>Ga0265797_10007971_pt1 | contig 14285 bp, 12 predicted proteins | sample P2T30metagenome_FD_192433 | JGI IMG/M metagenome (GOLD analysis project Ga0265797, IMG submission 192433) | Plant litter microbial communities from East Loma Ridge, Irvine, California - P2 T30 | ecosystem: Environmental > Terrestrial > Plant litter > Unclassified | place: USA: California... | reverse complement strand
GTGTCTAGTACATCGTCAAGCCAGGGTGTCTTGCCAGCCACAGCCGTCGCAGCCCGTGTCGGTAATCGCATTGACCTATTCGATGTGTTCTGGGATATCGAATTCGAGAGTATAGCTGAGTCGGTACCTGGCCGGGTGCGGACGTCCGGTACCACGCAACCTGTTCTAGCGTTCAGTATATGCGTCTTTTTAGTCGTTGGATCTGTCCACAAGATGGTATCGTCGTTCTCCTTGTCATCGGTTTCCAGGCTCTGCGCAGGCGGTGCTACGTCGTCGCGCTGTTCTTGTCCGCTCAGAGCACCTTGAGCTAGTGGCGCTACTTCAAAATGGGCGAAAGCTTCGGAGTTTGCGCCATGTGAAGTATCGAATGCGGCCTTGGATCTCGGCACGGTCAGAGTGCTGCTGAAGAACTCGGGCTTTCCACTCTTGATGCGTGACCACTCTGCAAAAGCCCTGGAGCGAGACCTGTCGACCAACTCGCGTGACGATAGCTTTTCTGGACGTTTTCTCTTGAGAGACTGTGACGGAGTTGAGCTATGCTTCGGTGTTGCCGAGCGCACTCTTGTATCGTGGCCTCGGAAATCCATGTTAGTTGTAGGGCTTTCTGTGAATGGCGTGTTGACAGCAGCGTCCTCAGCAGCGCTAGAAGCAGTACCAGGCCGTTCGCGCTTCTTACGAGGATGCCGGGGTCTAAAGTGATGGACCGACAACCATTGAGTTACCATTGCATCCAGGACCTCCATCACGTTGTGTAGGTTCGCTTCATCTCCGATGAACTGATCCTCGGAAACGCTTCTCCTGCGAGCCTCCTTCAACGAGATGCGAAGGTGAAACATGGGATATCTGTCGACGTCTTTGCGTGCTTTGAGCTGTCTGTTTGTATAGCCATCCTGCTTGAAGCGCTTGTCTGTCTGCCGTCGGTTTTTCTCTTGCTCATCAATGTCGGCATCTTCCTCGATAGTACCAAAGCTGGACAATGCAAAGAGGCGATTGACTGCTTTAAAAAGTTCGTTGTGGCCGGCCTCTGCAGAAAGCGGTTGTATGCCCAGCGAGATGAACTGAACATGCTTGCTGGGTGCTGGAGTTAGTGATATAGCGCCTTTGATGGAGATGGCAGATGTGGAAGCCGACGCTGGTACCCACGACGCCCACTCATCGATGGGGATGTAATTGGCCTGGGTCAATACGTTGAGGAGTGAAGAGAGCTGCGCAGATCGTGGTTTCGCAATCCCACTTTCTTTTCTCTTTGTGGCTGCTTCCGCGCCGGATATGCTGAGATTGAGAACCACCCTGTTGTCGCCGTCCCGTATTCGAATAGCGACCGGACGCTGCCAACTGAGCAAGAGACCCGTTACGTCCCTCTTCAACCCATCCCAGAGTCTGTCGTGTTCGGCTCTTTGCTGAGAGATTATTGACCGTTGCTTCACGCGCACGGGCATATTGCCGAACAAGTTCCGCACGGTGACGCGGGTGCCATGCCTGCCTGATATCTCGTGATGCGCCGACGCCGGAAGTTGCCTTTCCACAGCCTTGGATTGGTGGAACGTTATCGCGTTGCGTGAACGGTGTTGGTAGTGGTGTGAGGAGATGGTCAGGAGTGACATAGCCGCGAGCGACGCGAGGAACGTGCCATTGCGGCCAAGGAGAGGGTCGGTCGCATGGTACTTGGACGTGCCTGTCGCCGTCAATTTTCTATCTAGATGGCTTCCGGCGTGTACACATACAGTAGAGCTTGCCCAGCCCTCCTTCTTCGCGAAATTCGAGGGGAGATACGCCGAGACCGTCATCTTCGACCGAGCATCCGCCGCGCGCGAAGTCAATCGCGGCTTCTACCTTGGTCGCTTTCGCATCTAGGGAATTCTTCAAGAGCTCCAGCACAACTCCCGTAAGCGAGACAATTGCCGTCGACGACTTGATTTGGGCGATCACCTCGGCGGGCAGGGGCAGTATAGTTCGCGTGGGAGCATTGGGGATAGTATGTTTGGCGCCAATGGACGTGTTTCGGGTCATGACGTAGTGATAAGTCTGGCGGGCGCCCCCTCAGCCCTCGTTGTTTGATGACCCGTGTTCGATCATGTTAAGGGGTCGCGCCGTGATCAGTGTTGAGTTTGGGTGGGCGATAACATGGAGATCTACAGAACATACGCAATCGTGTGTCGTGAAGGGAACATGGCGGCTTAGCGCGGCGGGCGGCAGGTGCGCTGGGGAAAAGGGTCAGGGTCCAGCCGGAGATATGAGCAGGAGCGACCAGCAGCTCCTCGCTCTTTCCCCATCAGCGCAACCTCCCGGCCCCAACCGCGTAACTCAGACTGCCTCAATCGCCTCGGATTACTGATAGCAGCGATACGACTTGCTGTCTCGCCATTCGATAATCGCGCCCGACCGCCTGCGCTGGCTTTCACGACGCACACCGCGCTACCGACAGCCGCGTCCCCATTACTCCAGTAGATTCGACGTGGGATCGTCAGACTAAACGTGGCATCCCGCGCCTAACTAGCCCAACGACCTCCTTCACTCACCACCGGCACTCTATATTTGGCAGCCGGCATAATGGCTACGGCCGAAGCTGCGTCGAGACCCCATGGTACGGTGAACTAGTCTTGCACAGCCATTGTCTCAGACAACTACCCAAATTATATCCTCCCTACACCACGCCCGCACTCCCCTCGACAAATTATGCTCACCATGCTAACGCGATACAAAGACCGACATGCGCGCAAGCGACCCTTTGCGGGTTGGATGAAGCGCCTGGCCAACCTCAAGCCCTCCTCCTCCGACGCCCCAGGCAAGAAGGGCAACACGGTCAAGAAAGGCGCTCCAAAGAACAACCCCTATCCTGAGTCTGGCTACATCAACACCAACGTACCGCCCGCCGACAACTCGTCCGTCACGACCCCGGCCACATTACGATCGCACGACAGCTATACGTCCATAGAGGAGCCCGCGGCCGGACAGCGACAGGCGATAGACAAGAGCAACAAGTCGACAGCACCCACTGTAGCCACAGTCCCTGAGACAGTACACTCCTCAAGGTCAAAGGCAGAGACAGGCGGCAGCAACTTTGTCAACGGCGGCAGCACTTTCTCGTCCCCGCACGGGTCAGAGCACTCTCTCACCACCACCCTGACCACCATACAATCGACTGCGCCCTCAAATATCCTCAACCTCGGCCAGGCGCAACCCCAGAACAATGCGACAACCACAAGCACCACGCCTGTGCACTTCTCGCACCAGTTCCCCACCTCCCCGCCGCCGTCAGCCATACCGCCGCATCTGGCGCCCCAGCAGCCGCAGCAGCAGCAGCCCAACTCATATCAGGGCGCCACCGCGAACAACATCCTCACCGATAACGCGTCCATCCTCACACTCGCCTCCTCATCGAAGCGCCGCCGTCGCAACTCCGTAGATACCAATGCCTCGATGCGCGCACTAGCCCCGTCGTCGCACTACGGCGGCAGTCGCGAATCACTGCCCCTCAGCGTACTATCAGCGAACCCTGACGCCATATACTCGCCCTCCGGCAGGCCAAGCAACGTCAGCGCCTTCGTAAATGCCGAGCGCGCGAGCGTCTACTCGGCATCTGGCGTCACAGCCCCGGTACTACCCAGCGAGCGCAACAGCTACTACGCGACCAAGCAAGCCGACGGACTCAGCGTGCGCAGCGGGCTCCTTGGCCACGGCCGCACTGATAGTATCAGCAGCATGCGCGCCACGCCCACCAGCCCGCTCGCCAGCCCCCGCGAAAACCCCATGGGTCCCGCACGCATCAGCCGGAAGAGCTCAGAGTGGAAAGACGCAAGGGAAGCGAGCGACGAGGATGAGGCACCCGCGAGCCCGATCGTCGAAGAGCACGAAGATAAACCCACACCGAACGCTCAGACCTGAGTCAGTCCCAATGAAGCAGGCGCATGAGTACAAAGTTATGATAACCGAGATACCAACATTGGCGTTGATGGGGTTGGAATTGGCGGGTGGGCTGTGTCACGATATTCGGATTAATAGGGCAGAACGGAATACGGTTACTGGTACTGGTGACTCTTGGATGATGCGAGGATGGCGTTAGTATGGGGTCGGGCTGGATGGGTGGGTGGGTTTGTGGTATTTTGGCTTCTTCATCTTATACCCTAGTATCGAATGGAGCTTTTTTTCCTTGTTCAGGTTTCCGGAAATCTCTCCCTCTCTTGATTCTGACACCACTCCCGTTCTGCCTCCGTCGGGTGAACATGAAATTCGCATTCCTTCATATCCCCAATCTCCATAGGATTCTCTCTGAAATGTATGGATCTCAGCATAGCCTTAAACAAGAAGTCCTTGCGTAGGCTCGCAAACAGCTCTTTCTCCTCTTTCCAACCCCGCTTCCAATACACACACTGCAGGTCGACCATCATGGCTAGCAAAGGTGTATCATCCGCTAGATTCTCGAACGCGTAAACGACCATCTCCCAGGTCACCCAAGGCCAACCGGGATTGAGGACATTCCAGTCAACAAATGTATTGTGCGCTCGCTGATAGAAATCGTATGCGAGGAATCGGTCGCCGAAGACGCATGCTTTGAGGAGCAGGAAAGCGGCCGCTGTGGACTCGCCTTCTACGCCATTTGGCATACCGGTCATGGATGAGAGATCGTCGAAGTCCTCGGGCATCTCGGATGTGTATAGCCAGTTCACGAAGATCTTGAAGACGCTTACGTCCACGTCTTCTAGTACGACTCCGTCGGTAGAGTCTTTCCATCGACCATTATAGGCTGTGCGGAAGTACTCTGATTTGCTGCAGAGGAGGGATTTGTGGATGCGGAAAATGGTTTTTGAGGGCCCGATGGCGATGGCGACGACCTCTCCCTGGCTGGCTTCGCTGGTGTATGTTAGCTGCTAGGTCTGTAGTACTGTTGCTGCTTGTAAGTACATACATGATGCGGGTCATCTTTGAGAATCGTTCTGGATCGGGGTGGTACGTTGCTGGGGTGTTGGGAGATGTAGGTGGTGAGAGGAGCTGGTGACAAGATAGCCCCACTAATATGTATCTCAGTACTATATTTGCGGTGAAGCCGAATAGTTCTTTTGTGAGAGAAGTGACGTAGCTTTACCTGTTCGCTCCTTCCAAATTGGAAGTAACGCTAGTCCGTGTTCCATGAACGCTTCTGCACCAGCGACTTCACTCCAATGACTGAAACCTATGACTGGATCGTCCTCGACACTCACGCGCTTCATTCTTCGGCGCCCTCAGCCTTTTCCTCCATGTAGAAAGCCTCTGCTTCTAGTGGATAAATCCAATGCTTGTAGGTACGATACATAGAATCCCGAAACGCAGCAAACCTGAGCATAACTCGAATCAAGAAATCCTGAGGAAGCTCGGCACGTAGCCCTTGTTCCTCTGCGTCGTCGGCGCCCACTTCCCATCGCAAGCATTGGTTGTCGACCATTACAGTCAAGACTTCGCTGTCTTCCTTGAAGTTGTCCCAGGCGAAGATTATCTGGTCGTACCTGACTCCACTATCGCATTTTGCTAGGTGGTCGATGTACTGGTTATGAGTTAAGCGCTCGAACGCCGGGGCGAGGAATCGGTTGCCGAAGACGCATGCTTTGAGTAGCCCGAGGCCGTAGTCGTAATCTACTTCATTGTCTCGTTCGTCACCTTCGTCACCTTTGTCCCGAGCAATGTGGGCGAAGTCTCGGCTTTTGACAGGAAGCGACTGGGCGTACAGCCAGTGTACAAAAACGTTGAAGACGTTGACCTCGACGTCCTCGAGTGTTACACCCTCGTCCGACTCCTTCCAGCGGCCATTGAATGCGGTTCGAAAGTACTCGGAGTGGTGGCAGATGATGTCCTTGTGGATGTTATAGCGCTTCTTCTCGGGACCGATGAAGATGGTGACGATCTCGCCTTGGGCCGCAGCTCTACCCATTGGGTCAGTGACTGCGATAGCTCCAGTTGCGATACGCAGATTACTTACCCATATACAGGAGAGACCGGAGGTACTTGCGACTTGTCTGCCATGGCGCTGTTGAATTTGTATGGTTATGGTGGTGAGGAGATAGAGGGAGGTAAGGTGGGAGGAAGAGTCGGTGCAGACTACTCGCGGCTTGGTCGGATCTTGAAAGTGCAGGTGCGTCTGTAGCGAACACTAGTCCAGAAAATATCCTAGCGTATCTCAGTCTCTTTCATTGCCTTTGAAATCATGAAGTGCTTTGGGGAACACGTTGTGTCGTGTGAAGCATCTTCGAGAGGGAATGAGGTAGCGTGTAGGACTTCGAGTAGGTTGTGGCGGTGTTGAGTGAGTTCATGGGCTGATTTTATGGCCACATGGGTTTCTGGAAGCTTGTTACGAGGCTGTGAGAGAGCTCAAATACCTCCTGGGTTTGGTGAGGTGCTTCATCCCGTCGTGGCAGAGGTCGATGTAGCCGCCTCGCACTGTTCGATTTCAAGGGATATATGTCTTGTAACTACCTCTTGAGCCTATGCTTCGAAGACACCTAGAGCTATTCCGATGTATATTCTGATACTAGACGATGTTTGAGTGACATACATACCATATCTACCCCTAAAACCTCTCCAGACAGTTCCAAAGTGCGGTCAGACACTGCCCCATTTCAAGTTATGTACACCCGATACATGTCCCATAAACCATCTCTTATGATGCTACAGCACTATCTCGACCACCTCTCTTCTTCTTCAACTTCCTTCCATCTCGTGAAAGATGGGATGAAAGACATAGTGGGCTGTGCGGTGAAGAGTCAAATGTGACTAACATGGCGAAGAGTCAACACCACGCGGCCACCACACAGTCACAACACTGTATGTGACTGTTATATGTATGAATCACTGTATGAACATATCAGAGTATAAGAACTCAGTGTTGTGGCATATGGTTGTCACCACGCACGCCTTCCAGTACGCTACCTATCCGAGACGATACCAGACGAACCGCTCTACGAAGCCGCCTCGCATCGACAACTTTACGAAGCCGCCTCATATCGACATCAGACTAGCGCCTTTCTTGTGCGCTCGATGGCCACTGGAACAGCAGACATTGCCGCTAGATTGCAGTTCGAGCACGAGGCTCAGCTTAGCAGAAACCTATTCGATTCATGCATATTGCGGTACAGCAGCTTTCCGAAGACGGTGTATGCTATTAAATCCTCCAAGAAATTCTTCGAAGCATTTGTGGATCAAGTGCGTTCTCCAAAACCAGTCCTGACCGAGAAAATCTCCGCGTTCAACGGGCAACTTCACGGATTCAGCGGCATCACGGCTTCGCCCAACGACGACTCAAAATTAGTGGAAGAGTGGGAGGACGTTGGCATCGCACTGAAACTCATAGCATGTGCTTTTGAACAAGTCTGAGGTAGAAAGCTTTCTCCATCTCACATGTGAACACAAAAAGCTAATGATATACGGTTACCAGTGAAACGAAGCCATCACACAAGCTTAATCGTCTCCTCGGAGCATCCATCAAACCATTCCTTCACCTCAGACCCGAGCATCGGATATCCCATTCCCACACGGCTGAACGTGTTCTCAAGACCGGGTAATCGAATGAGAACGATCATACAGGGGCGTCTTAATGAGGGGTTATGGAAGCGAACGATAAGTAGTCCATATAAGCAATCATCCCATGTTTCAATCGATGTACCCCACCCGGCATCTCTGTACAACGCAAGGTTGCACTCTGTGTTTTCCCCCTGGTCAGGTCCAACGCCCAAATGACCGACATGTATCTGTTTGCATCGTAACTTACGAAGTGGGCCCTTGATCATGATATGTCCAGATGCGACTTCTCCCCATTCATCCCACATGTGCTGTACATCTACTTCCAGTACAGTGGTGGCACAGCTATATGCGTCAGTCCAAATGCGCTCTTCCCACGCAACAGCCCCGTCGATAGCGGCCCATGACCACGTTGGCGCTCGGTAATATTCCGTGCGCCAATTGTCCCATTTGGTGGATCTCCATAACAACGTCTCGGGGAGATGTATATCCCAAAGTCCAGCAATATACCTGAAATGACCCTTGATCTTTCCTTGCCAGGTGTTCCACACATCTCGCGCCATTCCACTTATCGCAACTAGTTTATCGTTGGAGTAAGTGAGTTTAGCATTGGAGTAATCGGTGACTAAAGCCTGCCAGACCATCTGCATCTGCACTCGAGCTGGCCGTGCTGATATTCCTGGAAGACGATGATGTATAGTCGAAGATAATGTTGAAGACGACCTGGTCTGCTCATACACGGATTTAGGCAGAGTCCTAGTAGAAGCGGTAAGTACAGCTGGAAGGCCTTCCGGAAAGGTTTCGCAACAATGGGATGTGCAACACTCCCAGAATATTTGTTCTCTACCAAAGTGTAGTACCCTTTTGGAAAGCTGTCGTTCTTGAAATATCCACGCCCTGTGAAAGACGGCCGTTTTCTGGAGTAACTCTCCGTAGAAGTCTTCGTGTACAAGGTGCCAGCTGGTACCTGTGTAATCATTGGCTGGAAGTGGCCCTCTCAGATCGTCCGACGGTGGGCATAGCGGATGTGGTCCAATTTCTGCTGGATCGCGGTCGAAATAGAAACCCTCACTTGCATCTCGAGCTCCGGACGCTGACAGATTCAAAGCAGCGTTACTATACACTTTGTGCATCTGTACCGATTCTGCTTGCCAGTCTGCTTGGTCATCCTGTATCTGATAGTGTATAGTCAGCACCGCGTCGTTGGAGTTCGACAAGATCTCGTACTATGCACAACGAATCTATCCAAATATATCCTAGACCAAGAGACCTGCACAGAGTTATGGCATCCTGGAAGGTGCGCGGGAGTGTCGTGAAGTCGATCTTGTGTTGCAATTGGATTAAGTTAGCGTTCACCAACCTGATGATTGGCTTGGAACCCCAGCAGTGACTCAGTGTCGCATAATCGCCTCGCAGACGATGGCCTCTCGTGAGAACCAGCCTCGAATCCAAAATTCTTGGCATCACTCTTATCAGCCTTGTTGGGTACCAGGTAGTGTCTGTGTCTCCCCGACAGGCTTTGTGGGACGTTTGGCAGATGTTGAGCCATCGTTGCGCTAAGGTCAAAACGGCCGGGGAGTGCGAATGGGAAGGTAGGGAACGTGGTACGGGAGTGAATGGTACGTAGTGGAAGACATCGGAAAGAACCAGGGCCTTGTCGTCATCCTCTTTTTCCTTTCGATAAAACTTGAGTGTTGCAGTCTGCCTCGGATCTTCGCCCCCTTGCGCAGCTGTCTCAGCCATGTAGAAGGTTGCGGGATGTATCTTGATGAGTCTTAGGGAGCGGAAGTTATCCTCACTGTTGCGCCATAATCTTTTGCAGATGTAACAACCGCTTCTCATTGCCAAAGCCAAATCGAGAAACCCATCGTGGTGAGCTTTATACCATTCCAGGGGTGCGTCATCTCGGGAAGATGTCCGACGAAGAATCGGACGCATCGCGACACACGCATCGCAAAGATGCATTACGATCTGTTGCTGAAGGAAACCGAGCCAAGCCAGTCGTATTTGCAGATCCCCGTGAGGAGTAAAGAAGAAAATTGATGTCGAAGCAAATGACGTACTCAGCGATAGCGGGGCTGTGAAGTCATGCGCGAATGTGGCACAGTAGCACAACATCGGACCTTCTCGCAAAATTATATTGCAGCAGGCCCGCCCAGCTCCAATCACATGGTATCCCATCTGGACCTCGCTGCTTGTGTATTCGCGTAGTAGGGATGGTTCCACGCCCCCACTGCCATGCAGATAGACGTTGAGGTAGCGTGGCCAGATGGGACGGACAAGGTGTGATGATCTTGGTGGCAGGTAGCGTTTGTTTCTTTAAGGATGGAGGTTATAACGACACCTAATCGACTGGTAGGATAAGCTCGTGTGATTGAGTAACCTTTTGCCGCGAGCGCATCCGAAAAACATAAGTTTGAGGAGGATAGCTCCTCATCCCACTTACTTCCGTGCCGGCTGGCCAGGCACACATTTCTTCGCTGATACCTGTGTAACACTGTGGCTTATATAACAACATGTGTTTAAAGTGTAACAGGCTTGTGTCGCTAGCGACTACGAGAAGTCACATGGCCGGCCGAGTGTTGCGATTTGAAGCGTCAGATCAAGCTGCTTGCTTGTCGAAAGCTTCATTACCTCTATAACCCCGTCCATATCGGCGAAAGAAGCAACTCGCTGCCCTGTGTCGCGCTATGTTTTCATGTAACAGAGCTAGGCCGATCGTAGCGACAACACGCCCAGTCGGTCGTTCGTGAACGGACGACATCGAACTTTGTTAGGCAGTTGCCATGTTCGTTCCTGCATACGCGGCTGAGCTCAAACTATCTGCACAGTAGGGATAGGCTAAGGAGATGACTTTGTGCGAAGAAGCTTTTGACCAGTGGATAAGGTATTGGCAGACGAAAACCTGAATGGCAATGACACTGGGGCTGAATATTTACCACCTCGGGAAGGCCGGTTCCTGATCTTCCGTTGACTGATTCAAGAGTTCCGTCCGCCGCGCATATGGCATATCTCGCGACGCGATTCGACGCGCGGGAGATGAAAATGAAAGGATTGGAAGATGAGGGTGATGGTGGTCGCGTTCTGGCCGCAAACTGCGCGGCGATACGCGCCCGGGTGCTTCAAGGGCTGGGCATCCAGGGGCTCTTGCGCTAAGATAAGCGCGGATTAGCGCCCTTGGCAACCCATGGATCTTTCCGCTGGTTGCGTGCGTCACCTCAACAACATCCAGCCCTCAAAGTTCGTTCTCCAGAACCGACACGGCTTCGAGTCCGCTTCAACGCACGCATGTCTTTTCTCGAAAGAGACTTCCGTCCTCACAAGACCATCACCGGCCATTGAAATCATCGTCCCAGCCTAGTTTGGGTTGGCTGGCATAACACCTAGCTAGTTGATGTCGCACATCAACCACGACACGAACATGTCGCTTCTGTGGTATGGAATGCAACTCTCGACCCCGCGTTGTTCTGGTAGATCGGAAAACGCTGCCCGTACCTGCGTATGTACCCCGCGACAGCATCGTTCTAGCGTTCGCTACCCCGCCACGCTATCGGAGAACATGTGGAAGAGAGGCGTGACTGCTGGATAGTTTCATGTCGAATCATATGTGTGAATTCTTCAAAAGGCGCTGGCGATGCTTCTCCGGGTGACATGTTAGTTTTTTACGCCGTAAGGGTACTTGACGATCCTTTGGAGCGATGGACACTCAACGGATATATCTATTGTCGGCATCGCAGTGTCCCTTTCTAGTTGATCCAGTGTACTCGTATTCTGCAGTTCCCGCATGATGTCTGCGCAAGACTCTAGTCTGCATCTCTCCTCATACTTCACGATACCTAATATCCTCCTAGCACTCGTGGCATATACTACCGTGAGATGCGTCTACCAGATCATCTACTATCGATACTTCCACCCGCTACGACACTTCCCGGGTCCTTTCTGGGCCAGCGTAACGAGGCTATGGATCGCATACCACAACATCAAAGCTGATGAATGCGAGGTCGAACTCGCCCTACACCGCAAATACGGCCCCGTCCTTCGCGTCACGCCTACCCTACTCTTGGTATCCGATGCTACCAAGCTCCCTGAAGTGTACAATCGCCAGTCGAACAAGTCGAATCATTACATCACCGGCAGCTTCGGCAAGACCGAGAGCTTGTTCAATATGCGGGAACACAAGCATCATGCCCACTTTCGCAAGATCGCTGCTGGGCCATATAGTTTCAGCAACGTCAGGAAGATGGAAGGGCTAGTGGATGATCGCATCCAGCAGTGGACTGACAAGCTGGAGGAAGTCTTCGGCGATGGCAGTAGATTTGACTTTGCGCCCTGGGTATGCTTGACACTATCGTTATGCTGGCGATCAGGGGCACTGACACTTTATATAGGCAGTATATATGGCATATGACATCATATCGGAGATCGGCTTTGGCGCACCCATCGGATTCATCGAGAGCGGCTCCGATATCGACGGCTTGATCAAAGGCTTCCACGATGGTCTACTTCCTTTTGGTCTAATGGCTCGGCTCTGGCCATTCACACAATGGGCGAAAGGCACATGGTTCGGCGAGAAATATCTTGTCGCGAAGCCTGAGGATGACTCTGGTATTGGCACGCTGATGCGCTTCCGTGACAAGCTCATTGCCAAGCGAATCCAACAAATCGAAGCTGGTAAGGTCGACAGAGTCGATCTGCTACAGACTTTCCTGGATGCAAGGACGGAAGACGGTGCACCACTGGATTTGGACTACATCAAAGCTGAAATCCTTCTCGTATTGCTCGCTGGCGCTGATACGACAGGCACTGCATTCCAAGCGATGATTGCATACATTACCTCTGATGCTCAAGTATACGCGAAATTGATGGATGAGTTAGATCGCGTCACTCGCGAGGGCAAATTGAGCCCCATGCCGCGGTATGACGAAGTGTTGGAGCATTGTCCATACTACGTTTCTTGCGTCAAAGAAAGCATGCGGTAAGCCATACTCATTTTTTCCACTGTTACTCCCATGTACTGACAGATACAGTCTATGTCCCTCCGCTCCCAACATCTTCCCTCGCGTTGTGGGTTCGTCAGGGATGCACCTGCATGGCCGCTACGCGCCGCCCGGTACCGAAATAACCTGCAACCCCTGGCTCGTGCACCGCGATGAGAAGATCTATGGTGCAGATGCCTGCGATTTCCGTCCAGGAAGGTGGCTCGAAAGCGAGGAAAAAGCAAAGGAGTACAACAAGTACAACATGGGCTTTGGATATGGCGCGAGAGTCTGTCTTGGAAAAGACATCGCGCTCATGGAGCTGTACAAGGCCCCGTTGCAGTTCTTCAGGACGTTCAAGATTGAGATCGACGAAAGCCGCAAAGGCAATTTTGTAGTCAAAGGTGGTGTAGGATTCTGGGAGGACATGTGGATCGGTATCAAGCGGCGGAAGACGGCGTCGTGATACAATAGATCGAGATGGCCGTTAAGTGTATGCTAGTCAGTACTCAGCGCTGAAGTCCTCAAATCTAAATGATGGATGGTGCAATGGTGCGTGTTGACGCAATGACGAGCTGGTGATCTAGACCATCCCGTCCCGACCTCGTCACGTGTTGGCGTGGCGATCTACCGCTAGCGGGATCTTGGCGAAACAACTCGAAACGACCGCAATTACGCTACCCATTCTACGGTCCGCGCCTCAGCAACCCAACCACTCGCAGCTCTCACCTTGCCTTTGTACAGGCGCGGCGGCCCCCGCACTGGGGTGCACTGCAAATGTTTCCGAGATGATCCTCGATTGGCGCCGTCTTCTTGGTCCAGGCCTCAGGCCCCAGCGGAAATGGCTTGTTTCATTGCCCGCCTGGTTATATAGGGGAGCAACTCCAACATGACGACGACCTGCTACCGCTTTCACGATCATTCGCATCGATTACATTCTTTTTACCGTCTCTCACAGACACACTGACCTGGTTCGCTGGTCGTTCGCTCTTTATTTCGTTCCTCGCTTTGTTTGATCATCTGCTAGCATCATGATGCACTCTGCTTTCTTTTTTTCCCTGCTTGCCGGTACGGCCTTTGCTCAGTATGGCGATAACAGCTACAACGCCCCTGCTGGAGGCTCGAAGCCTGCTCCCTCTGTTACAGCACCTGCTGGGTACGGCACGCCCGTTCCAAACCCGATTGCGTCCCTGGTGCCCATAGTACCCATCGTCTCTGTTATTACATCCGCCCTCGGAGCTATACCCTCAGGATTCCTTCCCGACGATGATCTGCCGAACCCTTTCAAGTCCATCTACATTCCCGCGTCCCAGCTGTTCAACCCTGCTATCGCACCTGCTTTCACAGAGACTGCCGCGGTCCCTCTTTTGTCCCTCTTGCCGGTCTACTCTACCGCATCCAGCTCGTCTGTTGTCGAGCCTACCGGTTCTGCTGAGTACCCGGTAGCTCCTCCTACCGTTCAGCCATCCAAGCCTGCAACCTCTACGACTTGTACCGAGAGCAAGGCCCAGAGCACCCGCGTGCCCCTTGACGCTACCCGTTCATCGGCTGCCCCTCAGAAGCCTACCGGCACAAGCTCGGCAGCTACCTCCACCGTTGCGACACCCAAACCTGCAACCTCCACATCTTGCACCAAAAGCAAGGCTCAAAGCACTCGCGTGCCCCTCGACGCTACTGCTTCATCGCCCGTTCCTCAGCGTCCTACCGGTACAGGCTCAGCAGCAGCCTATCCCACCGGAACCGGCATGCGTCCCTCTGGCAACACACGCCCCTCTGGCGCTCCTCGCCCAGACTACTTCCACAACGGCAGCCGCCCCCAAGGTG
>Ga0265797_10007970_pt1 | contig 14287 bp, 13 predicted proteins | sample P2T30metagenome_FD_192433 | JGI IMG/M metagenome (GOLD analysis project Ga0265797, IMG submission 192433) | Plant litter microbial communities from East Loma Ridge, Irvine, California - P2 T30 | ecosystem: Environmental > Terrestrial > Plant litter > Unclassified | place: USA: California... | reverse complement strand
TCTTTGAAGAAAACATGGCGAAAGAATTTGAGGGCAAAGTCGTGCTCGTAACAGGAGCAGCAAGTGGTATTGGGTACGGTACTTCTCCAACTTCGCCCACTCCTTTCCTCTCATCATTGGTAACATATGGACAAGCTAACACTTTGTTCAGCCGTGCCACTGCCCTCAAACTCTCGTCCTTGGGTGCGTCCGTCTCCCTCTGCGACCTCAACGACTCAAACCTCGAAGCCGTAGCCTCTTCATGCTCCACACCCAGTTACACGCAAAAAGTCGATGTAGGCAATAAAGACGAGGTAGAAACATTTGTGTCAAATACGATATCCAAGTTCGGCAGACTTGACTACGTATTCAACTGCGCAGGTGTAAACCCAACAAGCTTGAAGCTTGAAGAAACCAGCGATGCATACTGGGATAAACTCGTCAACACGAACCTCAAAGGTGTCTTCCTAGTCACGCGAGCCTGTCTGCCTCACCTCCACCGCGGTGCCGCCATTGTAAACGTATCCTCAATCTCTGGCATCCGCGGCTCCGCTCTCCAGTCCGTGTACTGCACGACCAAGTTTGGACTGATTGGCATGTCAAAGTCGCTGGCGCTGGAGCTGGGACCGAGGGGTATACGGGTGAATTGCGTGGCACCTGGGTATATTGATACCCCGAGTAATGCAGGGATTGTCAAGGGCGGGGAGGCAGTGGAGAGGATGAGACAGGGGAATGCGTTGGAGAGGCTGGGGACGCCGGAAGAGGTGGCGGATGTTGTGGCGTTTTTGTTTGGGGAGGGTGCGAGGTATGTCAATGGGGCTGTGGTGGAGATTGATGGAGCAATCAAGATGAGTAGTACTACTAGTAAGTAAGTGAGAGTAGGAAGCTGATTTCAAAGCTTATCAGATGATCACTTTTATAGTTAAATTGCTAAAGACTATGCGTAAAAACTTTGACCTCTCCGAGTTATGTGCATGTGTAGTGGTATTAAATAGGAGATCGAGTCAGTGAAACCACGCTGTCACGTGGGTGATCGGCAGGCCAGCTGCGCTAGCGCCTTCGTCGCATGTCGAAAGTTGCGTCGCGACCATGCTCTCTCCCTCAGCTTAACTCCAACTTCAACACCATAACAATGGCCGACGTAAAAACCTCCCCCATGATGCTCGAAACAGACGCGAAACCGGCGCCGACGTCGCCCACATCCGATAATACATCGCTCGAACCTACAACGTCGACGGATCTCGTCCCCACGACGGAACAAACAATCATCACCACCAACGCCGAAGGCAAAAAAGTCAAAAAGATCATCCGACGCAAACGACGCCCTGCCCGCCCCCAAGTCGACCCCGCAACCCTTAAACCGCAAGAAGTTGCACAAACCGGCAACATCTACAATGTCTGGTACAACAAATGGTCCGGCGGCGACCGCGAAGACAAATACCTCTCTCAAACTGCGGCACCGGGCCGGTGCAACATAGCCAAAGACAGTGGCTACACCAAGGCGGATAGAACGCCGGGCTCCTACTTCTGCCTCTTCTTCGCGCGCGGTATGTGTCCCAAGGGCGTAGACTGCGAGTACCTGCACCGTCTGCCCACGGTGACGGATATATTCCCCAGCAATGTTGATTGCTTTGGGCGCGACAAGCATGCTGATTACCGCGACGATATGGGCGGAGTTGGTACCTTTCAGCGCCAGAATCGTACGCTTTACATTGGGCGCATCCACCCTACCGATGACATCGAGGAGGTTGTTGCGAGACACATGCAGGAGTGGGGCGAGATTGAACGGACTCGTGTCTTGACCGCGCGTGGCGTCGCATTTGTCACCTATCTCAATGAGGCGAACTCACAGTTTGCAAAGGAAGCCATGGCGCATCAGGCATTTGACAACAAGGAGATTCTCAACGTGCGCTGGGCGACTGTCGATCCAAACCCGCAGGCTGCTAAGCGCGAGGCCAGACGCATCGAAGAGCAAGCCGCAGAGGCAATTCGCAAAGCCCTGCCTGCGGCGTACGTAGCCGAGCTCGAAGGAAGGGACCCTGATGGCAAGAAGAGGAGGAAGGTGGAAGGCAGCTTTGGTCTGCAAGGCTATGAGGCGCCGGATGATGTGTGGTATGCAAAAGAAAAAGCAGAGTGGGAGGATAAGAAGAGAATCGAAAATGGCGGTAGGGAACAGATGATGATGATTGAACAGGGTGACGAGGCGTCGTCTGCACAGCAAGACATGTATGCAGCAGCACAGCCGCAACAGCAGGACTCTGGAAATGGCATCTTATCTGGTGCTACGCTTGCGGCGCTGAAAGGCTACACAGCTACCGCGTCGAGTAGTAACAAGCGGCCTGCACCCAAGGCAGGGCCATTGGTGGATTATGGCAGTGATAGCGATTGATACTCTAAACGGTGGAAGGTGGGGACATACTGTAGTATAGCATAGGCATGCATTGCATAGGAACCGGCGTTTTGAGTTTATCTAAATTTGATAGATTTTGATACCCCATCCACGCCTAGTAGGAGTTGGAGGGCGCCCTTTCTTCTTTTTCTGATTGTCGATTTTCCAATTTCAACTTGCATATATACATATTGAAACAAATCTCGGTGGGAGAACGAGAGAAGGAAAAAAGCAAGGCAATACAATTCCGACTACAAAACACGAAATAACGAGCGTATCCTACAAGAGCTCCAGAAACCAACAATGTCAGCCAAATAACTGGGGTTGTCCCCTTCCCCTCTTTTCTACAATCCATAATTCCACGTACGTAGTCTCCTTACTTGCTGAACAAGGATACTTGCTTCCGTGACTCAAAAATCTCTTTTCTCAAAACGCCGCCACACCCTCCCTCTCACACCCAGACAGGAACAAATTCCAATCAGTAACCAGTCTGCGTCCAGCCCATGTACTTGTGATGTGCTCCACACTCTCCTCACTCGAGCTTTGCTCAACCTGACCATCAATACCGTATCCATATCCGCCCACGCTTCCATCCGAGTACTGTTCATCATCTTTCGGGACGACTTCTTCTGCATCGCGGAACAGTCTCTTGGCTGCTGCTGTCTCGCCCACATCTGTGGTACCACATCCAAAGCCGCAGACACGACGACCGCAGGGGCGCCAGAAGCGGTATTCGGCAACTTGAGGTTCGGAAAGAGGGGGAACGCCGAGGAGGCCCGAGTCGACGCTGCGATTGGACGTGTAGAAGAGCATGGTGCCAGAGGGGTCGATAGGGGATGCGGCTTCAGACTCTACGCCGTTGGCAATGTGGATGGATGGAGGTGGCGGTAGGTGTTGGCTGGTAGAAGAAAAAGATGGTATTGAAGAAGGCGGCGAAGCAGGGGTCGCGTTGAGATTACGGGCGTTGGGATGGAATTCAAGTTCGGGTCCTGGGTCCGGAATGGACTTGAGCGAAAGCTCCTGGAGGCCATACTTTACAGCCAGTTTACTCCGCATAGCAGTACGCGGGGACATGTGACTTAAAGGAGTTGTGGGAGGACTGGCAAGACCGATAATGCTGCGAGACGATGCAGAGGGGCTGCGGGATGTGTTATGTAACTGCATCTTGGAGATGATGTTGTCAATGAGGCCGAGCTGCGACGCAAAATGATTGTATCCATGCGACTCGCAACGTCGTGAAGGCCCACACATCTCTGAACCATCAATGCTCATTGGAGTGGCAGTGCGTTCCGCGGTGTTTGGAGCGAGGGGTGTTGTACTAACACTTCTGGGGTCATAGGTAGGCGAGGAGTATAGTTCTTTGGTGTTCAGAGTAGGAGATAGTGGTGTGGGAAAGCCCGGATATCTTCTACCAACATCCGTCAAAAGTAGAAAGTGTGGTTTTATTGCACTAGGCTGCGGCAGGGCGTTACTTGGAGCGGCCGTGTTGAATACCGGACCGCTACCTGTGCATTGTGGTGTGCTGTAAAATCTACTTGCAGACCCATCAAATGCACCCACCCACGGGGACAGGCGGTCATATTCGACAGAGGGCTTATGCTGGAAAGAACTATTGGTGAAGACGCTTGTAGGGCTTGTAGAGCTGTTGTTGCTGCTGTGACCAACTGATGATCCTTCACTAGTGATACGGCGTAGAGCTAGAGCAGTCAATGTGTTCATCCGCTCCGATCGTGCGAATCTGGCATCATCGCAGGACCAAAGTCCACCGTACTGCTGCCATGGGAAGATTTGCAGGAAAACATCTTCTGGATAGACATCGTATCCGAGGGTACGAGCACGGAAGAATACGTATACGAAACGACAATCGGGGAACTGACGAAGGACCTAGCAAGTAAATGTTCAGCAGAAGTAATCAGGTTTGGCTTAATCGCATGAATGCAGGATAGTCGAAATGTGGCAATGGCGGTATATGGAAATATGTCAGAATGTGCCGGATATCTATCACTATGCAGAAGAAAGGGCTTGGGGTGGATGATCATACATCCCAAGCCGGGAAAAGAGGCGGGGTTGCCGTGAGCCTGTAATTGTCAGCTGTGAGCAGATGCGTATTTACTAGAATCTCACATCAGAATCTCATAGGCAGCGTATTTTTTGAGCTTTCCCGCGCCGCGTCGATAAGCGTATAGAACCTCTGGTCGAGCACTCTTGATATTCTTCCGACCAAGCAGCTTATGCATAGCAGGGCTAGTGGAGTACATGGGATCGAAAACGACTAGATTGCAATTACCGTCATAATGGCGTTCGAAGCCGATGATGGTGATGGAATGACCTGGCTGTTGAAGGTATATGGGCGGCAGAAGGGTTTTGTGGACGTTAGAACCATCATTGACGGCTGCCCGCGCAAAATACCGTTCCATAGCTGCGAGAAGTGATTCATGGGCAGATGTGCTACTTTCCCTATTATCACTGAACTGTTCGACAGCACAATTGATCTGTGCGTTCAGAAAGAAAGCTTGCGCCTATGTCGAGTTAGTGATGTGGAGGAAGGGATGGGAGAGCGTACCTCTGGCGTGCCGATGTATTTTCTCGTATCGCGGATACCGCCAGTCTGAACGCGACCGATCTGATTGATGCCCTGATCCCAAGCATCTTCTATATGATCCTGCATCTTCAGGATGCTTGGAAGTCGCCCAGGGAATTCTTCGTAACCTTGAGCTTTCGCACCCTGAACATAAGATAGTAGCATGTGTATGTTCCGGTAACCACAAAAGCCGCCTTCGTTTGGAGTTTTGCCAACGTGAAGTGTAGAAGGGTGACAGTAATAGGCCTCTTTGACGGTACGATCCAAAGCAGATAGTTGAGCAAGGATAGGTATAATACCGGGTGTCTCATTTTGCACCTGCTCGTGCTTGATAAGGCGTCCATCTCGGCCGATCCGATTGACGTCGATGATCTTAGGACCAGCATCAAGCTGATCGCGCAGCCACCTAGGCATGCGCTTTTCCCAGGCGTAAGGGCCAAGTTCAGATTTCTACCAAGATTAGCCAAGGTGTACACATGCCATGGACGGTATACGGACCCCAAGACGAGCACTTTTGATTGGTGGCTTGACAGTTTTGCTTGGCTTTACGAAAGGGTTGAACCCCATGATGCTTCTGCCAATAGTACTCTTTTCGCTGTCGTCGGTATCACACCTATGACGGTGGGTATGCTTCTTCACCTTGCGTTCATGGCCTTTTGTTCTTTTCAAGGCCTCTGATGAGTCTGTATCGATGCTGTGATCAACGGACGTACCCTTTGCGCGGCTCGCACGGGACCGGCGATGAGATACTGAGCTCTGCATATTATTGGATGAATGATGAGAATGATAATTCCCGGTGGTCTCGTCGAATGATAAAGTTTCTGCGTTGTGGTAATCGAGATGGTCCTTGAAGTCGGAAAGAGGAACAACTTCGGCACAATTGAGTTCGGGACAGACCATGGAGCTATCTCCTTGGTCAGAGGAGGAGGAGGAAGGCGTGTCCTCCGCACCTTGGGGCCCTGAGGAAGGCCTAGGTGGTAATGAAGGCGGTAACGGCTCAGGGTCGTCTTCGATAATAAAAGGGGAGTCGGCAGTATGCACCTGCTCAAAATGCAACTGAAGGATGTAGTCATCTTTTGGAAGGACAGTGAATTGACACATGGGGCACTCTAGAAGCTCCGTCTTGCTCGACATGACTGTGCAGCTGCTATGCTGGACGTAAGGATTATTGGAAGCGCTTGCTGGACTGTTCGGCTGACTTTGCTGTCGCGGTCGCTGTGCGCTTGCGTGGCTTAGCATGACGAACGCACTAGGGAGACCAAGGAAACAGCAATGAATAAGCTTGACAAAAAGCACACATACTGCGAGCAATATCAAGAAAGAGATACGGGGTTCGCTAGGAGATGACGATCTTGTCGGTTAGAACGCGGTGAAGGCCGATGTGAAGGTGCGAGCGACGCTCGTGGGCAGCCAACAGAAGGCAATCACACTCGGGCATGCATACACCAAGGCTCGTGACTATGGAACGTGAGTTATGAGGGTGTGCGTGGAGGCTTAATGCTACTATTCAATCGTGTGATATGTATGTCGGTGTGAAGAGGCTTAGGCGCATTGTTAGTTAGGTAGGTAGCAGGCGGGTCCGAGCGAAGCATGCAGCCTTGGATGGCATTCAAGTGTTGCAACAGTAAACGACTTGTCGCCTCCACGGCTTGTTTGGTTGATTCAATAGAGAAGATCCATAGGCGATAATCTCGAAATGGACGTGTCAAAATGCAGTCAATGCAGTTTGGAGAGAGCATGAGGTCACATTACCTACGTCACTAAGAATCGGCTGCCAAGACATGAAAATTAGCCACGGAATTGGACGGCGCACGCTTTGCAGAACTTCCCCCTCAATGCTGCTCCGGACGCCATGTACCCGGCGTATTGGCTCGACGCTGCCATGTCGCAAGCAATGGCGGCGCGTCCCAGTGCGACGCTACAAGTCGACAAGCCACGGCGAACCGTCGTGGTTCCAACAGCTGCGCGCCGAAATGCTGCAGCGAGACGTGACGCATTTCCCTGAACACATTACTGCTCCACACGAATTCCAGCTTAGCCAAACCCTCTTAGGCTTTTTGCCTCGAGAAATGTGTATCGCTCCTGGAGTCAAAAAACCTATCATACCTGTCGGCCATCATCTGGTCTGGTTCAACGCAGCGGTACCCACAAACGAGCTACTCCCCGATGGAACCGACGCATTGCAGAGCCCTGGTGGCGCCTGGGTGCGGCGCCTGTGGGCAGGCGGCTCTATTCAGGTGAAGCCTGATGAGTATTTCGACAAACTGCGTGGCTTCGCGCTGGATACTCCTATGGCGGGGGCAGAGTATATCAAGCAGGTCGAGCTGCGCGGAGAGGGCGATGATGCCAAAATAGTTGTCACAATCGAGCGCCGCTATGCCCGGGTTGACCAGTTGAAGGAAAGCTACAGGGCTGAGCATGGCTCATTAGGAAGGACATCAGGCAGAGAGAAGATCCAAAACTACCTCGCAGACCAAATGCGCAATGACCAGGGCTGGGGCAATTCCTTGTTGAAAGAGGAGCGCAATCTCTTCTTCTTCAAGCAACGCAATGCAGCTGAGATGAAGGCCATCCAGGCCGGAAAAATGGCTCCTGTCAAGTATCTTCCTCGTGCGTACCTTTGCCTCTGGCTAACAACCGCCCACTGACTGCCTACAGCTCCTGGCGAACGTCACTTTGCATATGCCCTTACCCCTAGCCGTACCCTTCTGTTCCGTTTCTCCGCTCTCACCTTTAACGCCCATCGCATCCACCTCGACCCTGAATATGCTCGCAATGTCGAAGGTCACCGTAATCTGCTAGTCCATGGCCCGTTGTCCCTGACACTCATTCTACAAGTCGTCAACAGCCACGTGACCAAAGAGACTGAGGGAACGCAGGTTGTAGAATCTATCGAGTATCGCAATCTAGCCCCGCTTTACTGCGACGAGGAGATGCGTATATGCGGCTTCAAGAAGAAAACACTGTATAACGGGGCTGTATACGATGTATGGATCGAAGGACCTACAGGTGGTGTTGCGGTAAGAGGTGCAGTCTACACGACTGTGCGGCAAACAACGCCATCGCCACAGAACACAGAACCTTTCCCTCAAACAATGACTGTACCCGCCCCTCAACCGCAGATTGCGTCCACCTATCTACCGAATATCATAAGGTCGGTAGTTTCACCAGGACACCAGGTTGTGCCGGAATACAAACCTTCCTTCGTACGGCTGCAGGATAGCAAGTTGCGAGGTGCCATGCAAAAGAACTGGAAAATTGTAGAGAAGGCTGCAGCCAGAGCTGATAAGAAACGGTTGAAGTTGTTGGCTAAAGAAGAGAAAGCTCTCAAATCTTCCAAATCTTCCAATAGCAAGATCTTGGCAGACACGCACGATTCAGCTGAGCCGGAAACTGTCTCAGGCCCTGATCCTACCCCAAGTCCTGATCTATCAAGGCTGGAGCCCGCTTCCGCACCTGAAAAGCCAAACGAACCGTCTACGAGTTCTGAACTCCATTTCCAGCCCCAAGGTGAGAACGCCGACAACCTTACTCCCCCTGAAACTACTTCTCAACCACAATCTAGAGAAGTAACTCCAAGCTCAGTGCTTGTGCCGAGCCCGACATACAACCGCAAGCCGCGTACGAGATTACGAGCATATAAATTCATCATCAGTCATTCCTCTCCTCCTCCTGTCCGCGTTGTGAAATCGCTCACACCAGCAAAGCCGACAATATCGCTCCTTACCAAGAGAATCATTCACCGTCTCACTCATCGGCACAACTCACTCGAGACAGTCATCAAACCTATACCACTTCTCCGCAAACACGCCGCTAGAGAGCGCAGGAACTCTGATGTTACAGCTGCACGATACAGCAGATACCTACAGCAGGGTGTACGGAAGTTCGAGATGCCGTCGATAAGGCACACCACGCCTTTCAAAACAACCATGCCCCAGTTTGTTCGATGATTCACCACAGGGCTACTTTATCCCATTCCTTTTGCCTACATTCTATCATATTGTGACATATTGCGTCCTGTAGGATTTCTACTTGGATATTCAAATGACTATATTTCCCACTATGCTATCCTAGGTGTTGTCTTCCTTAGCTCCTTCATACCTCCAGGTGGCGCCTTCCTGGGCCTTTATTTGATGCCCCTCGAAAGGGAATAAAATATGCGACTCTGCGATTAACAATATTCACGTAGACATTGTATGGATTAATCTGTTGTTATTTAATGACTAACCCTTCTGATTCTGATACTAATCGGGACGATTGTGTAGTTAGAGGGCTTACCTGATTTGCTCAAGGCTCTTATGAGTGCTCTATCTGCTCTACTTCACTGGAACATCACAGGTACATTCTAACAGGAATGTAGGGAAATTACAGGTTAAAATTAAGAAGGAATGTGTAATACTTCCTACATTATTATCGAATTGTTACCAGACTCCAGAAAGCGGTTCTCCTTGTAGAATGATAAATGATGTATAAAAGCAGCATATATACCATGGTGCTAGGTAATACCAAAACGATGAAATACAGGGACATGGAAAAGAAGGTCTCGCAGCACTACTCAAGCAGGTCTAAAGCTTAGGAATGGACCTAGTGTTGGGTGTGGTCCTCATCAGACCGCCTCTGCCCATCTTTGCTACCTTCACAAAGTCTTCGGGCTGACGGCTATCTCTCCAAGCCTGGACCTTTGCTGTATTTTCTAGCTCTTGAGCATTGAGCTTGCGCCTGTGGAGGCTAGATTTGCTGCCTGCAGGCTGAAGTCTGCCAGCAACGCAGTGATTCGTGCTGCCCCAGGCAGAGTCAGCAGCCGCTTTCCAAGAAGCAGAAATGTCCAAGATCATTTCCTTTGTGTAAAAGATTCGGCAGTCCGCAGGCGTGTACTTGAAGTGCACGGGGACGTTTGATTGGTCTCCTCTGCGATAGGCGTCACGGAAGTTGACGGCCGGGAACACACCTGGCGGCGTACGATCGAGGATAGTGGTATCAAAAAACTTGACTAGGTCGGTCTTGTTAAGTGCTGCGGCGGGGGCGGGGTCGCTAAGGTTGATGATAGATGTGATTTCGAATTGGATATGACCAAAGTCGCGGGTTCCCGATCCTCCGCTACCACCAATAGCTTGCGTAATGGCTGAATTTGAGCGGCCTCCAAGGGAAACAAACTTGACACCCTGCTTGCGCATGAGCTCAGCGAAGACAACGCAAGATCCTGTGCAGTGGCCGTCCGAGACGATGATGATATCACTGGTTGCGAATGGCTGAGGAGTGCTGGCGTACTTTGACAGTGGTCCATAGCCGTGGATGTAGGGGCCTCCAGAGAACAATGGCATGTCCACGTCACTCAAGTTCCATCGGAAGAGATTGCTGAAGGTATCGCCGTTTTGAGTAAGACCCGGGCCGAACTTCTGTTGCCAGGTCTGGAAAGCCTTTCCGTTGATATCAGTATCTGAAGCCGCACTGAGCTCATCAGCCGAGAAATACTGATTGACATAACTGGTAGTGTCGTCCTTGCTGAACGGATCACGTGGAGCCAAACCGGAAATGCTAGAGAAGTTGTCCGTCATGACTTTGGTCGTGTTGAACGCACGGAAGCGGTCTGCCGTCGCATAGGGGTCTCCGCGTGGATATAGAATCTTGAACAAGTCGTAAGCCAATGGGACAGTGCCACCGACGCTGGTTGAGAGATCGATGATAAGCTTCTTCTTTCCATGTGCCTTTGCATTAGTGATGAACTTGACTGCAGCATCTTGAAATTCCTGCCATGCACTACCTCTGCCCATACCAGTAACAGCAAGCACGGCAACGTCCGAGTATTGGCCATCGAGATAGTACCCACCGAGATCGTGGGAGTCCAGGAAGAAAACAGCCGGTGGGTAGCCAACGGGAGGGAGAAGTGAATGTTCCTGAGGCGGATCCGAATCAGAACTAGAATCAGAACTCGACTGCTGGTTTGGGTCCTGTGGAGGCATTGGGAACCAGAGTTTGGCGAGACTCACTCCGTCGGAAACTCCGTCGAAGGGGATGTCAACCAAGGCAAAATTCTGGCGTACACTTGTTGTACCATTCGCAAATTGAAGTGTAGTAGTAGGACCAGGATAATCTGCGGATAGGTCTCCACAGGCAGCAAAAGTCCCCATGGAGTATGAAAGAATACCGGCGTGAGTACCAGGCGAACTATAGAACATAGCGTTATACGCTGCGTCTAAATCCTGAACAACGTTTCTCTTAGACTCATTCTCTAGCCAGGTAGTGGCAGGTTGACCGTTGATGCGTGTAATCGCCGAAGGCTTGAATGTGGCGTTGCCGAGTGACTCGGCGACTAAATCATCGTAGTCGTAGGGTTGCGGGGGGTTGCCATTGACGGAGATTGAGACGGGATGAAACTTGCGGGTAAAGAGGAATGCTGTGCCGACGATATCCATGAGGTATACGAGACTTTCATCATGCATGCCTCGAACGGCGTTGTACAAGTCCAGACCAAACTAATAAGTTAGCTTGTCTTTGTCATGAGTATCTGGGGAGGCTTACCTGATACTCATTCTGATAACTTGCAGACACTACTTTTCCCCGAATGGTCGCAAGAGCCGCCCAAAGATCATACCCTGGCCGTACCTTCTGAGCGTAATCGGCGGGTGGATTTTTAGTCATGGCGGTGTTGCTTTGAAACTTCAGGTACATCGACAATTGATCCACTAAAGTGAGGGCAACAGTCTTTTGGAACGGTACGGAAGTGATACATTCTGAAAAGTTAGTTCATGTCTTATAGGCGGCTAGTTAGGAATGCCCTTACGGTAAGCTAAATCTGCCGGTACTTGAGGACTAATGCTCGAGGTGGCCGGATTGGCTAGCGAAGCGGCAGCCAAATCGCGGACGCGGGCACAAGGGCTCGCTGCAGAGGCTCGGTCTTGAAGTTGCGCATAATTCGACAAAGGCAGGCTCGCAGATAAAGAATCAGAAGCCAGGAAGAGACATGCAACGATGTTGACGAGGCGAGTCATTGTTGCGATGCAATATTACGGTAATGACAGAATATTATAGTAAAGACAGAATAGATTGACAACGAATGTATAGGATTTCCGAGATTCAATAGTGATCTCAAATTTGGCCCTGACCTGTTGCTGAGGTGCTATCGTGAGTACTTCATATATCACACACCGTGCAATGGCCATGTCATCTTTCTCGTTGGTAGGAATCTTGTCGTGAGGAACATACCGTACTAGTCTGCATTGAAACCGTATAGCAGGGGGGTAACGAGATTGAAGCTCGGCTAGGATGATGCAGGCCTATGCCAACACGGTATCACGCACCGACGCTGATGTAATTCGTGTACCCGAAACAAATGGCATAGTACTACTAATAAGCCGAGCAAATCAACGAGGAGTGAAAACTGTATTGTGGTTTCCTATGAGGCGGCAAAAACGAACCGACTGTCTTTGACCTCGGAGATGAGAGATAACTTACATCTTCACCGCTAGATTTACGCAAGGAGAGCCTGGGCCATATATTCAATGATGCATTGAACAGCTTGTGTAACTTGCCGTTTCTTCCGAGAGGGTGGTGAAGTGCGAGCATACATAACAACTAGGTGTATAGGACCACTAGATGATCCAATCCATCTACATATGGCGACGTACATGACATTATACACTAACGCTCATAAAGTAAGTCAGAACATTGCGTTCCCTACAGGAGCTGCTGTGTTCGAGTTGCTCTTGAGCTAACACCAGCCAAAGTGCAGGACTATCGCTCAACTGATCTGCTGAAATCTCCATCGATCCTTTTCGACCTTACTACTCGTGGAACTAATGTTAACAGGGTTACTCAAGTGCCCGAATTCAGCGCGATCTAAAATCCAAAAGGGGTTTAATTCGTCCCGTAGTTAATAATTCCTTGGTGTCATTAGCCCAACACCTTTTGGCGTGCTGTATCAAAAACCTCGAAAAGTGAGTCCACTCACTATGCAGTTGAATGTGGCAGTCGTCAGTTTCACAAGCTCGCCCGCAATACGAACTGGTGGGGAGTCCTAACCTTAACTCTCCTTACTTGTTCTAAAATGACGGCAGCCAAAGCGACGCCATGCAGTCCGGAGGTGTGGGTTCCATGTCAACATCTCGCCAAGGTTAATCGGACAATCAGATTGCGAATCTCAAGATCTGCCGCAAGCACTAGCCAGATTGAAGAGAAACTGGATTTGGGGTTGTCCACATGCTTCCTAGCAACCTTGGCATTGCAGGCCCAAATACACCCGTTCCAAGTTGCTGAAGAACATGCCATTGGCTCAGATGTAGAAGAGAGTGAGCACTCTACCTAGTTCCAGGGTCATGGAAGATGTGGTATTGGACGTGCGCCTATCAATCCTAAAAAAAAGGAACGGGAAAGATGACACGCGAACAGATTGATACGGAGATTGCGAACCCCTATAGAATCTGGATGGTTTTTTGGAGCTGGATGGAAAACCGAAGGTTGAGAGGTGAACTGTGTTTTCAATTCAGTAGAAAGGTGGAAAGCAGAATCAACTTCAGAGAGCGACTGAACAGGCAAGAGAGCCGGATGAGCGCGTAAAAGCTTGCGACAAATTTGAAGATTTCTTTGCTACAAAGGGCAATACAGGGATGGGCGTGCACAGGCGATGGTAGGGTGCGTAGTGACAGGACGGGAAAATTCAAGCCGACGGGAAATATCGTGAATTGTCACAATCTTGTAACACCGCGCAATATGGAATTTAAAACTGTAAAACATCTGCGTAGCCTTTGTGAACATTGATGATGACTGGTGCTAGTGAAAGGGGGCGATGCAGTAAGGGAAGCAGGCACGCCATGACAATGGCGTGTGCCAGAGCGCAACTCGGCACGTACGGGCTCAACATTGCCCCATCTCAAAAACGTGGTTTCCAGTGCACAAACCACAATCTTGGTCAAACCTTCTACGACGCACTTTGCACAATCCTATTAATGCAGAATAACAATGGCACCCACGAAGAAGCGCCTCGAGAAAGAATACCACAGTCTGCGCAAGACCCCGCAATCAGGCTACACAGTATCCCTGCTCAACAGCGACCTCTTCACCTGGAATGGCTCCCTCCAGGGTCTAAAAAATTCACCCTACGAAGGCGGCACCTTTGCATTCCACGTTCAGTTCACCGAGGACTACCCAGTAGAGCCACCAAAACTAAGATTTACGACCAAAATCTACCACCCAAACGTCAATGGGAGGACGGGGGTTGTCAGCTGGAAGATGCTCGGGAGCGATTGGCACCATAATCTTACAATGGAGAAGGTGCTTATGAGTCTGAGGACATTGTTGGACTACCCGGAATTGGAAAGTGCCGTGGAAGTCGGTCTAGCGAA
>Ga0265797_10007969_pt1 | contig 14290 bp, 11 predicted proteins | sample P2T30metagenome_FD_192433 | JGI IMG/M metagenome (GOLD analysis project Ga0265797, IMG submission 192433) | Plant litter microbial communities from East Loma Ridge, Irvine, California - P2 T30 | ecosystem: Environmental > Terrestrial > Plant litter > Unclassified | place: USA: California... | reverse complement strand
AATCCCCAATGGTCTAGTGGCTATGATTTCCGCTTGTCATTCACACCGACAAGTCGCGGGAGACCAGGGTTCGATTCCCTGTTGAGGAGCATCTCAGATATCTGATCAGTTCTTCAATATCAACACGTCTTCCGGTGCTGGCTCACCAGCATCGCCTTACCTTTATTCTTTTCCTTTTTGGCTTTGGAAGTGTGTTGCACTTGCTTTTTGAGTGGGACTTCTTCGCCCGGTGTAGGTTGAATGGGAAGGAGCCGACGATTTCAAGGAGCCTGGAATTGGAAGTGCCACCGTTAGGACAACTCTATACTTTTTGTTCTACCGACGTCTTTCACTATCGCCCTTCCAGGCTCGATATCAGGTAGCGCAAGCTCACAGCTACATACTTCGCAAAATGTTCAGAATCTGTCTTCCCTCCGCTGGACTTTTACCACAGCTCTAGCATCCGGAATGGCCTCCATCTCATTCGAGCTCATTGACTTGATCTCCAGCCCAGAAAACACCGTAAACAGCACAATTGACTGACCGCCAGTGTCCTCTGCCCTCCCTCCGTCGATCTGCATACTCCCCGAATCGAGAACATCGTCCGGGCTGGGCCACGTAAAAGCATACTCGCAGCCAGTGGCGAGAAGTTGGAGGCGATAGTGGAGAGTTTTCTGGATGACTTTCGCAAACTCGGATTCGAAGACTTTGAGTGTGTCGGCCTCGGGATTGTTGGAAGATAGGCCGAAGAGTTTTGCGCTGGACGAGAGGGCGGAGAGGTGCGGTGCAATGATGGCGGAAGCGGATTTGGCGAGGGTGGCTGCTTCGAGGTTCAGTTGCTGTTGAAGGCTGTCGTCGTCTTGTGCTAACTTGGAGAAGGCTTTTTGGGCTTCGATCATGCGTGCTCTTTTGGCGATAGCGGGTCCTGGAGTATGTTAGTCCGCCGTGACGATATGCAACAAGGTGGAATCAGACTCGCCTCTACTAGAAACATCGAACTCCTTCAGCAGAGCCTCGCCGAGACTCCCTCCCATCTCCATCAAATTGCTGATAACCTCTTCCAGCCTTACTCCTCTCGTCAGGACCTTCTCATACAAAAACGCCGAAAGCAGCGACGCCGTGACCTGCGGCGTCGTAAACACATGATCACCGACTTGGCGGACGCGCACCTCTTCCCACTGCGGACCCCAGCATCTCGCATACAAATCCTCTAACGCACCCGAAGGCTCAGAATGTAGAGGGCTGGGAGTGTTGCGAATCTGTCCGATGCTTTTGAGAATAGCGTCGGTGGCTTGCTGAATGGCGCTGTAGAGGCTTTTCATGTTGCGGCCCTGTTGATCGAGGTTGAGTCCGGCGAGTTGTGATTTGTGATGGGTATCTCTGCTGGGTATGGGAGTCTGTGGACTTTCTTGGCCGTTCGTTCCGTTCGCCATTGATGGCGTCTTGCTGGATGATTCTGTCTGTGTTGTAGCATGGACGCCTGGTTTCTGGCCACTCGGTTCATCCTGATGGGTGGTATTGTTGACTTGACGCTGTCGTTTGTGCGGTCCATGATTCTGTGCGGGCTTACGCTTTGCTCCTAGGACAGACTCATTCTGCGGTCCGAGTAGGGTTTCAGAGGACGCAGAGTTAGTTTTCTCATTCACGGACGATGTACCGTTATCGGTACTGGGAGTTTGGGTCTGTGGACCAACACTGCTGCGGAGTCGCCGTCCCTCATCTCGCGAGGGTGGAAGCTGCTCATCTAGAGTTGTCCCATTTTGGTCGCGCGTCTCGTGGTTGCCAATGCGGTTCGGCCTTGTTGCAGAATGGCTGTTGTCTGGCGGTTGAGCTGGTGTGCCCACTTGGCTCGAAGGCGAAGGAAGAGCTGGCTGTATGGAAGGTGATGCGGCTGCGCCACCTTCGTTTTCACGGTTCTGTTCCTCGCCGACGACAAGGCTGTTGGTATTGCTTGCGACTGTGTCGTTCCCGCTGTTCTCCTCGGACGTCTCGTCCTCCGGTCGCCCATCGGTCTTTGCATCGCCCGGATTCTCCGCCTCGCTCACATGTTTGCTGAGTTGGCTTTCGGAGAATGTGCTTCTATCATATCCTTGGTTTTCCAGGAATCTTTTCTGAAGCAGGTCGGTTCCTCCGCATCCAAACAACACGTCGACGTTGTCCTTGAACTCGCCGCGTCTATTGGGCTTTGGCATCGTTGGCTTGCGGTTCCACGGGCACATATCGAGCATACGACTTCGCATTTTGGCAACGGTTGCAAGTGTACGCTTGCCTTTCAGGTGATGGTAGTAAGAGTGCCGTTTCAAGTGCTCCGCGATTGCCCATTCGGAGTACTCGCGCCACTCCATATCCTCCGGAGGATCAGGCGAATTGTCTAGAATAAAGAGAATGCCTAGTGTCAGCTCTTTGCCATCTTGGCGTGCTTCTTGGGTCGGCATGTTCCTGTCTGCCGTGGTAATATGATCAAGGTATGTCCGGTTTTGTATGCGCAAAGGTTGTGCTGACTGCCGTTGTAGGGTGGAAAGTGTGATGTCTAGGTAGAGGAAGATTGCAGAAATCGAGATCAGAGTACAGCCACATCACCAGGTGAACTAGCCCGACCTCGCATGTGATATCACATTATATTTGTACCGCGCAGAATGATTCACTTCAAAAGAGCCGCGAGTAGTAGCGATCTACATCATCAGTCGATCGTTCACATCTTTCATTTGCAGGGATTTAATGGTACGGCTTCATTTGGTATCTCTGAGCTGGTCTGACCTAGCATGGGACATTACATGATGTAAATACCGCAATTACGCAATGGTTTACTTCGAGAGTCTTGTGAGTAGTAGAGGTCTACCTCGTCAGTTGACGGCTCACGTGTTTCGTGTTACAGGTATTCAGTGGTATGGCTTCACTCGATTCCTCACTTCGCAGTTTCACATGATAATGCTCCTCCGATCGAAGAACTGTCTGGCATCTCCTAATACTTATATCACCAGCCTCTCCTGAAAGTTTCGTGGTCTTTCTCTCTACTACACTACCAACAACAACTTCCAACGACCGCTGAGACCCGATCGCGCTCTTACCACTGCGAAACACCCTTTTGCGATACTGTCACCAAGCATGGCTTCGAGCGCTATGCTCCGCGCCGCTGGGACGCTGCCGCTCACTCCGATACCACCCAATGATCTTCTAATCGTCGGGTTTGACTTCGGAACAGGCAGCTCGCGTACGACTGCGAAACACGTCTACGGCATCCACACTCGAGAAAGCGCAGTGATAAGGCACATACGTCTTAAGCCGGACCAAGACTTCGCCATGAGACAGATCATGAATCTCCTAGAAGATGGGAACGTGGTGTATGGCAACGTCGACGTGAACAAGGCTGTGCAACGGAAACCCTCGCTAAGATCCAGGACAATGCGTCGTATCAAACTCTCCCTCCACCCTGGATTTGAAGGGCTTCCAGACGTCATCCACACGCTAAAGACCATTTTTGCCGAAAAAGATCGCGCAGCAAGGCAGGATTTGTTCGAAGACTTCCTGCGAGCCCTGTTCAACGACGTGAGAGCAGCCCACAAACGACGACCCCTCAAGGCAGGCCAGCCTGATTCGTACTGGGATGCCATTCCGCTCGAGATCCACATCAGCGTTCCTGCAATGTGGAACGACGAACAGCGAGGCATCATTCGTAATGCGGCACAGAGAGCAGCAAAGGCTTGCGGCATGAGCTGCAAAGACCCAAAGATCGATCTCCGCGAAGAAGCTCTGTGCGTTGCGACATACTTTCTGAGCAAAGACCGTTCTGCACAGGTGGGAAGCATTCACATCTTTGTCGACGTTGGTGATGGCACCCTCGATATAACCACAGTTATCGTGGTGCGGGCTCATTCTCTCTCTGGACCTATGCAGCTTCAACGGTTGGGGCTATGCTCAGGCAGTGATGCCGGCTCTCACAAGGTCAATGCTGGAGCTGAGGCCTGGGTTTTCAGAAAGTACGGTGAGCTAGAAGTCGACAAAAAGTGCAGGCAGCTCGACATCACCAGACACGAGTTCTCCAGGCAGCTCTGGCAGGAAGTCGACAGGCTCAAGAGGGACATCGACAGCAAAGACAGCGGAGATCTTCATTGGGCTCGGATTAGTGGCAGCCATGGGCGAATGGGACCAGGCCTTCTCAATGAGTGGACAATCGACTTTCCCATTGAAGCAATCACCGAGTGGTTCGACGACTGGACCAGCGCGGCCGACCAATTGCTACAGCAACATCTGGCCGCCTTGAGCCCAGAGCAACGGATAAGCGATATCAGCGCTACATTGACAGGAGTGAATTTACCCATGCCCTTCCCAAGCTCCCAATGGTATCTTGCTAACATACATATCTGTCTCTAGGGTGGGGCTCATAGCGACAAGTTCGCCCAGCGTATGAGATCGAGATTCGAGCAGCACGATATCGAATGCACGACTGAGCCCGAACCTATGGCATGCGCAGAGGGAGCACTGTTGCAGCATTACTTCCAGGAGGACGAGCTGCCAGACCGTGCCAACTTCTACGTTGCTGTCAAAGTACACAGCGATGATGCCATCGAGGAAGAACTGGAGGACGGTGAATATGAATCACCTGACGAAGACAGTGACGAGGATGGAGACAGCGACGAAGACGAAGGAATCTTCATGGGTCCCTTCCTGAACGCCAAACCTCGCGTCAAGCGCCCTCGACCAGAGGATGATACAGACTCGGAGGAGAAGAAGAAGGACATCTATCTCCCCGATCGAACAAAGATGATCGGATCCTACAAGAACGAGATTTTCAAGTCTATGGAGTCAGTCCCCATGGAATTCCTCGTTGATGCAGACGGAAAAAACCTCGGTCGCATCCACGTCGATCTTTTCTGGAGCAAGCGTCAATTCGAAGAAAACACCCCTCTCAAGGACGACGACGGCAACTTGATCCCGTTTGTTCGCAGCTATCCATTGATGTTTGCCGATCTCGACGACCTCAAAGCCAAGGGTTTCGAAGTCCACCCCAGCGACCACAACAGCCCGTCTCACTTCAAAGTGAAAGCGTTTGTGAAGATGACCGGTTCCAGCGAGCAATTGATCCTCACGCTTTATGTGATGAAGCCCGACTATGAATTTCCTCCCGAGTTCGACGGCTCTGAGTCCATGGATGAAAACGACTGCCTCTTCAGACACACGCAAGAAGTCTGGAGTAAGGGCTGCAGTCATTTCACCAGCAACACCACCGGCACCTCGAGCTCGAGCGGTGCCGATTCTGCAGAGGCTGTAGAGCCCACTCGCGAAGTACGGAAGCGACAGTGCAAGAGATGAAGTAGGACCTACCGTTGAGGGCGGGAAGCGTGGTGGAGATCGGACTGTCGTGCCAGAGATTGAGGTCATAGAAAATGTTCGTGTTGTGGAGATGGAGGGGTGCGTCGGAGCCGCCACAGCCTTGCGGCAATGATGCACATACTTGTCTGCGTCAGTAACTTGCGTTCGCGATGTAAGCGACGGAAGCACAAATGATGGTCTCATTGCCTAGTGGACACATGAACGATGGATCTTTGGGCAGAACTCTATGGTTGGGAAGAAAGTGCAGTAAGTACTCGGATCATTGCTTTTGACTACAGACTGCTTATTTTGGCTCACATTCTCTTGATATCTTGTCTTTGCGCCGTCCTGCGTTAGTGACTCCTCTCTGTAAAGACAAAACTCAAGCTTTGTCGAATCATCGATCCGCCATGTTGCGCCCGCGCAACATGGCGGCAAACTGGCACAAGATGTGCCCGAGGGACAGGAAGCCAAGCGGCTTCTCATGTACCATACGGCTTCTTGACCTTCACCATAGCCTTCATTCCCGGGTAAGCCCTCATGCCCACAGTAGAGCCATGCGGCTCGACCTTGACTCCGAAAAATACCGTCCACAAGACCTGCAGAGGGATCGGCAAGAGAGCGCCATGGATGCCCATCTCTAGCAAATCGAACTCTCCGTAAGCTTCGGGCCAGATGTATTCATGCTCGTAGCCAGTAGCCAGAAGCTCGAGTCGGTAGCGCAGGATCGCTTCGAAGATGTCGGGGAAGTACTTGTCGAACGCCTCACGCCAATCCTGCTCCGGGCGGTGGAAGGAAAGGCCGTAGCCTACGGCGAGTCGCGACAAGCCGCGGAAGTGCGGCAGGATGATGTCCCAAAGTTCGTTTGTGAATTTCTCTGCTTCTGCATGAAGCTCGTGCTGGAGCGAACCGGACTTGTCGCCTTCGGCGAGTCTGATGCGAGCGTCTTCACTCTCGATCGCGCGAGCTACCTTGGCAAGTTCGTTTTCTAGACCGAGTTAGTCGTAAATCTTTTCAACACGGTGTCGACGGCACTTACCTCCACTCTCCAGGTCGAGGGTCCTCAAGATTGCTCTTCCCATGGTTCCCTTCAGCTCGAGTTGCTTGGCTTGGACGTCTTGGATTGATGCTTGCTGGTTCAGCACGTTGTCAAACAAGAAGGCGGAGACCACAGACATGACAACCTCGGGCGTCGTAAAGACAAACTCCTTGGTGAGTTTCACACGGACTGCGTCCCAGTTCGATCCCCAGCACCTTGCATAAAGAGCCTCCAAGCGCTCGGAAGGGTTCTCGTCTAGATAACTCAGTGTGTTACCGATGTCTCCGATACTTGCGAGGACACGATCAGTCGCTCCCGCTATCTTGTCGTAGAATCTCTCGAAAGCTTGGGCTTTGGCGTCGATATCGAAGAAGACCGGCTGTGGTTGCTGTTTGCCATCTTGGCTAGCCTCCGCAGGCCGAGAGGATTGCGAGTCTTGGACTTCGTTCATGTTCGATTGCATGCCACTCGGGTACCCTGCATCTCGCCTGATGCCGGCTTCCAGAGGAGTCGAGGTACCAAAGGTCAGCTCGGACGAAGCTCTCGGCTGCGATGCGGCGCCAGGAATGGCGAATTGAGGGCGCTCAGCAGTAAGGCTGAGGTCGTTCGATGTTTTGCTCTTCTTGCTTTCGGTTGGCTTGACCGCCACTTCATCTTGCACTGAGTCGCCTACGTCTTCATCTCCGCGCTTTCTCTTGCCAACGTGGGGTGCTTGTTTGCTTGGACGGCCGCGAGCGCGCTTCGTGGTCTGCTCGACGTTCTCGGTGAAGTTCTCCGCGTCGATGGTCATCTCTTCGGCAGCCGATGAGCTGACGATCGCGGGTGGGTTTGCGGATGCCTCGGCTTGAGGTTGGAGTTTTGGCCGTTTGTTTGGCATGTTAACGTTGTGTTTCGCGTCGTAGTACTCGTCGTCTTCTTCGTCCTTGTCTTCCTCGCTACTGACGTCTTCCGCAGATCCAAATGACTTCTGCGAGCTCCTTGAGGGTGACGGACTGGGTGATACTGATTCTCTGGGTCTTTTCTTGCTTGCGGCGCGAGGACCAAGATTGCCGGTACTCGGCTGCTTGGGTTGCGGTCCCATGCTGTTACCACTTTGCTGTCTGGGCGCTTCAAGGGCGTTCTCGTCGTCTTCTGCTTCCTCTGCTTGCGCGGTGTACCCAGGAAGATCAGCCTCCGAGAAAGTCGCTCTGTCGTACCCGTATTTTCTGAGAAGGTCGTCCGGAAAACCCTTGGTAGTTCCCTTCCGGAAAATTCTGTCGGCATTGTCATCCTGGTTCGACTCTGCTTGGTAGAAAGAGGGCTTGGCTTTGGCTAAGAGGTCCCTGATGGACCTGCGCATCCGGACCAATGTGACAACTTCGCGGTTGTTAGGTCCTGTGTGAACTCTCGGTCGGTAGTAGTAGGTGTGCTGCTTTAGGTGGTCCGTTATGGCGTGATCTGTGAACTGGCGGAAGTCCATGCCTGGCGGAGGGTGACCGATGTGGTCAATGAGGTACAGGGCGCCCTGCGCAACCTGAATTGAATCTTGTGTGAGCACCATAGCGTTTGTGAGTTGACTGAGTGGGGTGTGTCCGATGGGTGTAGTTGTGATGTTGTGGTCGCAAGTTTGGTAGTTCGCGAGGGTTGCGATGTCGGTGTGTTTTGTGTTTTGGTTTGTTTGTGGGAGTGGCAAAGAACGGGAGTCGCAGCAGTTTTCTAGTCAGAGCTCACGACGCAGTGACTGAACACCGTGCACTTGACAATAGAATCTGGACAATAGGATTTGGCACGCGATTTTGGCCTCCTACCTTGGCACGGTATTGTCTTGACATGGTATTGTGCAGTATAACAATGTCTTCAACCAACGACGTCACAAATTCTTTCATACGCGAGTAGACGGGAAGCATCGTCATCTACCTAATGTGCAGGTCGTTTGCATACCAACGGAGCCGCGCAGGTGTGCATTCACGGGCATTTGCAGACTCACCTCACATTGTGGGCATCAGTCTGCGACACGTGATACAACCTCGATACATTGTCGCATTCAAACTCTTCCTTAGGTTTCCACAATAAATCGAAGAATAAATACATGTACCCAAAGATAAACGTAGCTGGAGGAGATGAGGTGAGGTGCGCGTCGGCATTGTTGTGCCACCGCCCGCATGGCCCAAGCTTTCGGAAACACACACTTCACCTCGCTTTTGACTTCATCGTCACCTGTACCCAAGGCGCATACAGCCTTTTCATGTCTCGCAGTGCCTGAGGCGTACGTGTATGATAACGGCTACCCTAATCTTTACTTTCACGCGAGGATCGAAGCTTTGAGAATGGCACAAGAGGCCGAGGGTGCTCACTTAGCCCGACGACGACACAGTCACATTCTGTCAAGCTCGCATGGGCTCCTCACTTCAGGTGCGCACACCAGTATGCGTCTGTATGTCGGCTGTCGGTAGGGAGATGTCGGTCCCTGTATGCCCATCGCATCATAAGACTGTGAAGTGTTACTCAAGATGGATGAGCAGCTGGGTATGACACGTCTCGCCGCAAGCTCTAGCACAAAATGTAAGCCGTTGGTTCACAGACTTGATATCGATGTTCCTGATGAACGACAGGACTATATCCTTGCACAGTGCAGGCGCCTGGTCTCCGACTTCACTTCGAGCCCTAGCCGCCCAGTCAAGATGTGCGTCACGAGCGCAACCGGCATTCTCGCGCGTGCCGCGCACTACATGCCACATCCCATGTAGCTAAAGTGAAGGCTCGTTCACGCTTCTTTCACTACTAAAGCGAAGGCTCATTTACCCTTCTTTCCCTACTCGTGCCTGCCCCGCGCCAACCTTGCGGCCTGACTCTGCGACTTTGTTTTCAATTCCTCACACGCTCGCGTATTTCGACTCGAAAGTCGCCCGCTCCACTACATCATCACGGCCACCGCCACTTTCTCACCTGCACACAAAAGACATCGCACGCCCGCCTTTTCCCAACACACACTTCGCGTCCTGCGCATCAGTTCATCGCAACCGCTTCCTGCTTCAATCTTGCACACTCATCCCTCATCTCGCTGAAGAGACTCGGGATCTCTGACCCAGCATGGCGCGCGTACACAGCCGTTATCGTCCCCTGGCGCCCATTCCCGACGGCCACGTCCTACGTCTAGGAATCGATCTCGGCACTGGTAAAATTCAGATCGATGGTCAGCACATCCGCGGCACGGCCACTCGACATGAGGCTGCGATCATGCCAATCGGCCTGAAAGGTAACCAGAGCGCTCGCATCGTGCAGATCGCAATCCTTCCCGAGGTCGGACCGGTCATCTACGGCACCTTTGAAGTTGAACAGGCCATAATCGCGGACCCTGCCCTGCAGAACAGGGTACTGGAGCTCTGGAAACTGGCTCTGCACCCCGAGTTTCAGCACCTCGAGGAGGTGGCGCATGTGCAAGAAACCTTGTACGCACGCACGAGCGCACAAATCGATCGCGGCGCTATTCAGGATTTCATGGAAGAGCAACTGAGAGGCATCATCAAAGACATCCGCGACTACTACAAGTCCCCTTATCGCAACGCCGGCCAAGACGCCTCGTACTGGGACCGCATCCCGCTCGAACTCCAAATCAGCGACCCTGCCATGTGGGGCGACCACCAGCGAGGCCTTGTTTGTGACGCTGCAGTTAAGGCGCTCGACGACAGCAGCCCAAACAACAAAGTCGAGCTCCGCGAGGAACCACTCTGTGTTGCCACTATATACATGCTTGATCTAGTCAAGCATGGCAGTATCCGAGAAGGGCAATGCCTTCTCCTCGTCGATTGTGGCAAAGGCACCTTGGACATTGCCACAGTGAAGCTCGTTCGTGCGCCCGCCAATGGTGTTCTCATGCAGCTCCAGCGCATTGGCCCATGCTCGGGGAGCGGTGCCGGATCTCACATTATCAATACACAAGCTTGGGAGTGGCTTCTCAGTGGCGAGTGTGCAGAGGTACCGAACCTCGATGACCTTTGTCAACAGCTCAATATCACCAGGCGCGAGTTTCTGAGGCAGTTTTCCAAGGGAATCGATGGAGTCAAACACGAAACACACAACATGGCCCACAATGCTTTTGTCACGATCCGCAGTAGCCACGGTGGGGCGGCATCCGGTGGCATGCCCCGCTTTATCATCGAGCTCCAACCTGAACTCGTCCAAACCTGGTACAAGACCTGGACCGAATCGGCAACCCAGCTGGTGAAGGAGCACCTCGACATGCAGGGCACTCAACAGTACAGGTGTGCATCTCTGACAGGCGGTGGATGCTTGGCCACAGCTTTCAAGACTGCGATGACATCTTTCCTCGCTCAAGCCCCATACAACATCATGATTGGCGACCCTGTGCCATGTCTCTCGCCATGCTCGCAAGGTGCTCTGCTGCAACACTACTTCCAAGAGGACGAGCTCCCACCAGTCGCAAACTTCTACCTCGCCCGGACCGAAGAGTTTCAGCGATTTGTTCACAAAAACGCCACAACACAACGTTCGAAGTACAAGTCGCGTACATCAGTACTTCCAGAGCGAATTCAGAGAATCATGAGATACGAGAACGGAGAGTTTTCCGATGGCGCCAGGACTCCTCTCCGGTTCTTGATAGAGGACGACGGCATCGATGACCGCATCCACGTGGATGTGTACTACAGTGAAGAGGATTTGGAGGATCACTCTGCTCTCCGGGATGATGACGGTGTGCTGCGACCTGGCATTCGCAGTTATCCCATGATCTCTGGGACCTCGAGTCCTTATCCGATAATGGCTTCAGCGCCAAAGAGGACGGCATCTCCAAAACGAGGTACTTCGACGTGAAGACTTACGTGCAGATGAAAGGCAATGAGGACCGTCTTGAGCTGGAGATCGAGGTCATGCGGAGCTACCATCACTTCCTCGGAGACAAACACGGTCAACCCTACCACAAGGACGATGTCCTCTGGACCTTCACCAAGCGACTGTGGGACAAGTCCATGAGCCACTTTGTTCGCAACATCACTGGTACCGCTGGCCCTGCTGGCCCTCCCACAGCCTCTTCTTCCACTGCTGCTGCCGCTTCTGCTGCTACCCCGGCTGTTTCATCCACTCCGCAGAACGCTTCCACGCAAGGACACAGGAACACTTCGGGGAGGGTTGTTAGAAACCGTGCTATCAACTACGTGGAGGTTCCGGAGGATTATGATATGGAGGATCAGGACATGGAGGAGTTTTGAGCTTGAGTGATATGGATTTGGATAGCGTGACGGCGGCTTGAAGGCGGATCGAGAGCTGTGTCTTTGTCAGTGTCGATAAGTGCAAAGGAGAGTGTGGCTTCTAGTATAAGATTACAATAGCAGACGTAGTCAAAATCAGCAGTCGTTCATGTATACATCCTCAGCCCGTTTTATCTCAAGGGCATAGTCCTCCATTTTGTCCTCGGTACTCCGAGATAGCACCACAATATCATAAACCTGCCCTTGAGATATATCTCAATGGCAGAGTTCTCGTATTATTCCTCGGTACTTCGAGGTAGCACCGTGATGTTATAAGCTTGTACGTGAGGCGTGGCTGCTATCTCAAGGGCAGAGTCCACGTGTTTGTTCTCGGTACTTCGAGGTAGCACCCTTATGCCACAAACCTGCACATAGGATATAGCTGCTTTCTCAAGGGCAGAGTGCTTGTGTCTTGTCTCGGTACTTCGAGAGAGCACCCTAATATTACAGACCTGCACGCAGGATATGGTTGCTATCTCAAGGGCAGAGTCCTCGTGTCTTGTCTCGGAATTTTGATAGAGCACCCTGATATTATAACTCTGCACGTGGGATATGGTTGCTGTCTCAAAGGCAGAGTCCTTGTGTCTTGTCTAAGTACGTCAAGGGAGCACCCTGATACTGTAGACCTGCACACAGGATGAAGTTGCTATCTCAAGGGCAAGGTCCTCTTATTCTTTGTCGATACATCGAGGTAGTAGTGCGAGTGCTTCTTGGATACTCGTGAGATTATATCAGTATCTCGACGGTACGTTGTCCTCTTGTTGGGTCTGGTACTTCTAGATAGCGCCCTGTTATTATCAACCTGCACGTGGGATATGATCGCTGTCTCAAGGGCAAGGTCTTCTCATTCGTTGTCAATACCTCGAAGTAGCAACGCATGTCTTTCTAGGGTAATCGTGAGATTATATCAATATCTCCACGGTACATGGTCCTCTTGTTAGGCCTGCACGCAATGGTAGTCGCATGCGATCGTGTGCTATACCTCCTTGCATCTCGACGGTACATTATCCTCTTGTTAGACCTGTACGGAATGGTATCGCATTGAATCGTGTGCTAAACCTCCTGTCACCCAAATATTGCGATACGAGCCTCATGACAGGTGCGGACAATCTAATCCGCCTCGGCGCAGCAGTGCCAAGAGGGCAGAAGCGAACCAAGACATGTCGACACCACACTAGCCTCGACAGTGACATCGGCTACACAGCTTGTTTCCCCAAACATCGCAAGTCCCCTTCCTTCGCGTATCGCCACCATGTACACCTGCAGGATACGAGCGTATGGTGCAGACTGGCGGCACAGCGCAGGTTGGCGCCTAAATGGCCGGGCATCTGGTGTGGTGGTGGTGCTTTTTGCCATCTCGCCATGTCTCTTACCATGTTCACGATAAGCTCACTTGTAGTTTAGGTCCCCCGAGAATTATATTGCATAATCTTTAGTATTCTGGGCACAGCATAATGCGACGATGATTGTGCTACCATCATGCGCACACGCTGTGGCTTTGGGCCTTCTGGCCAGTCTGCCGTTCACAGTAAGCATCAAACTCGATCTCGAGAATGATGGTAGGTCAAAAAGCTCCTCTATTGGCAAGAGCCATGCTGAACAGCCTGGACAGACTCTATTAAGAGTGCCGCGAGCACCATAGCTTTCAACATGATGAGCTACTACTACGGCAACACCACGCGCGGCATTCCCGGCCTTCTCGGAGACCCGTACTACTGGTGGGAGACTGGCGCTATGTTCGGCGCTCTCGTCGACTACTGGCGATACACCGGAGATTCTTCATACAATGCAGTTACCACTCAAGCTATTCTACACCAAGCCAGCGAGACCCGAGATTTCATGCCGCCGAACCAGACAAAATCCGAAGGCAATGACGACCAAGTATTCTGGGCATTCACTTCCATGGCCGCTGCCGAGTACGGCTTCCCGGATCCCCCTGAGGATCAACCACAGTGGCTGGCTCTTACTCAGGGTGTATTCAACACGCAAGCTCGCCGGTGGAATACGGAGACTTGCGGCGGAGGGCTGAGATGGCAGATCTTCTCCCTTAACCAAGGCTATCATTACAAGAATTCGATCTCTAATGGCGGCTTCTTCAACATTGCTGCTCGTCTTGGGGCATTCACAAAGAATGAGACGTACTTTGAGTGGGCCGAGAAGGCTTTTGATTGGGTCTTTGACATAGGACTGATAGATGGTCAGACCTGGCAGGTCTTTGATGGTACTGACAGTCTTATCAATTGCACGAAGAAAGATCACATCGAGTGGTCTTACAACACGGGGGTGTTTCTTTACGGTGCTGCTGTTATGTGGAACCAAGTAAGCATTGAACCCCCAGCGGCGAGTTGCAGCAACGTCAGCTGACCAGAGGCAGACAACAGGTGCTTCTCAAGACAAATGGCGGACTCGCGTACAAGGCCTCCTCGAAAGGTCCAAAATCTTCTTCACGGAAGATCGCATCATCTTCGAAGCAGTCTGCGAACGAAACGGAAAATGCGACGTCGATCAGCGCAGCTTCAAAGCTTACCTTGCTCGCTGGATGGCCGCTTGCACGACCGTCGCACCGTGGACATACGACACGGTTATGCCATATCTTCGGACGAGCGCAATAGCTGCAGCTCAGTCTTGCACAGGTGGCAACGACGGTGTCACATGTGGGCACAAATGGTGGACCGCGAGCTGGGATGGACAATACGGCGTAGGCGAACAGATGTCTGCG
>Ga0265797_10007968_pt1 | contig 14290 bp, 15 predicted proteins | sample P2T30metagenome_FD_192433 | JGI IMG/M metagenome (GOLD analysis project Ga0265797, IMG submission 192433) | Plant litter microbial communities from East Loma Ridge, Irvine, California - P2 T30 | ecosystem: Environmental > Terrestrial > Plant litter > Unclassified | place: USA: California... | reverse complement strand
GCTCTTCTCTACTCCTAGTAACAATTGATGGCCTTGCGTTCTCAAGGAGCCTTGTGCAAAGGAAACAGTCATGTTTGAACCACATAACGAGGCTGCCAACGATCTTGGCGGAAGTACGCCAGTTCTCACGTCAAATTGCCGGGCACCGTACTGAATTCTGTCGGCATCGGCACAATGACCGACTATATATAACTGCTTATAACCTTGGTCCGATGGACGTCAAGGTACGTGCATGAAGATGCACGACGATAACGACACGCCCGTGAACAGATCTCCAATTGACTTCGCGAACGCCATGCTAGTACCAAAGGAGTAACCCGATGAGAAGAACCGTGTCGAGGTTCAACCGCTTCAAACCCCGATGCCTCCGTAGCCGATACCCGAAGACTTGACGAGGCTGTGCCGACTTTCTTGCGATGCTTGGAGATCGGAACACCTCGAGATGACATCAACCTCTCACCGTACGGCATGCGGCTAAAACAAAACGGTTGGAGAAGTCGTGTCTCTTACAATGAGGGAACACATGTTGATGAATCTTTCATCTGCCGAAGATGACATGTCCACACAACAGCATTCACATCGACATCAGGACTGCTTCTAACTCACATTAATAAATCGAAGCCTGTCAGGAGTACTTGTTCCTATAAGGTCACATCCCATTCGGCTAACGGGACAATGTCCGCCGAGACGATAACTGACGTCCCTGTGGATCCACGCTGAGTCGCATTGTTCACTTCTCCAACCTGGAGTCGTCTTTCGACTCCACCCTTCGACTCCACTCCCGCAAATGCCCCAGCCCATCAGGGCTGCCCATGGGGATAGGCAGGCCGGACGACGCCTCACGGGCGTTCACCGAACCGCATAACTATGGGGTAGCGAAGGAGGAGATGATCATGGATGTCCGGCACATGGCATCGGCGGCTGAAGGCAAGCACATGACAAACTGTAAACTGGGTCGAGGAGCTTCCGATATGGTTGATTCTCCACTGTTTCCTGTTACTCTTCAATGTAGCCGATCCCTCTGATCAGCTCACTTTTTTGATCTCGTTTTCTAACTTCTCCCCCGATCTTTTCCTGGTTGTACAACCCATCACATTGACGCAATCATGGGCAACGAAGACAAACATATCGACACAGAGGCCGAGCGTCAAGAGCACCGCATCAGCCTAGAGAAGAATGCCACCGGTCTCGACTCAGTCCCAGGCGCCGATGCCGCGCAAAAGGCTCTCTTCCTAGAGTTCGCCAGCAAAGATGAAGATTGGAAAAAGGAGATGGACAAGAAGCTCGTACGAAAGATCGACATCAGACTGCTTCCGATCTTGGTGATTCTGTACCTCTTGAACTTTTTGGACCGGTTAGTATCGTCTCCCTGGTATCATCAGTATAGCGACATCCATTGATGTGTCCGTCAACAGCGCAAACCTCTCACAGGCCCGACAAGGCGACCTCGAACGCGATCTAGACATGCACGGCTCCGACTTCAACCTTGCAACATCGATCTTCTTCGTTGGTATGAGACCAAAGAATACAACTTTCCCAATGACATTGAACTGATTTGGTACCTTCTGCTCTTCAGGTTACCTCATCATGCAGCTGCCATCCAACCTGCTCATCACCCGCCTCCCACCATCGATCTACCTCAGTGTCGCTGCAACCATCTGGGGAGTGGTGTCGACATGCAACGGCGCAGTACACAGCTTCGGACAATTGATCGCCGTCAGACTCATCCTCGGTTTTGTCGAATGCCCCTTCTTCCCGGGCGCAATCTTCCTCATGAGCTCATGGTACACTCGTTCGGAGTTGACGAAGCGTATCTCTTGGTTTTACTCTGGCAATGCGCTGGCAAATATGTTCGGTGGCCTCTTGGTAAGTCTGTTCAACCCGTTGAAGATGATGGGAACATACTAAGTTCGATACAGGCCGCCGGCATCCTGGGCAACCTCGACGGAGCCATGGGTATCGCAGGATGGAGATGGCTGTTCATCATTGAGGGCGTCATCACCATCGGCGTCGCCATCGCCGCCGGCTTCATCCTCCCCGACTACCCAGCAACAACCAAATGGCTGAACGAAGAAGAGCGCAACTTCGCCTCCTGGCGCCTGATGGCCGATATCAGCGAGTCGGACGACACGCACTCACGCTCGATTTGGGAGGGCGTCAAGCTCTGCCTGACAGACTACCGTCTCTACCTCTTCGTGCTCACCCAGCACATGTCGATTCTTTCGCAGACGTTCCAGTACTTCTTCCCCAGCATTGTGCAGACTCTTGGATATGGCGAGATCGAGACTCTGCTGCTCACTGTGCCTGGTATGTTCCTCCATCATCCAATCCCGCACCTTACGCCAAGGAGACTAATTTAATCTGCCACAGTCTGGTTCGCAACCTTCCTCGTCTCCATCGCCGTAACCTGGTCCGCAGGCACAACTGGCGACCGCAGCCTACACATCTGCGCCCTAATGCTCTTCGCCGTAGCCGGCAACGCCATCGTCGCCGGCACAACCGTCGTCGGAGCCCGCTACTTCGCCATGTTCCTCGTAAGAAAGCCTCCTCCCCTAAACCCCCCTTCCAACCATCCCCAAAAAAAAACCTAACAACCTCCCCACCCAACAGATGCCAATGGGCGCCGTATCATCCTACCAAATCATCGTCTCCTGGGTCGCCAACTCCTTCCCGCGTCCCCTCGTCAAACGCTCCAGCGCCATCGCCATCGGCAACTGCGTCGCCAACTCCGCCTCCATCTACGGCTCCTACATGTACCCCAGCAGCGACGGGCCCCGGTACATTCCCGGCAGCGGCGCGAATGCCGCGATCTGCTTGTCGATAATCTGTCTGGCGCTCGTGTTGAGGTATGTGCACAAGTGGGAGAACAAGAAGCTGGAGAGGGCGGAGATGGAGGCCATGAGTGGGGAGGGGGCTGTTGGAGAGGGAGATGTGAGGGGTGCTGGGTTCAGGTATGTTTATTGAGCGGTGGTGGTGGGAGAAGAGAGGGAAGAGAGCAATGGTTCGCTTGGTGGGCGTGGATACGGAATTGGAGAAATCGCCACTAGTAAGGTTCACGATGCTACGACCATCAATAGTATAGAAATGATTATACATCCTGTCTTTCGACTGATTTCCACGCCGAGGAGGCTTGATCCCGTTGAGTACAGACAACCACAATGTCACTGAGACCACTACAATGCGTATAAACATGGTTCATGCTATGACTAGACTGACGGCACTTCAATTCTTACACAACTAATGTGCATGTGACCTCAAAAAACAAGAGCTTCGATATACGAACGATAGGCAATAGGGTTAGTGTTAGTGTCAGGTGATCCACACGTGTATATCTACTCGTCAAACCAGCCATTGTTAGCTATTCGAGCTGTTTAGCTGCTTGAAAGATGATGAAACAGGGCGAAGCAATTGTACAGTCGTCGAAACGCATGAGCCTACACCGACAGCATGCCAGAAAATCCTTCCCAATCACATCCATCGCAAGGGGAAAGTTCGATAAGATCCGTGAACACATCGAGGGAGTGAATGACGAGCGAACAATCCAGTCGAACATCTTCTCTCCGAAAACGGAAGCGCCAATTCCTCATTACAATAAAATACTATTCCCCCTACCCTACCAAATAATCTCCCTCCACTGCACCCTCCCCCTCGTCCCCCTCTCCACGCCCCTCCTCCACTCCTCAACCCAACGATACCAATACTACTGCGGCGCCGGCGCAACGCTCATCCTCCACCGATCGATATTGTCCCTCTGCTGCGGACTAATACCCTCTTCGTACCCCGCTCCGGCCGCCATGGGCATGGTCATGCCCATCGGCATGCCGTAGCCCATCTGCTGCTGGCCGTAAGCAGCTTGGTATGGGTTGTGCTGCATTTGCATTTGTTGCGGGTAGCCTGGCATCATCATGTTCATGGGCATGCCAGGCTGCTGGAAACCGGCGGTCGGTGAGGGGAAGTAGCTGTTCGCGCCGGCGAACATGGGGGTGCTGGTGCTTGTGGGCATGCCCATGGTGTTGTAGCCTTTGAAACCGGCAGCGGGCACCATGCCTTGCTGCTGCGGGTGCTGCTGGAGCATACCGAAGCCGGAGGCTGTGCGTGAGGTGTAAGGGCGGCGTTGGTCGGCAGGGGGTGCGTGGGCGTAGCTTGAGCTGCGCATGTTGGTTTGCAGGATGCTGGCGCGGTTCTTTGCTCTTTCTTGCTCGGAGGTGTGGAGGAGGGTTCCGCGGGCGGGCTGGTGGTCTTTGGTCAGGCGTCTGGCTGCGCCGGAAGGGTTTGCCGAGAGCAGGTCGGCCATTGAGCTGGTTTGTCGGATTGCTGGGCGAGCAGTGGCTTCTAGGGCGGTTCCAGCGGCCGCAGCAGCTTCGCGTTCTCGTTGGAGACGTGCTCTACGCTGGCCGAGAGTTTCGTTTTCGAGCTCTTCCTGGGTGGGTTGAGGTGCTGCTGGAGTTGCGATGTTCGGGTCTGATGCGTTTGCCTTGGCGGCAGGATCCAAGCCGTCGAACTTGCTCAGTACGTCGTCGGACCAAGTGCTATTGGGTCGCTCGCCCTCTTTGGAAGGGACGTCCAAGTTGCCAATGGCGTTGTCAAGGGCGTCCTTGGTGCGCAGTCGTTTGAGACGCTGTCCCAGAGTCTCACCATCGTCTGGCTCTTCTTCCTCTGCTTCAGGTTCGACAGCGGCATCGACCACCATGTTCATCTGACTTGGTCTGCTGTTGAGAGGTACAGGCGCACGACCAGCACTTGGACCCATGTTGCGAGGCAGAGCTGGACCACCACGCAGACGATTGCGACGTGAACTCAGAGGCTCGTTGTTTTCGAGCTCCCGCTTCTCCATCAGACCTAAAGGTCTGTCCCAATCCCTCTCATCGCCCATCTTGCGGTTGACGAGACCGTTCTTGCTTGGGTACAACACACCAAGAGGAACATCATCATCTGTATCGCCTCGCTCCTCTTCGGCCTGGCGCATCACAGGGTCTTCCCAAGCCAAAGCAACACGTTGCTGTCTTCTCTTGCGTGTTGTGATCTCCTCCACAGCGTCCATTTGTAGTAGCGTACTATGCATACCTCCAGGGAAAGCCGTGGCGGCAGTTCGGTTCCTTGATCTAAGTTGTGCTTTGCGAACCTGAAGTTCAGCAAGCAGTGTGGCTGGCTGCACGAACGATGCCTCGTGATCTTCATCGTCCTCTGCACCCCCATCTGCTTCTTGCTCGCGGAAGTCTGCTTCGATCTGCTCGTTCTCAGTCAAAACCCTGCCTCCGCTCATAGCAGTCGCAGGCCTCGACAGATCCGCAGGTCGTCGCTCGTCGATCGGGCTGGCGTTCTCTGCCTGGCCTACAAGCCCACCAGACAGATCGGCATCAGCACCCGGTGTCCTATCCACATCATCCTCCTCTTCCTGCTGCATGTCCAGCATGCTCGCCCTGCTCTTTCTCTTCTGCAGCTTCTTGCCGCCACCATTGAAGTCCAGCATCGACATGCTACTCCGACTGCCCGGCCGCTTCAACATGTCACCCAGTTGGTCAGCAGAGCTAGTTCTCTTCAACAGCCCACCAAGACTTGTCGTTCTCCGCCTGAGGTTCTTGGCTTCAGTCTCCGGATTCGAGGCTTGTGCTATAAGAGTAGCAGTACTATGCCTAGTAGTAGGGCGCTCTGCTGCAAAGTTCGTCTTTCTGACATCGCCGGCATATGGGTGATCGATGAAGGCGCTGACGGGCGCGGTAGCTGATGCGTTCAGGATGTCTTCCAGGGTAGCAACAGCTGACCTGTTCTGTATTTCAATGTCTTGGGGAACACCTTGCTGCTCGAAGAAGACGCTGGCACGGAGTTGTGGTGGGAGATTCTGCAAGTTGGCCATGCTCATGCGCTGGTTCAGGGCAGGGCGAGGGTGATCACCTGGCTGCTCGCCGGAGCCAGATCGTCTTTCGTTACCGTATGCACCCATGTCCGACTGTGCAAGCCAGGGAACTGACATCCGTGTGCCTGGAGGAAGGTCGTTCAGTACCTGATTCCTGCCTCTCGCATACACATTCGCCGAGGGCATTTGTGAAAGCCTCTTAGGCAAGTTGAGCATGCGTGGCACAGGCGCAGGGTAGTAGGTAGTATTCTCAGCAGGAGGCGGCATCGCGAAAGACATCGGCCGACTGTTAGGTTGCCTTAATAATGTCGCAGCTTCCATAGAGAGTGTACCGGAGGATGTGCGTGCAGAGACACGGCGAACCTCATTCCCATCCTCATCCAACTTCACAATCTCCTCAGTCTCAGGCAGATAATGCACTCCATCAAAGTCCTTGAACGCATTTTCAGCCTCTTGGAAAGTATCGTTCGACCTTGGCCTGGTCGGGGGTGTAATTGTTCCATCTCTTTGCTCATCACCTTCCTGTGCACCTTGTCCCGTGAAATCCAGACCGGCAAACTCGCCGTTGTGCGGCGGCGTAGGTGGCACATCATCCAGTTGCTCGTGTATTTGTGCAGAAATCTTGTCGTACCTGGCTCCGAAGCTGCTGACAGAAGCATGGCTGACTTGTCTTGAAATACTTGGAATCGACATGGGCGATCTCAAGCTTGGAGCGAGCGGCGAGTCCAGCGGTCTTCCTTCTTGAATCGGTTCAACCATATGCGAGAGTTTTGAACTGACTGAAGGTTTCCGGTTCATAGCCCAAGAGCCGTGTGATCTGACAGAGCCCACGGGGCTCGTAACGAAAGCATTCGGCGAATAGCCACCCCACCTCGCCGTGTTGTTCGCTTCCACCACGCTCTGTGCATGGCTGCTAGCCCGGCTCCTGGTGGTGTCAAGCGGCGCCATAGACGTCGACCTGGCCAGTGGGTAATCGCCCTGGTGCGAGCTCTGAATACTATTCTGGCGGCTCCGCTGGCGCTCCAGCTCTTTCATCTTGCGGATCTCCTCGCCGATGTCACTACCACCCTCGCTCATCCTTTCGGCAGTCTCTTCCAAGCGCAGGATGTTTCCGGTGTAGGCTCCCTTGCGGAAGGAGGGCTCGCGAGTCGGTGTTGGCACGCTGACCTCCGCTGGGACCTGGTATGGCTCGCGTGGGATGATTGGCTCGGGGTCTGCTGGAGGCGAAGTAGATGTAGGTGGGATCAGGGGTGTGTTTCGGTGGTCCATTTTGGTGGGCGGTTGGCTGCCCGATTGGCAGGGGAGAGCAGGCGGCTCGGGTATGTATGTGGTGGGATTTGGGTGGCTCCTGGACGCAGGGTAAAATGCTGGTGTACACGCTACAAAGGCATTCTTGTAAAAGGAAAGCAAGGGAAGGGCAAGGGTTCAAGGAAAGGGCTGTATAGCCTGGTGGAAGTTGGAGATAACGAGACGGACAAGAGACAAGACAAGACTTGAGATAGACGAGAGATAGTGGTAAAAGGGTAACTTGGAACTATCAACAGCGGCCGGTGCACGCGACCAGCAAGAAAGAGCCAGCACTACTGCAGCGCGGCACAGCTACTGGCAGATCTTTGGGAGTTGCACACACTTTCCCTGTCGAGCAGAGGCACGCTAGCGGCCAACGGTGCAGAAAGTATTAATAGAAAGATGCAAGTGTCTGGATGCACATAAGACCGCCATGCATTTAATCAAAGCCATGCTTATCGCTGCTGACACTTTGACCGTTGCCAAATAACGTCGACTTCCATGCATGCAAGCATATCTGATGATATGTCGACTTCTCAACACAACACTGTTATCTATGCTGATATTAAACAACAACAACACCACTTTCGATCAAGGATGCACCTTGTCCGGTCCGCCGCCGCCACCTCGCACTGACCATGTTGTTAAACGCACCTCCGGGTTTGCCTCCGCTACATCCTCGCACCAAGACTCACCACCAAACGTTACGCATCGTTGCACCGGAGCACAAGGGGAGCCGTTGTACCCTGGAGGTGTTCATGTTTTCAATACAGAGATGCAGCCCGGTATCTTCACGATCGTATCGAAAGCACTGACAAGAATACAGAGTTTGACAACATTTGCTCATTTGCCGCAATATATCTAGCTGACGCTTGCTTCCTTACTTACACATCGCCGGGCTGAACCATCCTGATAGTATGGTGGTCGACAATTTGACAGGGACAGGATTTGTGAAAACCGCTCACGCGTCGGCTGCTCAATAATTCGGCCGTTCTCAATGCTTCCTTCCAGCATCCTGTCGAGGGTCAGGTACATTTCTGACTGTTAGTCCAAAGGCTATATAGCCGGTACTGGACGACGCCACTCGATCAATTTGAGTACCATCCTGGCAGGGTACTCAAACACTGTCATCAATGATCTCGATCACTTCGGCCGGCTCAACTCTACTCACACCGCACGAGCAGCCTTTGCGGATTCCACAATCAGAGCCCTGCAGAACCGGCCAAGTCTCCTGCTCACGCCAGTCCTCGACAGTGTAGAGCTCTCTGACAACCACTCCCTTCTGCGCAAGCTGCAAGCCATAGTTGAAGTGCCTGAGAGCCGCCATCTGCCGGGCAATGCATTTCGCATTTTGGAAGTACTTGTGATGAAGTCCTGGAGTTCTTTTCGCCATGATTTGATTGCTCTCCTCTTCAGCCGTGATCAAGTCCAAGTCGAGGACCTTGAGGTCGGCCACGCCGCGCAGCGTGAACAGCGTCTTTACATCTTTGAGCCGTGACACGTCCACGGGATCGATGAAGTTCGTGGTGCTGATTTGTTCCTTGAAGCGGATCAACCTGAAGCACAGCAGCAAGTGCAGCTTGCGGATATTGTTCAAACGGCGTATCAAGAGCAGAGTGCCGCCCAGTCCCGTTTCTGTTACCTCGTCCCTCTTCGGCGCAATTCCTGCGGAAATCTCGCAGAACAATGTCAAGCTGCTCAGGCAATCGAGGCGTGCGTCGCTCAGACTGCACATGAAATCTTGCATGTCGGTGGGGTCGGAGAAGACGAGGTCGTTGTGGTAGAAAAGCTTGTGAGCTTCGTCATGTATCTGTTTGTTGACTTGCAGAATCTCCAGTGCTGACCAAGGCACAGGTAATGCGTCTCGTCCTGATTGACTTTTGTACTTGAGGCGGGTTGTGACAGAGAGCGGCTTGCCGCTGACTGGGTAGGTAGGGCCCGGGAACAGCAGAAGCATGCTGTAGATCATGTTGCGAAGTTCTGGCGGCAGATCCAGGAAGCGGAATGATGCATGGTCTTCATGTCTGATGGTGGGTTGTTAGCGTGATCACGAAGGCTTTCATCGGTGTAACTCACGGTGCTTTCTTCGGGGAGCGCGGCTGCATGATCTCCTTGATGATCACGGTCTCGAAGAATCCTCCTGCCATCAAGCCGACATTGTTCGAATCGTTGCTGCTGATGCCCAGGTCTTTGACCACCTTGACTTCGCGGAGACCTCTCAGCGACCTGAGCCCGTCCATGCTACGGAGTCGCAACAACTGTAAGTTGACTTGCGGGCCGAAACCGAGACTTGGATGCCAGTTGATGGGTCGGTTTTGTGTTCGGAAGTCAGAATACAGGAGTTTCTTCTCCAACGTTTCTTCTTCCTTCAAGCAGAGTGTGAGAGACTCGAGCTTCGGCAGCGCGTTGAATGCTTTGAAAGTAGTATCGGCTGAAGCACCCCGTAGCTCTGTCCAGCCTGACAGCGCCACTTTGCGCATTTGCTTGATGTGTCGTGGAGCAGTGAATCGTTTCCAGACGCTCAGACCCTCGGGTCTGCTGAATTGAAAGGTGTTCTCGCCGAAGTAGATCGGAGAGGCTTCCCGCTCAATCTTACGGCTGACTTGCAACAAATTGGGACATTGTGTTTTGGGAGGCTTTCCCACGCCGTGGTCAGCGTCGCCGGCATTCTCCGTGTAGCCGCAGGTCTTCTTGTAAATTGTGAAGTCGACTGGCTGCTTCTGGGCGACCAAGTCCAGGCGATAGATCTTCTCACGGACCGGCTTTGGCAAATCCCAGAAGGTCTTCATGTTAGTTTGGTACCGTCAAATGTATTGATGTGTGTTGATATGATTGTGGAGTGTTGTTGTATGGTAGGGTGGTGAGTGTGGAAGGAAGAAATCGAGGGATAAGTCTAGTGTATTTGTAGACCGTCCTTACCCCGGTCAATTCACATGTTTGGCCTTCATGTGATATCAACGCTTGTTTGCTGACATGTGACACTGTTCAGGTGAAGAGAAGAAGAGGCTGTTTCATTGCAATGAAGGCGGGTGGCACGAAGTCGATCCGTTCAGCGTAGAAAAGTAAGCTATTTGACCTTCACAGGCGGTACCTTCATTGAAGCCAGTCCTACGCACTCGCCTCACATCTTCTTGTTGAAGCGAACATGAACTCACGCGGCTGAAGGTCTCTTCCTCCGATCACTCGTCCCCGTCACTATCTGAAACACACACACATCCCCTCTCAACCCCACACACGTACATATTTTTCTCCTCTGCTGGCCAATGCTGCTCACTATCCCAGTTGTCGTTGGTGTAGAGCTCCGTGATGAGCTTGCCTCTCTGTGCCAGATGAAGCCCTCTATTGAAATGTTTGAAAGCGGCATCCACTTGCTTGAGAGCTTTCACCACGTCCGGACCGTCTGCGTGGTAATCGTCCGCTGAGAATGGACTGTGTATCTTGATATCTGTGAGGTTGCGAAGGGAGAACAGAGCCTTGGCACCGGCTATGCGTTGTGGATGAACACCTGGGAGGAGCCTGGTTTCTCGTAGACTCACGTGGGTTCTGGATGGGCCTCGGAATATGATGTGAAGCTTGCGAAGGCCTCGCAGCGAGCGTAGCGTAGACACTGTCAAGTCCAATGGAGTCAACTCATCTGGTGGCTGGTAGAAGTCGCGCTTCAGATCGTAGAAGAATGTCAGATTTCGAAGACAGTCGAGCTTGGCGTGCCCAAGGTTGAAGAGAAATGTCTGCAAGGTGACAGGTGTGGCGAATGCGAGATCATTCTGACTGTAGAAGTGCGCGTAGGCTTCTCGGTTGATCTGACGATTGACGCAAAGTATGCTCAGAGCAGATTCTGGAACCTTGCGCCTCCTAGATTTGCTAATGGTCAAGCCTTCCGTCACAGGGAATGTAGTGCCCGGAATTACCAGGAGCATGTCGTAGATGGTGTTTCGCAGTTCCGCTGGAAGATCCAAAAATCGAAAGTGGCCTTCGCGATCTTCGCTGAGTCTGCAAAATTGGTTAGCATGTCTCCGCTGGAGTTTTGGATCAAACAAACCTTACTCTTCAGTACAACGGGGCTGCATAATCCGTCGCCTGACCACTGTTTGCAGAAAACCATCGGGAATGGAACCTCCTATTTCTGTTATCTCGTGGTTCTGAAGTGAGTCGGGGCCAGAGCGCCGAGGCAACAAGAATTTGACGTGCCGCAAATCCCTCAAAGATAGCAGTACAGGCATGCCCGTGGCTCGCATCATCTGCTGGTACAGTTGAGGGCCAGCACTCAGGCTTGTGTGCCATCTGAAGGGAGTGTCACATTCTTGAAGCAACCTCTGCAGGATTTTCCACTCGTCAACAGTGATGACAAGCGACTCAAGAAGAGGCAAGCGTCTGATACTCTCGAAAAATTCCACACTGAACCGCTCCTCCAGATTTCGTCGTCTAAGGTTGGGTGACCACCCTTCGATAACGATCTTTCGGATCTGCTTTGCATGTCGTGGCCAGAGGCGCCAGAACCACCTCCTCCAAACCGTACTACCCGGGATCAGGATCGAATTTTCGCCAAAGAAGATAGGAGAGGCTATTTGTCACATCAGTAAAAGACAGAGGATAATGTGTTGGGTAAGCATGTCCAAACCCACCTTCCAGCTCCAATCTGTATGACACTTGCAGCAATAGAGGCATGATTTTTTGAACTTTGGTGCCATCGGCGGCAGCTTGTGTGCCTCCGGATAATTCTTTGAAGGTTTCGTATTTCACAGGAGTAGTGAACCGCAGGTGTAGGCGATAGATCTTCTCGCGCACCGGCTTTGGCAGGTCCCAGAAGTTTGTCATGGCTCCGACTTGTCGCTCCGGTGAGCTTGCACCGTGAGTGTAGTTTGTATTGCTGTTCGATTGTGTGGGTCTTGATGAGATGGGTGTGTGTAGGTCGCAAGTTATGGATGGCGTGAGAGATGATGTTGGCGGCTCGTCGTTCTTGCCACTTTAACTCACATCGCGAACTTGGAAGGCGCGCGCTGAAGCCGAGCGCATGTTTTTACTTGAACCTCTTTACTTCCAAGTTGTCGCAGCACAGGTGATTAACACATTGAGCCTTCTGTCTGACCAGATACAGATTATTTTGGCCTTCGCTTCCATCACTGCTTACCTTGATGTGGTAAATTTGTGAGAGCGCAGACTTCACCTCTTGTGCTACTGACCAGCGAATTATAGGTCTAACGCAACTCTCTGTCTGAAGGGCTTGTTGTCAACATTTGGCAACCAACCTCAAAAAACACGTGAGGAACACAGTCTTCTCACTACCAAACACTGATTCGATACCATGTGCGTCTGATCGGCACTCAGTCTCAAGAGACTTTGCTGTTGGCGAGCTTCACCTGACTCTGCGAGATGACCAATGTGATGAAGATACATTCAAAAATATACATCCAAGGTGAAGACACGAACAGATCGAACTTCAACCGTTGCCGTCATGACAGCCAGACAATCTTGCATCACGCTAAACCTGTTCCTGTCTCTTCTCCGATCTCGGGAACCAAATCTACAGTAAAGAAGCACGTGCCGCCGACGATTTCCTTCCTCGGCGATTTTCAGCATCTTTCCCAGTGGACCCAGCGAACGAGCGTTATTTGGCGAGTCTGGTCAGCTTGTGATTTCGCCTTCCCTCCGAGAAGGCCTCGGTTCGGCAACAGAAACAAGCATGGACGTCTTTTATCATAAGGTCGGTTATTGCGCCTTTGCCACAGGCCCAAGTATCTTTGCAACATTTGTCCTTTTCTTGTACGACACTGTTTTGCCTTGAGGAATAGTCTCAAAGATTTACGACACTTCAATATGAGCTCATCAGGAGACTTTGCGGCGGTCCGGAAGGACATTGCTGCTCTACTACACCAGCCCGACTACGACGATGGATCAGCAGGACCCGTTCTTGTCCGTCTAGCATGGTGAGCAACTTTTATTCTGCCATTCCCAACGCCACCATCTGACATCCTTCCCACAGGCACTCCGCCGGCACATACGACGCCGAAACAGATACTGGTGGCAGCAATGGAGCTGGCATGCGCTACGAAGCTGAAGGCGGCGACCCAGCCAACGCCGGCCTACAACACGCTCGCATCTTCCTCGAGCCCGTCAAAGCGAAACACCCATGGATCACTTATGCCGATCTCTGGACACTGGCTGGCGTGGTAGCGATCAAAGAGATGGGTGGGCCCGAGATTCCATGGCAAGCAGGACGAACAGACTACGTCGACGACTCCAAGCTACCTCCTCGCGGCCGACTACCCGACGGCGCACAAGGCGCAGATCACCTACGATGGATCTTCAACCGCATGGGCTTCAACGATCAGGAGATCGTCGCACTAAGTGGCGCGCACAACCTGGGACGATGCCACGCCGACCGCTCAGGCTTCGATGGCGCATGGGTCAACGCTCCCACGCGCTTCTCAAACACATACTACCGCCTCATGATCAGCCGAAGCTGGAAAGAGAAGACTCTCGAGAACGGTGTGCGACAATTCGTGCACTACGATGAGGACGCAGAGGAGGAGCTCATGATGCTACCGACCGATCTTGCGCTCATGGCAGATCCCAGTTTCAAGCACTGGGTTCAAGTCTACGCCCAGGACAAGGAGAAGTTCTTCGAGGACTTCAGCAAAGTGTTCGCGAAGCTGGTTGAGCTCGGCATTCAGCGCGATGCCGATGGCAAGGTGACCAACTCAGACAACGAGAAGGGCGGATACCACAGTGCGCCCAAGAAGAGCAGCAAGCCTGGAAAGCCCGAGGAGGTCGACCGTTACGAGGAGTCAGAGCCACTGAGAGAACAGAACGAGAAGGCTGGCGACGAGAAGGCGATCAGGGCCAGATTGTAAGGGCTTGTGTGTGTTGCGATTTGTTTTGATACCAAGATGCATGGAGGCGAGACTAATAGATACTAGAGCTAGCTTACATATAGATAACCACGATAGAGTACGATTGATACAGTTCTTGCAAACTAGATCTGACCGCCACCGAAGTTGAAAGTGTGCACATGGTAACAATATTCATTCGCCGATGGCCATCTTCGAAGCTCAACGTTTCCATTCTACCATACTAAGCAACCAACCCGAATCGAGACCTTGGACGCTGAGCATCAAAACTCGTAGAACGATCCTAAACCGACGTAAGAAG
>Ga0265797_10007967_pt1 | contig 14292 bp, 13 predicted proteins | sample P2T30metagenome_FD_192433 | JGI IMG/M metagenome (GOLD analysis project Ga0265797, IMG submission 192433) | Plant litter microbial communities from East Loma Ridge, Irvine, California - P2 T30 | ecosystem: Environmental > Terrestrial > Plant litter > Unclassified | place: USA: California... | reverse complement strand
AGTGATGGGGCGGAATTGAGGGAACTCATCAAAGGCAAGGACTGAAGAGCCTACTCGTGATCGAGGTTGTATGTATGATATCGCTGATGTATTGTTGCGCGCCCTCGGGCTTGATACTGCCATACTAGGGGCGGCGATGCTCCCTCGTACTAATCGAATGATATAGTAAAGGTTGAGTCCTCTTGATACGAGAAAGCTACATGAACTCCAAGAGCGGCAATTTATGAAGGAGCTGCGCTAATGACATGTGGTTGCCTAGCCGAGATATTAGGATTCTGAAACACTACTGCAGGACGTCGATCTGCAGGTTGCCGAACCACTCAACCTTAACACCTTCTCAGATACCTCACTTTGACAATACACTTGCATACAAAGGGCCAGCATTGTCTTTTGGTGAAGGTGAGGTGTAGAGTGCACAGCCACTGGCAGCAAATGCACTATTGCGCAATGCGTCCCCTCTTCATTGTGCAATCGCTGTGCAAGAGCCGCGAAGTCATTTCGTCGTGAGCTTCACATGCTAGAATAAAATCGCACAAGACCCACAACAACACGTGCTTCTGCTCTTCTGCTTCTCTACCTCACCAGCAATCATCGCGCTTTGTCGCCACCCACACCTTCCCCATCCCACACAACACCATCAATGGGCAGCATGGCGTCCGCAACCGCAGCAAACAACACCTTTCAGATGAGCGACGAAATCTACGACAAGGCGAAAGCACTCTACGAAGCCGCTGTTCACGAGGGAGGCGGATCCATCTTAAAGGACTACTACACCGTCTTTGAGTACCGCGACCGCCGCGCTAAATTCTTCGACAAGCTCCCTGGCTGGTCACGCCGACCTGGAGACATCTACGAAATGGTCAAGCGCGACTCAAACCTCTTCTTCGACGAAGACAAAGCCACTCTACAGTTGGATGCTCTGGAAGTTCGTGAGCGTGAGCTCGAACACCAGTTCGAAGTCCTTCTGCCGCTTCCCACTACAGCCAACACCCAGACCATTGACAACTTCAAGACTTGCCCGCCGATTGACGGCAGTCGCGAGGCGGATGAGGAATCCGAGGACGAGCAGGTCATGAAGGACGGCGACGACGAGGTGGACGAGGCAGAGGACGACCACGACGAGGATGTGGAGGATGGGAGAGACGTTCCCACACCGGGCGGCAGTCTCACTCACTCAACTCCCGTCACATCACCAACCATGGGCACCACTTCGGCGTTCGACAAGAAGGTCGCCATCTTGAACGACCCCGCCAGCATCGCCAACCTTTCAGATCTTGCTACACCGATGCTTCCTGAACTCATGCGCTCGAAGCCGCTCAAGGCGCCACCTCAGCCGCCTGTCTCAACATCGGCTGCCGACGGCCTAGATACTCAGAAGACAACTACATCTCCCAAGAACTTCACCGTGGCTCCTGGAGTCTCTTCCATGTCCCACTATGGCATGCCAGGACCCATCAAATCTCAGCATCGTCAGCGCACGCCTGAGCAGGCTAAGATGACTGTCCCGAAGCCTACTTCTGTCTCTAAAATCTCCAAGATCATACCCAAAACCACCGCTGGTATCGACCAGACAGAGTCAGCCGAGCCAGTGGCGAAGAAGCGAAAGGTCTTCCATGTTGCTGCCAGGTCAGCAAATGATGCGGCAACCGCTACAGTCCCTCACCCTGTCACGAGCAAAATGCAGGCACCCGCAGTCTTGAGCGGCGTCCCCGTTCCGAAAACTTCTCAAGCAATCACGAACAAGAACCAGTCTCCTGCATTCTCAAGCGGTATCGCTGGACCCATGACCTCTGAACCCACCACGAACAACAACCAGCCAATGAGCGATTCGAGCGTTGTCGCCATTGCCACCAACCCTCAACCCACCACGAGCAACAACCAGCCAGCAGTCGTGTCGAGCGGTACTCCCGCTACTGCTACCACCACTACTTCCACACCTGCTATCGCACCTGCTGCCGCGCCTGCTGCCGCGCAGCGTCGCCTAAGCGACATCATTGACGGCCGCATCCTTCCAAGGTCGAAGCAAGAAGCCAGGGATGCCGCCGACGAGCAGCACGCTCGCTTGCTCGCCGCGTACCGCACCCAGAACCAGTCCCAGAGTACCACTCGCAAGTCCGCGCGCCAGTCGACCATGAACGTTAACCCCGACCCCGATTTCATGCCGCACTACTTCTCCGCCGCCAACTTCCCTGCAGAGGAAGTTGCGGAGGGTGGCAGTACCCGCTGCGTCTGCGGCGCAACTGAGAACGACGAAGACAAGGGCGCAATCGTCTGTGAGCCGTGCGGAGTCTGGCAGCACACCGAGTGTCTTTATCCTGGGATGGGTGAGAAGGAGCTGGAAGAGGTGACCCATTTGTGTACGATGTGCGACCAGTACGCTCACCGTCACGTGCTGAGGAGGATGAGGGCTGGTGAGACTATCGGCGGCGAGCAGAATGTCATGGGCGTGGCAAAGGCGAAGGGCAAGGCCAAGGGCAAGTCGAAGAATTAGAGGACTCAAGACCCACGTCGCGAAACGAGGAACGAGTGGAGAAGTGGGAGATGGCGAGTTGAAGTAATCAGCGTTGGCTGGTCATAGTCGAGATACCCAAAGATAGCAGCATACAAGCTTGCAAATACGAAGAAAAGACTTCGAAATGAGCATGTCCCCTGCTCTGCTGCAGCTACAAAGTAGACGTCTGATGCCCCAAGAGTACTAAATAACGAGCTTTAAAGAAATGGTCCTACGCAGCAGCACAAGGCAAGCTCTTATCATCCTTCGCCCACGTTTCTGTAGCACCAGCGCAAAATGACCTCGTGAGATGTTAATGCAGCCACTCTCGCGATCATTCAAAGAAAATCCGCACCATAGTCTTAGGACATTAAGACGATTCATTCTGCCTGACCCATCTCACTCCCTCTGATTCTGCGAGAGCGGCACTTCCAATAACTGAAGACGAATCCTCTGACAAGAAGGCGCACCTAAGATCGAGTCAGGACCCAACGACAAAAGCCCATCACACAGCCCAAACGCATTTCCCTGCGTCCCCGGATAATTAGCACTCAGCAAACCAGAGCAAACCGAGAAAATCGGCGTGTTCGCCGCAGTAGTCCCATTATCAAGGAACAAGAACGGGAAAGGATCGCGGGTATTCTTCTCGAGAACTAAACCGTCGGAGTAAGTGACGAGCTGTTTCTGGGCATTTAGAGAGAAGAAGTCGGCGGATATGTCCTGTTCTCTGAAACCGATTAGGGTCCCTGAGCTTCCGGGGCGGTCGGTGGGGCGGGAGATGTGGCCGAATCGGAAAGTACTGGAGGAGTCGGGGAAGAGGAGATAGAAGACTCGAGGGGCTTCAGAGGTGCGTGTGACGATGGTGGTCACGGTTGCGCTTTGGGTGGCGGTGATGCTGGAGGTTATGGTGAGCTTTCTTGATGTTAGCTGTCTGAGAAGTTTGCATGGACACAAGGAATCTTACGATATCGCTCGCGGTGACAAAGCGGATGACTTCTGTGGATTGTGTCGTGAAGATTGTGGCGGCTGATGAGTGGTTAGTGGAGTTGTGTGGGAGTTATTCCAGCGTTGACATACTTATTTGAGATGTCCTCGTCGAGGTCACAGTCTGTTAAGGGTCAGCTTGATGCCAGGATACAACAAACAACTAAGCATAACTCACCTCCACGGTCGAGACCTTGCTAACAGTCTTCGTCGACGTAGTAGTAACGGTCGTCGTAGGTGTCCGAATGGGTGGGTCAGCACATCTGCATCCTGAGGCGATCCCGTTGGACCCATTCTTATCCGCACAAGTAAAAGGCTTCTGCGGTGCGGGATCCTGCCTCTTCGCTTTTATAGCTGGCGGAGCTGTTACATCGGGTGACGGCGAGGGAAGATCGCAGACGAAAGATGTGAATACACTGTTTTTGTCAGCTGGATATCTTACATGAGAGCGACGGACCGGCTTACGCAGTCGCCACATCAGTCAGCGTCGCTACAGTGCTGGTCACCGTAGTCGATCCAGTGTATACTGTGGAGACAGTGGTTGTTGAGATGGGGATTTCGCTGGTGTCGGTTCTGTCTGGTTCAGTATGGCGTACCATGCACTCTATCTGCTTCCACTGGGCGGAACTCACCGAACAGCAGTCATCGTGACGGCCGAGGCATCCACTGTAGTAGTGGGAGCATCACGCTTCGTGACAGTTCTTGTATACGTTGTCCTGTCACTGTCAGCATAATGCCGTCGAGAGAACGCGCACTGGTCCGATCATATGATGTAGAAGTGGATGTCGAAGTTTTTGTGGATGTCGATATCGAGAGGAAGGACGTGCAGTAAGATTGAATAGAGGTGGGTTGGAAATTATTGTAGCTCAGCAGGCAATTGTAGACCTTGTTGTTGCAATCCGCGCGAGGGCCTTTGGCCTGCTGTTCTGCGACGGGATTTGCGAGAGCCAAAGTCGCCAGAGCGGCGACGAGTGCGGAAAAGAGATACATCTTGGAGGCGTAAGGTCGAGGTATAAAGTTCCGCTGCGCCGATGTGAGAGCGAAGAACTCTAGTCAGAGATCTTATGCTACACCATCACTGCAAGGGAGTTGCACATACATTGCTACGGGTAGTTAGTACTTGATGGCCTGACCGTGATATGGCGAGTGCATAACCGGGAATGTGAAAAGGTGTGTGGCTGGCTTGGATGGTCGTACAAAAAGAGGGCCAATGAGTCGAAAGGTACTTGAATGGTAGTCAGAAATGCATTGCCGTGTGCTTCCCCGGCGATTGTTACAATGAATCTCATATTTAAGCCATCGACAAACTGGAAGCCATCGAATAACCTTAGGGGGTGGTGATTTGCGGAAGTCACTCAGTGGTAGGGACCCTGGAGGGTTCTAGACCTAAGTTCAGCTCGACAGCATGGAATGTTGAACGCCACCAAAAAGTGATAGATCTGAGACACGGTCATCAAGAACGTGCTTCGTGTATAGCATATCTATTGGGTGCTGTCAACAAGCACTTGCCCAATGGCGCGCGCTCGACTTTCCAAGACCGGAACACTCACAAGTGTTTATTTCATCGCCCATGACTGCTTGCCCTGCTCCTGTGCTTCCTTCGCCTCCCAGGAAGCCGTGATGTTCAGTCCACGGCCCTCCTCGTCCTTCAGGAACTTCACAACACCACCAATAGCAGTTCCAGAGGCGAGCTTGTTGCCACCCTTGCCCTTGCGGTCGATGATGCATGTGCCACACTGCCAGTGTGTGCGCTTGGTCATCGGGCTCGTGCTGAAAGTCACCGCGCCCTTCTGTGCGGACAGCTTGTCCTGCTCCTCGGGCTCGATCCTGCCGGGAGCACCAGCGGCGACGGGCGGCGCAGGCGAAAAGACGGTGTCGAACCATGTGCACCATGCGTCAAGAGAGTCGACGTCCTGGTCGAGCTTGACTTCGAATGGTACCTCGAACTGCAGGTCCTCGGCGGAGGCCTGGTGGAGATCCCACATTGCCACGGGCTGCTTCTGGGCGGTGGAGCCGACGACGGTCTTAGCAGGTGGGTGCTGGACCACGACGTCATCCAGAGCGCCCTCGAGCATGCAGTGCATGTCGAAGCCGTAGACGTCGTTCCAGAATGTGATGTTGTCGGAGACCCAGTCGGGATCTGCGAGCGGCGCAAGGTGGACGCTGACGTGACTGGGAACCATGAGGCCGTCGAACGAACCATCGGCGCGACGCTTCATGAAACGGTCCCTCATACAGAAGACGGAAGGCAGCATGTTCTCGAAGAAGAGGCAGTAGCCCATCCACTCGCTGACAATGATGTCGACGTGCTTGTAGCCGTTGGGAAGCTCGTGGAGATCCTCCACTTTGCCGCGGACGAAAGTGATCTGCTTGTCAAGTCCGTTCTCGATCGCGATTTGCCGAGCTTTGTCGATAATGGCGCTGTTGTCCATGGCGAAGACTTGCTTAGCACCGGCTTTGGCGCAGAACATGGAGAGAATACCGGTGCCGCAACCGACATCCATGACGACCTTGCCGGCGAAGAGGTTCTTGTTCTCGTAGATGAAGTCGCGGTAAGCCTCAGTGCGGACAGTGTCTTGAAGCATGACCTGGTGGATGTCGTTGAAGCTGTAGCTGTCGAAGTAAGATTGGTCGTAGCGCTTGGCCTTTGCCTCCTCAGCAGCGCCGTCGTCCTTGCTGGGTGCCTCAGACCAGCGCTTCTCCAGAGTCTCGCTGACCTGTGTGCGGTAGACGTCGAACTGCGATTGAAGCTTGCTGAGCTGCTCCTTCAGCTTGGAGACCTCATCGGTGGCGTTGCTCTCGCTGGGCTCCTCGGGCTGCTTGCCGGATGAGTTTCCGTTAACTGCCATGGACTCCAGCTCATCGACGCTGAAAAGCAGCGCATCGTCCTCGAGCACAGGCTGCATGAACTTATCGTCTTCCCAAGCAGCAGGACTCTCAAAATCAGGCTTGGCGTTGCCATCCTTCACCTGCGAACGCACATAGTTCACAAACTTGATCATGCCGAAGAAGTCAAGCGCTACACATGATCGTCAGTCAGACATTCATTGGTCAAAACGGGCTCAGAAATGGCTCGACGACCTACCCACCGTGACGGGTACGGAATGCAACGAGGTCAAACTCGTGCTGAGCCTTCATGTGCTCCAGTGATTGCGAGAGCGAAGTCGATGACTCGCTGCAGAACAGACATTGCACATTAAATTCTTCGTTGTCTTCCTCGACATCGTTCCAGCCCTCGCTGTCTTCGCGGATGTTGAGAGCATCGAACTTCTCGACGGGCTCGTCGTCGATTTGCTGAGCCGAGGGCCCAGCGTTGACAACCGCATCGATTGAAGACATATTTGTTGGCGTTGTGAGGATGCCGGTGGCGTGTGCTTTGGCTGGGTTTGTGTCGAACACTTTTCGTGAAGGGTTTTGGGATGACTTTGCGGAGAGTGGGTCCAAGCGCCAAGCTTTGTATAACGTTTGGAGCCCGGTGCAAACGAACATTTATTTTTACATGCATGCATATGTGGGATTGCAATAACAGAAGTGAATGATTTAAGGAATAGTTCTCGAGATAAACCAGAGGTTGACAGCCGTTTATTCATACAATTTCCCTTCTATTCTAATTTTGTTTACCCTGAAAATCACGCTTTTACCGCTCCAACGCAAAGCAAGTAGCCAATTAACATTCCGTAGATCAATAACACAAAGCTTTTACTCGTCCTTGGTGTATTCGGACTTTTGTCTCCACTGCTCGCCATACCTCCAGATCAGGAATGGTATGGGAGAGAGCATCGCGCACGCGACCGACAAAACTGTGAATCCTAGCCCGTAGCCGATCTTGTCGTTCAATGGTGCAGTGACCAATGGCAGGAAAGTCCCCATCAGACATCTCGTGATGAGGATAGCTGTGATCGCCGATGCAGAGAACAGGCTGAAAGTATCGACCACATACGCCATGAGAGGGACCATTGACATGATGACGAACACGCCGAACAGGACGACAGTAAGCAGCATGAGAGGAACCGGTAGGTTGAGTTGCGGAACCCAGCCGTAGATCGCGACAACGAAGGGCAGAATGACACTGGAAATCATCATAAGTGGCAAGCGGTTCTCCGGAGTCGCTTTGCCAGACTTTGCCGCCAACTTGGTGTAGATGCGATCAAGCAGGAGGTTGCAGATAATCAGTCCGATCACAGACCCAAGGCTGAAGCTGAGGAATGCTGAACCGATCATGGCTGGCGTGAAGTTGTATTGGTATCGCAGGATATCTGGGAAAGTTGTAGCCATGACATAAAACCAGGTGAAGGCCAGGGCGCCGTAGAGTGACATGATCTGGAGCACGAAAGAGCTGTAGAATACCTTGACCGGTCGTGCAATGCAGGTCATGAGGCTCATGTCTGCTTTTGCGGCATCGTTCTCAGCCTCGTCTTCAATTGGAAGACCCTGCTTAGCCAGAACCTTGACCTTGTATGTCTCGCGGAAGCAGGTCAGGAAGACTGCCTCGCAAACGACGGACAACGCAATGGCTAGCCACATCGTCCTCCTCCAGCCCAAAGTCTCAGTGATCGCGCCTGAGATGGCTGGTCCAATGGCACCTCCAAGCAGGGGTGCGAACATGACAACAGACATGGCAGAGCCACGCTGCTCCGATGGGAAGATGTCGCCGATGATCGCTGGAGCCAGAACGTTCGAAGCTACTGTCATTCCGATGAAGAAGCGGGAGAAGATCATGAGGCCAACGCTATGGCTGAGCACGCCCATGACGCTGCCGCAGATGAAGAACACATTGGCAATGTTGAAAACCGGGTAACGACCGTATCTCTCAGATAGAGGAGCAATCAGAAGGGGGCCAGCTGCTTCGCCGAGTTCCCAGATGGTGACCAGGAGGATGCTGCCAGTTTTGCTTTCTTGACCGCCATTCAAGTCGGATATGATTTGGCCGGCTATGGGCACGACGGAGATGCATGTGAATGTGCTGTTTGATTGTTAGATTTCTCTTTCCATAACGATAGCCTGATGCCATGAGATACTTACACAGTGAACGCCGTGAACGCAAGCAATGCAACCAATCCCCATTTGTAAGCGAAAGACCACTGCTCAGGCAAGACGACATCGTCATAGACCTCTTCGCGGCTCTTCACCTGGCGCAGCAGCGGCTGCCTCTCGTCGACAGTCATGCTCTCTTCAGAAATTTTGGCCAGAGTTTGCCTGCGAGTCCGCGAGGAGGGCATGTAGCACAGGGTTAATATATAGCGAGACTGGTATCACATGAAAAGACGCACGGTTGGCACCAACCAAAACAAAAATGCTCGCAGCAAAGTTCCTTAGCACGCCATGCACACCATGCACGAATCGCAACGATAGGGCGCCCGGCTGAAGCCACCCGAAAGAATCTGCCGGGGCTCGACTTCGAGCTCCGCTCCGTGGTGAGATTTGGACAAGGGTCTCGTCTCTCGCGCTCTCGCTTTTCGCCTTTGTTGTCCTCACCCAGCCTGCCGATCTGCAGTAGGCCTTAACTCTGTTATTCGGTTATGCTTGGGCCGCACGCTTGCAATCGGCCATTGTGGTCTTGTCCCGAGAACATTCGGCTTCGCCATGTGATCAATGCCGCCCTTACGGTACATATACCCCCGACATAGCCACTACGATGCGTTCGAGCTGTCTGAGCAGATCGCACGACCGACGAGATGGAGTGTTCGGCACCTCCACGGACCCTGCAGGGTAGAGATGCATACGCCACTCACCACTCTTAGCGTGATGGGGGCCTTAGCGAGAATGGATGGTTGACGTTACATAAGGATGGAAGGGGAACAACAGGCCCACGCAGTTGCTTAATTCATATAGCAGCGCTGCACATTCTGGGCTGCGGCTCCGAAGCAGATACTCATGTATTCGCAGAGGGGGAGCTCTGCCACTGCCATGTTCACGCTGGATGTGCTTCGCGGCGCACCCAAGCGGGCGTGGACGGCAGGCTTGCGAATCTCAAGCCAACGCCTACCACACAAACAGAACCTTTAACTGTCAGTATAACAGGCCCGACCGAACAACGAACTTATCATCACTAGCGGCCATCGCTCACCTGCGGATTACCAAGTCAAGATTGCATACCTCGAGACATATCTTCGCAAGCTTCGGACAACCGCGTCCTCGACGCGCCACGACTCCCGGCGAGTTCGACACTTTTGCTTGCAGGTGGCCTTGGAGGACAATGGGTCCGCCCAAGGCATGAAAGCATGCATGATCGCAACTTCTTCGGCTGCCATACATCTGCGCCTAGTGCTGTCGCAAGGCTTCATCACCTGCTCCACCTTTTCGGTGGCCTCAAGCGCGGAGGAGCCTTGAAAAGCATGAAGACTTACTGGATACCACCTGGGAATGTACTCGCAAACGCTTCCAGCCTTTATCCAACAAGATGCTGTTTTTTGCTGCACTGTTCGCCGATTAGCAGTAATGGACGATAAGCTTGCTGGGGCATTGTCGGACGCGCGACGGCTGTCACGATCTCGCTCATCTGAAATATAGCTGTTTCGGAGCCCTCCCAAACAAAATATCTTGACAACCCCACTGGAGTTGTCTTGATGGACTGGCACGCGGAACTGCCCACGCTGCGGTACTGGCATGCATGGATACACTACTGCCACATGTCGTCTTGGGAGCTATATTTTTTCATTCCCAAGGATTTCCTATTGGTACTGTTGGTGTCTATACCACCTTTGTGATCACGGTGTTCCCGACGAGAAGCTCTCATCGCTTCCACGGACCCTACTTCCGAGTCAGCAGATACGAGCATATAGCGCACTAACAGGACCTGTAAGTCAACTCTATGCGTGGAAAACCTCTCTGTGGTGACGCACACAGGACCAGCTGGTTTCGTTAGGCATTTTCCTCTTACTGTACCCTCCTGCCAGAAAGGTTTCATCGAAGACCAAGCATGGCTGTTGCACACTTGCCGCCATGCCATAGCGCATGTTCAGGAACCATTGGGTGTTCTGCCATTGAGACTGGAAGCAATGATGTGCCACATGCTGTTGGCTGTGTACTCGTATCCTCGGGTATAGCTATTGCCTGCGCTCCTGGTCCATTGGAGAGCTCCGACTCCGGCCGTCTTCCTGGCCTCGCGCCTGGCTCATCTTAAGGCGGACGCACTCGGTTATAAGGTGTGCTGCGGCCTCAAATGCTCTTGGGCTAGGTCACATTTCGTACGCGATGTACTCTAGCCATGAGCTCAGCCGTTGTACACATCCTCACGCCACGATGAGCGTCCCCTTCAAAGATTCCATCCCACGCTTTCTTTCTGCCAGGTCACACTTCGCCACAAAGGCTCAGTGGGACCGTGATGCGCCCATCGGCCGTTTAACGCCAACTCCCTGAGGACGCGGACGTGGCGATCGCTAGGGACTTTGTCGCGGAAAAGACTACGCGATTTACTCGCGGCCTCAACTTCTTCGTCGTGGGTGTAGCAAGTCGCTTTGAAGACCTCGTGGCGCACCATACGTTCCCGGAGGACCTCCTGCACGTCGTGGCGGATCTTTCGACTGACTCCCAGAAGGCTTTTGAGGCCCACAAACTCTGGCCCCATGATCTCCACCATCCTCTCAGAGTGGACGAGTGTGTTCTCGAAGACAGTTTCGTAGATTGCGACTCGCAGGTCCTTTGGTAGCTTTCCGAGCAAGGAATCGTCGCCTACGTCGGTCGCGGCGGCTTGTGGCGGTTGGTCGTCATCAGGTACGCTTTGAAATGTCAGTTTGCTGCGCAAGCTACGTCCCATTCGAGATGCTTACCGAGAGGATGAGCCAGACGAGCCCTCTTGCTCCGACCTCTTTTGCTGCGACTCCTTAGGCGGCGAGTCGGGCAAGTCCTCGTCGTGCTGCGACCTCTTCCTCTTCCGCTGCGCTTGCTGCACATCGGCCATTTTTGCACAACCTGTGGCATGACATTAGCATTCGATCATCTTTGTCGCGGCCTTAACTCGAGTGTGCGTACCTCAGAGATGTCCGGGTTGCAGTGGCACTTGATCGTGGTGTTTGTGCAATGGTGTGGCGAAACAAAAGCTGCGGAACAGGACTTTCCGCTTGAGTGAGCACACAAGCCCCAAGCAAGCTTGTCGCCGCGGCGATTGCATAGCCTAACTTCGCCAAACAAACACTGTACATTGCATCAATGCAGGAGCTTGTGGGTCTTTATGCATCGGGTGGGGCAATGTTCACAATTGTTCCTCCGGAGCGTCTTGGACGAACCAGATGTGCCTGTATCATCGGCCTCTGCAGAGGAAGTGGTCTTCGTCGCCTCTGAGAGTCTCGCGAGGGCACGCACAGTGCGATTCGATCGTATGCGAGTATCAGAAATGGTAATGCCCTTGAGCACTTCTTGGTTGCCATCCAGGGCCTCACAGTGGTACGCATACTGCCATTCAACCGTGAGCTCTTATCAGCTACGATAATGTCGTAAAACTGTCCACGCTACCACTGAGAGCCTCACGAAATCCCGCATGCTTCCCTGCGGACCTATGCTTCTGTGGTCCACGGAAGTGCTCTAGGCGTTTTCTTGAACGGCACCAAAAAGTTTGCGACGGCATTCACGGTACACTTCTACCAAGGAGCATCAGCCATGGTAGCACTTTAACCACTTCTTGAGTACCGCTGAGAGTCTTACGGTGATACGCATGCTGCACTTCGATCGTATCCTAATGTCAATGACGGCCATCCCCCGAACATTCCACCAATGCCACCGAGAGCCTCACGACTGTACGCGTATAGCACTTGTAACGTAAGCTAATATCAGCTGCAGTGATGCCATCAACACTTCTTCAATGCCTTTGAGAGCTCTCACAACGCTATGCATTCCGCCATGCTATCCTAAGCTAGTATCATCTGCGGCAGTGCCCTCAACACCCCCTCAATGCCACCGAGAGTCTTGTTCGATTGTAGCACATCTAGCTCAAATTGGCGTGGCGACGGAGGAACTCCACGCGGAACTTTGAGGCTTCCAGGTAGTCCTTCTGGTCGTCCAGCAACTCGAAGGCGTTGCTGAAGGCCTGGATGAGCGCTAGGGTGCGTGCGTCGACGCCCATGATTGCCCACGAATCGTCAGCATCTTCGATCAAGTCCCACAGAATGTATCCGTGGATCTTGTTCTTGAGCTCCTGCGGGAGCTTTTGGAGCGCACCGCCGTTGCCGGATTGGCCAGCGCTGCTGTTGCTGTCGGTCTATCGTTGTGTTAGCCTCTTCTTCGTGATCTGTGCGGAGATGTATTCCTTACCATGCTTGCCGTTTGATGCTCGATCTTGCGCTTTCTTGAGGGGTTTGGGTTGGTAGTGTCTCTGGAGGGCGGTGCTGCAATGGTGTTGTTATTGATTGAGTGTGGTGACGTGCGGCGATTGAGGAAGCTGCATGTGCGGCGAAAAGACCTGAAGCGAGCATGTGATCCGACTGTCAACGCTTCAAATGGTAGCAGCACATGAACCAACCATGTGATGCTGTAATTTCGATCCCGAAACATCTACAAGGACGGAAAGATGATGCCGGCCCAGAACAGACTCCAGAGAGTTGTCAGCACTAATGCCACCATGTCGCGGTTTTCGATTGAAGTCATCAACGATCTACATGCCACAACTACCGACAGAATCGTTATTGGACGTGGAGTATGGCCACACAAAGACCGCGAAGACATGCCAATTCACAAAGCAAAACGTGATTGCATACAAGCCAGGTCATCATCTCACACCGGGGCACACGATCGATGCTAGTCCGGTCCCTCCTTGGCCTCAACTACAAATACCACAAGCAGACTTGCGTTGATGGACCTCGATGTGTATCTCGCCGCTTTCCACACGCATACTGCTGCGCTCAAGACTCGACTATAGACTACAGTGCCCGCCTAAAAGACGCTCTTTGCTCACAGCCTCGTATGTCCGCTCATGCCATCAACCAAGCCCGCTTCACGACTGTCTCCACAAAAAGCTCATTTTCTCTGCTTGTCCACGTGAAGGTGTTCGAGACAGCTGGATCTCAGCGCTGTGCTGTGCGATGTTCTTGATGGTGGGCGACCTTGGTGTTGCAGAGCTTCGGAACACGACCAGCTCCAGTCCAAGTACTTGTTACAATCGTATTGGGAGGCATGATTGTGTTGTGCGGATGGAATCTCATGCTTGCTTGGTGCTCTCTCGAAGACAGTCCAATAACGCTTGCATGAGCTCAGATGCCTCCTGAGTTGGCAATCCTGTGCCCATGACGATACGCCACAGCTTCTGGGAAACAGCCGCGTTGTCTTCGCCGTCGCGATTGGGAGAAATTACGGAGGCATTTTGCATTCTCCCAAGCAGACAGTGCGACGCGTTCTGATCCAAGCAGGCCTTTACGTCGTGAGATCCCGGCAACTCGCAACGACGGAGGAGCATTGTGCCGCGGCGCATTCCTGACCGATGCCACAGCCTCAGCTCTTTCCAGAAGAACTGCGCAACAGCGTCCAACGTGGTGTCGCGGTCAGACTGACCCCACGTCTTAACGGTCAAGCAGAACGAGTTCTGGAATGGTGGCGACGGACCTAGCAGCGATTTCAATAAAGCATACTGCCTCCACACCATGCTAACATCCCGAGAGTCGAAAGAATAACATGTCGCCTTGAACTTGCGGTGACGGTGGACGAACTTCTGCACGACCGTGGCGGCTGCTTCGAATTCTTGCCGGTATTCCGGTGCTTTAAAGGCCAGGGTGAAAACATAGAGAGAGCCCTCGGTGTGCACAATGCCATGCTCATCGTGAGCCATAATTTCTACCTCGCCGTCATCTCCGACATTGTCTAACAGGAGCCAGTCCTGTATCTCGTCCTTG
>Ga0265797_10007966_pt1 | contig 14292 bp, 5 predicted proteins | sample P2T30metagenome_FD_192433 | JGI IMG/M metagenome (GOLD analysis project Ga0265797, IMG submission 192433) | Plant litter microbial communities from East Loma Ridge, Irvine, California - P2 T30 | ecosystem: Environmental > Terrestrial > Plant litter > Unclassified | place: USA: California... | reverse complement strand
CGGACCTGGTGTTTGATGCCAGAGCAACATCGAAACCCAGCCGGACCAGCGTGCGGTTGAGCGTATCTTCAAATTGAGCGACGGCGGAGGAGGACTAGAGACGACAATGTTTGACCTCAAAGATCGTACCATACGCCACAATTGCCACCGAATATCACCGCAAGCAACACAAATTTTATGAAGATTAATATGTGATACACAGTACGTCCCAATACATTACTCAACAACAATTGCATCTTTACTCCAGTAAAGGTGCAAACTCTCCACTCGTTCTGCCCTGGCTGCTCGACCAATAAAGACCGAGCAGGAACACGTAGCCCACCACACACACAGTATAGTTGACGGCCAACATGTCCCAAGAGTAAAATGCCTGTAATGTGTCCCACACCCATAAAGCAAAGTAAGACCCATAGTTATGGCGAGGTACCCATGGCGGCGTTCCGAGTCTGATGAATAATCGGATGGCCAGAAAAGCCATAACGAGCACCTGCATCGAAAGCGAGAGCAGGCTGAGAGCTCCAGCGTGTCCGGATTGCCTGCGATACTCGCGAAGCTGTGCGGAGATTTGCAGAAAGAGGAAGAGCGGAGCCATGAATATGTTAGTAATGGTAGTCAGGGCGGTTGGCACGTCTGTCTCCCATGAGTGAGGAGACGGCGTAGGCAGCGCGATGGCGATTGCTGGGAAGAGAACAGCCGCTGCGTAAAGAAAGGCTAAGATCGCGGTGCGCATGCCATTGGGCTGGCCGTGGGTCGAGCCTCGAGAATAAGCAGTAATTCTTCATGGGCTATTTAGCACCGGTCAATTTGTTTGGACAACGAACGGATGACCTACAATAACACGGAGCAACTCCACTGCACGAAAATCTGCAGCAACCCAAGTACACCACCGTAGGCTCCAATACCTTTCAAGCGGCCTTCGGCGATTGCCTGGAGCACCGACCTTCGCCCTTCTTGTGGCCATCCAAATGCATGCAAGAAAAGAGCATGCGAAAACTGGGAGGTGTTGAAGAGTGCGTTGAAGAGGATGTAGCTTGATGATATGCCGTGTGTCGAGGGCTGAGTGCGGATTTGGTTGATCTGGGGGATGTGACATATAGCTATCGCAATGAGGAGTAGGCTTGGAGAAAGTCAGTGGTGGTTGAGATCGGGCATACTATCTTTGATGGGAGGTCCTACCTGTCTATTGCGATTTCCAGGGCAGTGTTGTGATATTTAGACGACATGTTCAGACTGGCGGCGTTGTTGAACATGATTTGCAAGATGATATTGGATAAATGATAGTAGAATCTTACTGACAAGCGAAGTCATTCTCACATTCTAACACCCAATAGCGACCTTTGGGAACGGATGTGTATATGGTGGCCTCAGCATGAACGGAGGATTGAGTGGAAAGTGGGCGCCTGGCTTCCCTTTGGCCAGCCTCACCAACAAGCGCTGTCTCATAAGCGCCCTGCTTCTCACCACTGCCAGTTGGAGTTCGGGCGGCTATGGTAAGCGGTATTTTCCGAATGAGACACGTATGTAGTAATGGTCATATGATACACATGTGCGACTCATGAAACGGGTTCGTAGTTTATCCGCGAGACTCGAGAACACTCTCGCCTTGCCTAAGCCCAACCAGTGGCATGAGGCACAAGATCTAGACGAAAGACTTACAAAGCAGACAGTATCTCTCGGTGGCTCATATCGTCTACTCCAAGTCCCAAGGTAGAACATTGCTCCGCCGTACACTAATCATACTGTATTGCCTGGAAGACTTAAAGACCGCTGGTCCTTGCTCCCGCCTTCCACATGTTGCGGCCAGAGAATTTCAGTCTCCTCTCGCAGCAGGTTGTGACCATCGGCGTCCATCGCATAATAAGCAGGCCTCCGGCTGGACTTCCCTTCCATGTTCCATGAAGCAGTTACGGCTTCTTAGGACTCCTCCCTTTCGCAGTAGCCACTCGGCCGCTCGCTGTTGCCTTCGACACGTGCTACCAGCGGAACTGGCACTCAAGTTTCCATGTATTGTCGGAAGTGCTTTGAGGTCTATGTGAGATGATGGATTCGGACTCACAAGGTGTGATTCAGATGAATGCTGCGGTACGCCGTCACAAATTGATTGATTGTACTAGGGCTCAGGCCAGTAGTTTCCAACAAGAACAAGGCGCCAGCAGCCTCCTCTAGGTCGGAGTGGAAGGCCACACCTTTCAGGAGAGCTCTCATCATTCCTTTCAGTTCAGCTTGAGTGATGGCATCGTTAGGACCTTCGAGATTTTCCATCAGTCCTGAAAGTTGCACCCCGAGACGTACTTGCAGATCTGGACGGCCGATGAACCGATAGCTGAGTTTCAGTCTTGAGCCAGTGACCTCCAAGCTCTGCTGCTTGACTTGCCAGCGTCGTATGCCTTTCAATGCAGCCGGAATGCCCTCTGTGATGTGGACAACTATATGAACCTTGGCGCCGAAGTTCGCGTAGTCAATTTGGGAAGCCGTGAGCTCAAGAGGTGTGAGCTGCTTGGGCAACGAGTCGAGGAATGTACTCGGCAGTTGACCGATGAAAGCGACAAGAGGCTGAAAATCGAAGTTCTCAATAGATGCTGTGATGCCTGAGAATCGTAGCAGAGCTCGCGTATACTCCTTCCGAGTTTGGTTACATGCATGTAAAAGACCATGGTAGACATGAGGAGCGGTGACACCCCAATGCGCATTGAATGTGATGCTTGAGGATGCAGGGTCGGTGGAAACAACATGACTATATATCTCGTCACGCATTTCGATTGGCAGTTGAAGAAAGGCCGCAGGCAGTGTGGAATCGCACAGCCTAACAGATACTGCACCAGTTCCTTTCTGGCAGTTCTCCGCCATGGTCGACGCAAACGCGCTCGGAGACAATTATGCTTCTGCCGTGCCTTTCCGCAACAATGTCTGTATTGACGGACCAAAAAGATGGTTGAGATGTATGCAGCTGCAGCTTACTTTGGGCCTCAAGTATATCCTCCACGTAGGCAGCCACTTTCGACTAACAGTGAGACGACGATGGCGTTATTGCTTACCTTTAGCCGCCTGCGGCCCCTCAGATAGGCAATGCAGCTTCGACTGGCTCAGTAAGCATTGGCTGCATATCTTTGCATTTCCTCTGACATCCGTGTCTGCCCAACCACGTGTACTGCACAAGTTCTGTGGTTCCGACCTTCGAAGGAAGGGTCTGAGCTGCCCGCCCCTCGTCGGAAGTGAAGTTCGCGGGAGAGTCCGTCTGTTGATGCCAGAGCTAATTGTATGTAGCGCCAACACCCTTGCGCGACCCGTACCAAATTTGAGAAACACGCGGTTGCACGTGATGAGATCTTCAATTGGAATAAACAAGAAGTTCGTGATAAACATCAGGGTCAGCAAAGCATCATCAAATGACTGCCCTCATCGTATCAAAGTGAAGACTACCACATCCGCACCGCCAACAAACCTGCTGTGTGGCATGACACGTCCTCGTCAAGGTCTCTGCTGGCAAATGAGAGCTCATCGTCTCATGGTCTGTGCAGAACTCCGTCATTTGTCTCCGAGCCCCCTAACATTTTCGCGGTCTGTACCCTTCTTGGAGCTCTCACCGACCTAAGGAAAGGGTGCGAAGCTTGTCTAGTTGTTGTTCTTGCCTATTGAATTGCGTTGACCGGATTCCGTGCGATATCGATTATGCCATTTGCCCTGTATCGTTAAACAGTCGCGCCGCTTTCTCCTTTACAATCGCGTCCTTTCATTTGTGGAGGGTAATCGCCGGAGCACCATACAAAGAGGCGTTCAGGAGTGTAAATACACACCAGCAGGCGCTAGTTGGACAAGACAAGAAGAGCAAGGGAACCCACGAGCGATCCCAAGTCGCTCGACAACAGAGTCAATCTGGAAGGTAGGCCATCGAGCTATCCTCTCAAGAACATGGACATTGGCTGACATTACATCTCAAAGGGACATCTGTCACCGACTTCTGCGTACTGCCGCCATCCTCCCCTACCGAGAGCAATGACCCAGTCGTAGCGACTGAATCTCCCTCTATCCACCACTCTCCTTCCACCTCGACCCAGGGCTCTGTGATCGCCGTCTCCGAGAACACACACCTTCCTATCCCAAGGACCCCGAACCTGCGAAACCGTCAAACAGGCCCTGGTTCAGAGCTCCCGGACTACGCTTCAGAATACTACACAGCAGCCTGGGGATCGCCATACCAGCTCTCACCCTCGCTTCTATCACAATCCGCGCGTACCGCCGTCTCTGAGCAGGCACAGAGCGATCGCTTCACCAATTCCTCGCCAGGCCCTAGCTTCAGCCTCGAGCACCTAATACCGAGCAGATTCAACGATCAGCCAACACCAGGAGCCTATCCTTCATTCTTAGACGTTCCTGTCTCAGACGCGCAAGAGGAGGATTACGATCACACTCCGCGTTCAAGGACCAAGCGCTGGGCTCAAGTCCCTTACAGACCTCTTGCGAGAAGCCAGTGGTTTAGCGACGATTCGGTGTTCACTTCGCGCAGTAGAGACGTCAGTGTTTCGACTGTAGCCAGCTCTGGAGGCAAGGCTTCGCGTGGCCACAAAACAAGAGAAGACAACAGAACGTTGGATCAGCAGTCTTTCTGGGATATCATACAAGAGGGCAAAAGCGCCGTCATGGCTGGATTACAAGGATCCCGATGGGCCGCAACTCCGCCTGAGGATGATCCACCGGCAAAGGCATTTGTGCCGCAAGGTTCAAAACTTGCGGGCTATTTCGGCGAGAAGCCGCTACCTCAGCCGCCGAGTGAGGACGGCGAGCTAGCAATGGAGACTCCAAGGGCGTTGGAGTTCAGTGGCATGGACAAGAAAGAGCATGATGCGGAGTCAGAGGCCGAGACGCGTATGGGCCAACCTGTGATTGAAGTATCAGAGGAAGAGCCTAGCAAGGGAGAGAAATCCAGTGACGATGAGAAGCTCGAAAAAGTGGCCACTATCACTGCAGACGAGACGCAACGGCACAATCCTGCTGATCTGGTGAAGCCAATGCCTGAGCCTGCACGTCTCGCGCCGCCTAAACTTAGGAAGCGCGTGAGCTGGCGCGGTAAAAACTGCATCATCTCGATCCCCAAGCTCGACTACGATGCGTTTGGTTTGATGAAGCCAATGAGCAGCCAAGAATTCCAGGCTCGCCTGAAGAGCTTTGAGGACCAAGGATACGATACAAGAGGATTTGATCTGGGCAGCGCCGCTCCGGAGAACGAGATTTGCATGCACGCGAAGCCTATTTGGCCAGACGAATCGGATATGAAGTCACAGTCTGCGAGCAAGCAAGCGCACAAGGTCCAATTGCCCAATCTTAGGCTTTGGGCAGACTACATGGACGCCTTGACGGAAGCTAGACTCGCGGCCTTGGGTGTGAGTCTTGGAGACGATGAACCGGTTATTTCTCCAGCGCAAGATATGTCACGTCAGCCTTCAGGACAGTACCCACCTCTGCCATTTTCGCCGCCTATTTCCACTGGCTCTGCAGCTAGCTTCGGTCGGCCTGGTATGGTTCGCGGGCACTCGCACACGATGTCAATGGCCGCCTCTCCCATCTCGCCGCTCAATGGACCGTTCGGCCACATGCACCGACACTCGACTTTCCACGGAGCATTCCCTGGTTTCGTGTCTCCCGGTCAGCAGCCGCAAGAACAGCAGCGTCAAGCTCCTATCCCTGGCCTAGGCAACTTCTCCCCAATCACGCAGCAGCATATGCCTCGCATTGGATCCCCGGCACAAGTTACTGCTCTACGCAACGAGCTCGGTGGCATCCGTGGTCCTGGTTCACCGCTCAGCCAACAGATCATGCCAATGTCTGCGCAGGACTACAGCAGAGGCATGGTCGATGATCAGAGGCGCAGAGCACATGGCTACTCACAATCTGTGCAGGTACCGTCCATGTCTAGGAACTTCTCGCCCCAAATTGGCCGTATGAGCGTAGGCCCTCAGTCAGCTCTTCCGGAGCTGCTAGAGGATGAAGACGAGGAAGAGGAAGAAGAAGAGCCTCAATCATATGTAACCCCTGTCAAGAGAGAGCTGATCAACAACGAGATCGCTATTCCTACACCTCGGGGCCATCGCCACAACATTAGCGAAGGTCTTGAGCGTGAAGTAGAGGAAGCTGAACAGCGTCGTCAGGTCGACGAGGTCAAGCCCTTCACCTTTGGCCAGATCGGATCGCAAGCTCCTATTCCAAACGGATTCCACCATCAGTCCAACGATCACGAGCCCTCCACAGCTCCGACACCCCCCGAAGAAAAAGATCCTTTAGGCGGCGACTTCATTGTCGCTGAATCAGCGCGTGGTCACAGAAAGACTGGCACCCGCGCCAACATTGTGCCACCTGTGGTACCGGCCGCTCCTCCGGCATCCTCCTTCCGTTTCAACCCCAGTGCCGAGTTCCAACCAGGTGCTGCTGCATTCTCCTTTGGCGGTCTCTCCACTCAACCTGCTGCTCCTCAGCCCACTGCACCTCAGTTTGATGCTCCTCAGTCCATGGGTCACACCAGACAGAAGTCATCAGGACAATTCAACCCTGCAGCTATCACATTCGAGCCTGGCAACCCATCCACTGTACCATCATCAGGCTTCAGCTTCTCTTCTAATGGCCCTACTTTCACGCCCAACGCACCAGCCTTCCTACCAACTAGCACCGATGCAGGACCTTCAGACGAGGGCAAAATCTTCAGCAACGTCGCCATCCCAGAAATTGTCAAGCCGTCCAAGAAGTCTGCCGCTGTGCCTATCTTGGTACCTATTCAGGAGTCGCGCAACGCTGGATCTGGCACTGAAGTCGAAGACAGTGAAGGTCGCGTGGGCAGAGGAGATGAACGTACAAAGAGACAACGGGCTCGCGGTGGTAGCGATGGAGATGACATTCCTCAATTCGCCGAGCCAACACACTTCCCTGTCATCCCTACGCAGCCAGCTGATGAGTTCCCATCTCCAGTGGCCACCTACAAGTCGCCTGTGCGCCCAACGATCAAGGAGATTGAGGCGGAGGCGAACAAGGCTATCAACCAAACGGCCGAGCAGACCGAGACCGCTGCCGTTGAACAACCTAGAGAACTCACTCCCACACCTGCCACGCAGCAGCCTGCTTACAAGCGTGGTCACAAGAAGTCCAGCAGCTCGTTGTCCGCTATGGCGCCGCCCTTCGTCTTCCACGGCACGAAGCCTTCGTTCGAGGTCATCAAGTCGCCAGCCAGGTCTACTCACGTTCCTCAGGCCTCCATCAGCGAATTGGAAGAGGGTGAGATCCTGGAAGAAGAGCCAGTGAATATCGCACCAGAGCTTACCCTCGACGCGCTGAACGAGCATTCCGAGGACCGCGACTCCACCGCATCGCTTTCTGAACCTCTTCGACCTTACAACCTGCCCGACAGCCTGGATACTAGCGACGAACCGCGTGGTGAGCCTACCTTCGATGAGATTGATGCCATCATGCAGGCTATGAACGACGCCGAGGCTGCACCAATTGCCAGTCCCACAAAGACTGTATCACCACCGCGCAGTCCCGATCTCCAGCCTCCTAAGGGAGTCACTTATCTGCCTGGCTGGCCTCGCAGCGATGCCCCTAGCCCCAGCCCTAAACGTCATCAGCTTCTTTACCAACAGCAGAATGATTCATCCTTCACCGCTCATGACCGCACCGATAGTGGCGAGCACCAGGGCATGAACGGCTGGCCACCACAAAGAATCAACAAGGACGACGAAGTGCCTCACAGCGACTGGTCAGGTCTTCTGTCACCCATCGATGAAGACAAATTGCAGTCACGTAGCATGTTCTTTGACAGCCACATCGACAGCATCATCGGCCGTGTCGTTGACCGCCGCCTGCAGCCTCTGGAGAACAGTCTTCGTGCAATTCAAAACACCGTGAGCAAGCGCTCTCGGTCTAATGATCAATACCTCTCGTTGAAGCCCCGCAGCTCTTCCATCGCTGAAAGCGATGCTGACGACGAGGATGATGTCCATGACAGCCAGCGCAACCGCCCTGTCTCTCGTGGCAGGGACCAGAAGCTCGGCCAGATCAAGGCTATTGTCATGGAAGCCATCCGCGAACAGGGCCCTGCTTCCGCGCAGTCATACCATGATATTGCCGATCTCCACTCTGCTCTCGCCGACATGAAGGTTTCGTTCGCCAGGGCTGCTTCGGCTAGCCTTGAGCTCGACGATATCAAACTTGTCGTCGAGGAAGCCGTCAACAGACAACCCAAGGCAATCATGCCTGCCGAGAAGGATAACTCCGAAGCACTGGCACGCCAGGTTTCCGAATTGCAGGGTCGTCTTGATGAGACTCTTGCAAACGCTCTTGAGGAAGCCAACCACAGACAGCAAACCGAAGCACGTGAGGCCGATGTCAGGCGTATGCTCAAGCTCGCCGAGGAGGAGCTCAAGCTTCTCCGCGAATCAAGCCAGGATGACGACGCAAGACTTCACGCTCTCGAGCAGGAACGCCAGGAACTCCGCCACCGCGCCGAGACCGCAGAGAGAGCACAGGAAGATGCCGAAGAGCGCGCTTCGAACTTGGAAGCGGAGCACGAAGCTATGCAGGCTACGCTAGAGGAGTACCGCACATCGAGCAACAGGTGGCGCCAGGAAATTGACGAAAACAACACCGAGCGCGAGGCACTCCAGAACACTGTTAGCAAGCTCGAGCAACGCTTGCGAGAAAAGCACGAAGCTCGCACTCTCGATAAACGAGGATTCGAGAGTATTATTGCCGAGCTCGAGCTACGTAACCAGGCTGAGCAGGAGGCCGCCAAACGCGAGAAGGCGGAACACGCAGTTATCGTTGCCAATCTTGAACAGCAGAACGTGGATATCCTGGCCAAGACTGTTACTGAGATCGAACAACGGACTCAGCTTGAGCAGGAGAAAAGCATTGCCGAGCACGAGAAGGCCATTGCAGAGATCGAACAGCGCACTCAGCTTGAGCACGAGAAGATTATCGTCGAGCATGAGAAGGTCATTGTTGAGCTCGAGCAGCGAACTGAGCTGGAGCTTGAAACTAGCAAGCGTGAACGAGTGCAATTGGAGGCAATCATTGCCGACCTCCAAAGGCAAGGTCAAATTGGACGCGAGGCTGCCGGACGCGAGCGCGATAATCTCGAGAACACCATCAAGGATCTGGAGAGCACTATCAAAGATCTGGAGAAGCAGTTCGAGGACACTCAAGACTCCGGCAACGGTATGCGTCGTCGACTCGAGAAGCTGCACTCCGATATGGCAACTGCTGCAGGTCAGCTAGCGAGCGAGAAGACCAGCTGGAAGGCCGCAGAAGAGGAGTACATTACCCGTCTAGATGAGCTCGAGGCGCAGAACGCTGCCTACTCACGTGACTACGCTGCTTTGACAGAAGAGGTAACTGAACTTCGTGCTGTCGCAACTGAGGCAGCAGATGCCAAGTCCACCCTCGACAACATGCGAACATCGAAGTCTTCGCTTGACGAGATGGTCCGCAAGCAGCAGGCTGAGCTCAGAGACCAGCAGGCCCTGGCTGCCAGGTGGGAGCGTGATTACCAAGACGCCAGAGAATCCGCCCGATCTGAGATCCAGCGCACCCGGATGTCCCTCGAGACCGATGTCGAGGCTGCAAACCACCAGGTCAACATCGTCCGCGCTCAGTACGAGAGCGAGCTCGCTCGCACTCGCGCAGAGTACGACAGCGAGATTGCCCGCATTCGCAACGAATTGGACAATGTTCGCATGGATGCCGATACTGCCAAGGAACGTCACGCACTCGTGCTTGAAGCAGAGTCTGACAGCAAGCGGGAAGCTCTTCGCAAGGTGAACCACGACAACAGCGTCGCGCTCGACAAGGCTAGGCACAACTATGATGCTGCCGTTGAGGACCTCAAGGCTCAGCACAGCCGCGCACTTCGCCATGCCACCGAGGATAAGGATCGCTCCGAGTACTTCCTGAACGAGCGCTTGAGGCTTGCCGACGCCAAATTGGAGCACTTCCAGGATCGTGTCGTTCATCTCGAGGACCGCCTTGAAGTCACCAAGTCTGCCGCCCAGGCAGCTGCGATGAGCGCCCAGGGCAAGGTCTCGCCTAAGCCAACTTCTCGCAGCACGATTCCGGAGAAGGTTTCGCCGCAAGCACTTCGCGAGTCCATTCTGGTCTTGCAAGAGCAACTTCAGGACCGTGAGACGCACATCGAGCAGCTGCAGAACAAGGTGAAGGTAGAGGGCCCCGAGAAGATCAAGGAGCGCGACACTGAGATTGCATGGCTGCGTGAGCTCCTTGGTGTACGTAGCGAGGAGCTTACCGAGCTCATCAACGCTCTGTCTCGTCCCACCTTCGACCGTGAGACTGTCCGTGACACTGCCATTCGCATCCGTGCAAACCTCCAAATGGAGCAGCAGGAGAAGGAGCGCTTTGGACAGGCGCCTTCTTTGCCAGGCCAGGCTCTCGCCAGCCTTACCAGCTTTGCTACCCCCAAGGCAACCAGCCTTTTCAACAAGTGGCGCAGCAGCATGGAGAGCAACACTCTGAAGTCACAGCAGGCTTCAAGAGCAGGCAGCAATGCAGCCTCGCGTAGCAACACTCCCTCGAGACCTTCTATCTCTACCCGCGCTCCACCATCGTTCAGCGCTGGCCTCATGACTCCCCCCGCGACCAACATTCGCAGCTCACCGGCCCCTGAAGCTACACGCTCGCTGCCTGCGCCAGCTCTCGCTCGCACTGAGTCCCCCAAACAGCAAGAGACGGCTCCTGTTGCAGTCTCTTCCAAGGCACAAGGCAAGCAGCCTGTCACAGACTTCGCCATGCCGGCAGACGACCCTACCACTCCGCCCGAGGACTTCACCGCGCACGAGTTTGACGAAGACGCCGATGTTGCGCAAACTCAGATCACCGACTTCGACGATGATCTCGAAGCAGAGGCGGAAGGTGACGAAAGCCTGGATGATCTTGACGACAACCAGCCTCCCGCATTCCGCAGCCTGGAAGAGGAGCTCGACGACCCGTCAACCATTGCAGGTGGCGAAGACGAGGGCGCCTAAGCTCTCGCATCGCAAGCTTCAGCACACGCATCATCTTTCCTTTGTTTCTAAGAAGAGAGCGAGAGGCGAGCAAGCACACAACTCTCGCTTAGCCATCTTGGTGGAAACGGCCTGTCAATTGTCTTTTGTGCGATTTTTGTGCGGCGCGAAAGATACCCTGGCCGAGTGTCGTTGACTTTTTCAATTTCTATTTTCCTATGCTTCGAGCTTGCTCGGTCGATCTTACTCATCATGTTGTCCTCTTTCGATCTGCGATATACCCAGACTGGACTCTTCTTTTCGTGTGGATATATGCGAATGCTTGTTAATTTTCTCTATTTTTTCCTATGTTATTTCGTATATAGTTGTCTGCTACTTGCTGCTTGTATAAGCTGTTATCTTACTTAGTCCTAATATCACATACTTGTCGCAAATATCACCTACATATCATGAGATCGTGGTTCCTACGGATATGGATGCGTACAGCTCTAGTCCCCTCGAGAATTATCTCTTTTAATCATAGTTCTAGCCAAAGGAAAGCCACGCCTGGTATCAATACTATCATAGTAGCCGTTGAGAATGCGCAGTGAATATATACCCATGTCTCGGCCGTACAGGAGGCACTTCCACTGCACTCGCTCACATGCCAGACGCTAAACTGAATGGAAGACGTCAACGTCATGCGCTCTCGCGTTTTATGGGGATCTTTTGTACGCGAGCTCTGTCCAAAAGCCGCTCGTGTACGCATTGATTCTAGACCACCCGCTGACTGCACTGACTCTCTCTTATTACTTCTCCATCCGATGCATCCGTGAATATTCGATCGACCTTTTAGCAGCAGCATGAAGGCTTGAGCACCAAGCTGCCATGTCCAATGGAGTGCAGGAGCGGAAGAAGGCGTCTACGGGTGCGTGCTATCACTTTCTCATCCTCTGCTGATACAGCTGGATATCACGATACTACACGGCCTCATATAGCTATACCGTACAAAATGATACATACGAACCTCACACTGACACCCTCCTCACCACAGCCTTCCACTTCCTCGCAGGCCTCGGCTCAGGCTGCACAACCGCCTTCCTCCTCCAGCCCGCCGACCTTCTCAAAACCCGCGTCCAGCAGTCCGGCTCCCGCTCCACCACAATAACCCAAGTCCTCCGCCAGATCCTCGATGGCCCCAGTCCAGTGCGCCAGCTCTGGCGCGGCACCACCCCCTCCGTGATCCGCACCGGCTTCGGCAGCGCCCTCTACTTCGGCATGCTGAACAGCATGCGCTCCTACGCCGCCCGCCTGCCCAGCCTCCCCGTCGCAGCAGGCCTGGCGAACACTACTGGCGCAGGCGTCGGCGCAGGCGCAGGCAGCAATAGCAACACATCCTCCGCGCTGCCGAAGCTGGGCAATGTCGCGAATTTGGCTTCTGGCGCTGCGGCGCGCGTGGCCGCTGGGTTCATCATGAACCCTGTCACGGTGCTGAAAGTCCGCTACGAGAGCTCGTACTACGCTTATACCTCTCTGGCCGGCGCGGCAAAACATATCCTCGCGCAGGAAGGCGCCCGTGGCTTCTTCGCTGGGTTCGGCGCAACAGCGGTCCGCGATGCGCCGTACGCAGGCCTTTACGTCCTGGTCTACGAGCAGGCGAAAGCAAAGCTCGGCGAGCTGAAGCAAGCAGCAGTAGTCCTCGAGCGCGGCGCCGAAGCCCTACACGTCCCAACAGCAACAAGCGCAGCCGGCACGAACTTCGTGTCAGGCGTGATAGCAGCCGTGTCCGCAACAGCGCTCACAAACCCTTTCGATGCGATCAAAACGCGTCTGCAGCTCATGCCGGCCAAGTACGGCAACATGGTGAAAGCCGCGGGGATGATGCTGCGGGAAGAGGGCGTGCGGAGCATGTTCGCCGGGCTGAGTTTGAGGATTGGGCGGAAAGCTATTAGCAGTGCGCTGGCGTGGACGGTGTACGAAGAGATGATCAGAAGGGCTGAGACGCTTGTGTAAGAGTAGGAGCGGAGATTTTGTACATCTATACTCAAATTTTGTTAGAGCAAATACACGGCTATATGTATTGTACATATTATTTCTTGGAATGTGTGTATGCCTGCAGGAATATTTTGCTCAGAGGGACATACTTGGTTTTTAGTTCACATGCATGCTAGGCAGATTGAACATACGTCGCATGCCAAAACGGCAACTTCGAAATGTCGGGTAGGTATTGCGCGAGTTACAAAACGATTTGACCTGGCTTATTGCTTGAGAAACAGTACGCGCAACCACTGTATAACGCAATGCTATGTACTGACATTAGCAGCTACGGCCATTGATCATATCCGATTTCGAATCAAAAAGCAAGAGCTCTCTCATACTTTCAGCAATGATTTTCGTCTTCGAAAGAAACCCACGGTGAACAGGGAAAGCAAGCCACCAGCTCTCCTCAGAAGTGGTCTCTCAACCAACCTCCATCCCCCCAAACATCTCAGACTCGGATCGCAAGACAAGCTTCTCGACTTGATCCAGCTTCGCTACCAGCTGTTCGAAGCCAGCCTCGCCCTTCACCTGTGCAAAGTCTTCCATGTCGTCGTCCTCGGGGAACCAAGTCTTGACATCGTCATCCCAGTCGACCATCGCGCCGACAGCAAGGTGTTCGTTCCTGGTAAACAGTGTGTCCCACATGCTGTGGTAGACCTCCAGGCTCCATCGCGGTTCGTAAGTTTCGCACTTCGGCTCTACAAAAGAATGCGTGCCACGCGTGTAGACACGATCCTGGAAACGCGTGAGCTCCAATGTGTAATTGGAGTTCTTGAGAGCGAAGAGATAGGTCGTACGTTGCTGGAGCATCCTTACATGTACGTGTTGGTACCATCTCACAAACGGCTTATCTGTACGCTGTTGACGAGCGGTGTAGATGTCGGCACGAATGGAATTGGCCAGGTTGTGATATCTGGGGGCAAGTTTGTTGGTATCGATGGCGTTCGAGGCTGAGAGTTCGAAATGCCATGCAGAACTATTTTTGAGATTCAGCAAGCTGATATCGACCAGTGAAGACTGAGAAATTGTTCCACGGTCCAATTTGGTCCAGGTTCGGGACAACTCTTCAAGGTCGGGCTGACTAGAGCCAGAGCTGTCAGTTCTTTCTTTCCAGGATATCTCCAAGCACAAATCGCCTGCGTTGTCCTCAATGATGAACACTGCTGTATAGATTGGCTCGACTTCGTCCAGCGTGTGAACCATGCTGTCTCGCGGGTCCAGCAAGTCGTCCGCGGCTCTGAGCGTTGACAGCGAAGTCGTCTCACTGTATTTGTCT
>Ga0265797_10007964_pt1 | contig 14300 bp, 11 predicted proteins | sample P2T30metagenome_FD_192433 | JGI IMG/M metagenome (GOLD analysis project Ga0265797, IMG submission 192433) | Plant litter microbial communities from East Loma Ridge, Irvine, California - P2 T30 | ecosystem: Environmental > Terrestrial > Plant litter > Unclassified | place: USA: California... | reverse complement strand
AGGGCGAACTTGGCGTCGCCGGGGAGGCGCATGCGCAGGCGGTCGGCGTAGCTTATGGGGTGTTTTGTGGAGAGCGGGATGTGTGGGTTGAGGCTGTGCCAGTAGGACATGAGGAAGGATTGCGTCTTGAGGAGGTTCGGGTTACCGCGGGCGAGGAGCTGGGTGCGCGACCAGTATAGTTCGAAGACTTGGGGGTTGTCGGCGGGGAAGGCTGCAGAATGGTTAGTTATGCGTATGTTTCCAGGATGCGCGCAGACGTACCCTTTGTCTGAGGATTCTGGCGAATGTACTCTCTCAAGTCCTCCTTCCATTGCAGCGCTTCCTGCTCTGGTACCACATTCCGGATGACAGCGACACCTCTCTTCCGCAGCTCACTGCTGAAAGACTCCGGCGCATTGTCGATATCCTTGAAATCAATCTCTGGAATGACTTGGCTACCGCGCTCAACAATCAGCGGAATCTCCTCGCGCAGATCTCGAAGGAGGCGTTCCCAAGACTCTCGCACTTCGGCTTCGTGCCCCCGGATCAGACGGCTTTTGAGGTCCGCATATTCTGGCGTCAAAGGTGTAAACTCCTGTCCTGAGAGCGATGCGAAAGCGTCGGATATGTCTCCTGCGCGCTTCTGGGCCTGTGTCGCGGCGGTGCGCAATTGTGTGACGGCGCGTCTCGTCGGAGATCGGATGGTTCGGAGCGCGGAGAGCATCGCGGAGGTATCGTGTGGAAATTATTCGACTGTTCGATACTGTAGCATGGCCTTTCTCATCCCCAGAAGCCGCCCATTATATACTGCTGCTTGCGCCGAGGTTGCACCAGCGTTCAGTGTAGTTCCGACAGTGTAGTGAAGCTCAAGCTGTCGAGAGAAGATACTGTACATTCGGAAGCTCTTCTCGACTGGGTATAGCGCCGTCTTTGAGCTCTGCCAGTCCACCATCCTCGTCACTACCACTACATGTAGAGCATCGTTCCCGACGACTCCATCTTAGACCATAGTCAGCACTTAGATTCGCGAATGAGGCGATGAGGAACATGCTCTTCGGCGCGACTTGGTAGACGGAACCCTGGAGTGGTCGCGCGGGAAACGGCCGCCAGACCCAATACCCCGCCATCCCACTCCTCCAAGCATCACCTTGCGCCCAAGATGACTTCCGCGCTGCCGCCTAGCAGGTTAATAGGCAGGCTGAATCAACGGGCCGCAGTCCCACTGACCGCCTTCATCATCGAGGACCCTCATGGGCAGAATCGACGTAAAAGTGTAGCTTCGTCATGTGGGATGAAGCTATAACACTCAAGTGATCGTGACTATGAGCGGGGTCGCTCGACCAAGGAGCCATTGAGAAGGCGGAGAATGCGACGTCCAGCCCGCTTGAGCTCGACGGAGCCGTACCAAGTTCCTCATATGTCTTACTGCGCGTCGATTAAGGTCTTGTCGACGCGTGAGGACGGTTACGGCGGGACGTTCTCCGCAGCCTTTTGCTGTGTCCACGTATATAGAAGTATACCTGTCCCGTTGCTGCGGGTTGCTTTCTGCTTCTCTAGATTGTCAGCGTAAGCACCTCTGACAATAAGACTGCTTGAACCGCAATCAAAACCATCATGTCGCAGTCGTATCTGCCGAAGGATTTCCTGTGGGGATTCGCAACAGCCAGGTTCGTCTGATCTCAGGACCGATTTCTCCACTCCCCAATTGTACCCCGCCAACGAGATATACGGTTTGGGGGGCGCCACATTGTTGTCACATACTGAGTTTCTGAACCCGCAGTTACCAAATCGAAGGCGCACCGCATGAAGATGGCCGCGCCGATTCCATTTGGGACACGTTCTGCCGCATCCCGGGCAAGATTGCTGGCGGAGAATCCGGAGATGTTGCATGCGATTCCTACCACCGCACTGACGAGGACATTGCCCTCTTGAAAGATATCGGCGCAAAATCATACCGCTTTTCGCTCTCGTGGTCCCGCATCATACCGCTCGGCGGACGCAACGACCCCGTAAACGAAAAAGGTCTGCAGTACTACATCAGCTTGGTCGACGATCTCCGTGCCGCAGGCATCGAGCCGATGATAACGCTGTTTCATTGGGATCTCCCAGACAACCTGCACAAGCGATATGGGGGCATGCTGAACAAGGACGAGTTCGTGAAGGATTACGAGAACTACGCCAGGGTGTGTTTCAAGGCTTTCGGTTCGAAGGTAAAATATTGGATCACCTTCAACGAGCCTTGGTGCAGCTCTATTCTCGGCTATGGCACCGGCCTCTTTGCTCCCGGTCGTTGCAGTGACCGGACCAAGAGCGCTGAAGGTGACAGCTCGCGGGAGCCGTGGATCGTCGGCCACTCGCTCCTCATTGCCCATGGTGCGGCGGTCAAGGCCTACCGTGATGACTTCAAGGCCAAGGATGGAGGCCAGATTGGGATTACGCTCAATGGTAAGTGACCAGCACGTGGCTCGCGTAGAAGGTGTGGGTACCACGCATATCGAAGGCCGTGCCAGGGTAGTAAAAATCGGCCTCACGTCTGAGCATGAATATGACAAGCTGATATGCCGTTTCTAGGCGACTGGACAGAACCGTGGGATCCAGAAGACCCGAAGGATCGCGAGGCCTGCGACCGCAAGATCGAATTTGCCATTTGCTGGTTCGGCGACCCAGTGTACTTTGGCAAGTACCCAGACTCGATGCGCAAGCAACTGGGCGATCGCCTTCCCGACTTCACACCGGAAGAAGCGGCTCTCGTCAAGGGAAGCAATGACTTCTATGGCATGAACCACTACTGCGCCAATTATATTAGACACAAGGACACTGAGCCTGAGCCTGAAGATCATGTTGGCAATATGGACATTCTTTACCAGAACAAGAAGGGCGAATGGATTGGCCCAGAGACTCAATCCGTCTGGCTGAGGCCAATGCCTTTGGGTTTCAGAAAGCTAATCAAGTGGCTCAGTGATAGGTACGGCGGCCCGACCTTCTATGTGACTGAGAACGGAACCAGTCTCAAGGGGGAGAACGATCTCCCTCTTGAGAAGTTGCTCGACGACGAGTTCCGTTGCGAGTACTTCAGGGGATACATTGGAGCCTTGGCCGATGCTCACACCTTGGACGGTGTCGATGTCAGGGGCTACTCAGCTTGGAGTCTCATGGAGTGAGTAATCCCGTTTCTTGACGTCTACCCTGACCCCCACTTGTCATCAAGAAGTTTCTTTTTTCTTTCCCAATGAGTGGTGGAGTCTTTATTTGTCCGCATGGCGGTTGCGCGTTCGCTCCCGGGTAGATCATTCTTTCTCTCCTAGCCTCAAACACTGCGGGCTTGGGGTCCCGCGGACGCCGTGTAAAGCGTCATGGACACTGACTTGGTGTACCTGCAGCAACTTTGAGTGGGCCGAAGGCTACACGACACGTTTCGGCGTTACCTACGTCGACTACAAGGGTGGCCAGAAGCGATACCCTAAGAAGAGCGCGCGAGAAATCTCGAAAATCTTTGACAAGTACATCAAAAAGGAGTAAGAAACCGAGAATCCTGGCGACCCGCGGATGTGGCGTACGACGGTGTAGGACGGATACGCATCCACCGAATCACTGTCGGGATGGGCCTGGATTGATAGGCAGAGCCCTTCTAGGATTTTTCTAGCGCGATGTATGTGGATGGGAGACGGTGAATGTGGGACGATGTGGCACAATATGGCATGCCATGATGGGCTGTCCTTGCAAATTACCGTGTGCGGAAAGCTGTGCGACCCTCTCTTTTCTTAGATGGATCTCGGAGTCTTTGCATCTGTAGATACTATCTTAGATCCGGAGCATTGCGCCATCTTAGGCCCCGCGTGGTAACAACCACTGGGATGATGGTTGTGTATCTCCCGTGTTAGCCTCGCGATATTGATTCCGACGTTTGAACGAACTCCTCATCTGTCTGCTAAGATCGTGGTGCCGTGGTGCCCGAGGCGTAGTGTACCAAAGTTGATAAAGTTTGGTTGAGTGCCCACCATGCTGTCATGGTTGAGGGTGAAGGGTGCCTGTAGAGCTGAAGAGATCCCTGACAGCCAAATCGGCACGCGTCCCATCTCGCCTGTTTCCTACACGCATTCGTCCACCAACGTCAGCGTACCGCCACTTTCAGCCTCGAATCATACCCCACAATTGCGTCTTTTATGCAGGTAAACGCCAAAAAGAAAGGAACATGGCGCGCCCAACGACTATACAATCGCATTCGGGTTTGGCCAAAACGATAGCGACTGAAAACTGTAATAGGTGGCCCCACCAATCACTCGATAGCAAGAGGTTGCGCCATCGCTATGTTGCACTTCTAGTCCAAGAGCTAGAAGCTTCGGAGACCTTTGATGGCGCAACAGGCTCGCTTGGCGCGAATCGTGAAGCGTGATCGGTGAGGGAGGGCGCGAAATTGTAGCGTTAGCGAGGCTAGGAGAGATCCAAATGGTGTGGTTAGAGCAAGTGGGGCATCCTTGTTGGGGTAGACCCGTAAACTCTAATTTTCCACAAGCATGTTTCAGGCTAGGGGTCGTCTTGTCACCAAAAGTTCGTGGCCGCTAGCGGGTGGCATGGTCTTGTGGAGTTGGACAATTGAGTTCGAGATTAGCAGCGGACAATCAGGATGCAGGTTCATGGAAGAATGCCGGCTGATTATCTAGTAGGCACGGAGTGATAGATCCTAAGTTTGGTAGCGAAAGCATAGAGTCATGACGAACCGTCCGTCTGTGACAGTTTGGCGGCTGGCCTTGCTTTGGGACCGGCACTTGAGATTATGATAATGCTGATGTTTCGGACGCCATCTGATCCGGCCGACGCAGGTTTGCTTGCGCAATCGTTCACGGGCCCGCAAAGTGGACATGGTGTCCTAGAGTTGGGCTTGTCTGTAGGGCCCTTGGAGATGGTTGAACTAAGCTTGCGTGCAGCCGCCAGGCGCCTTTACGAGTAAGACAGGTCTAGCGAGCGAACCGGCGCTCGCTCTGTATCCCAAGAATTCCAGTGTTTGGGTGTCGGTGGTGACACTGCAGCTGCGATCTGACAGGTAGAGATGGTTACACCGCAGCACCGATCTGCCGCTCCGGGCCACGACGCACGGGTACCACTGCCTGCATTGCACGGAAGGGGTTGACGACGATGGGGCTCCACGGAGACGGATGTTCGGATTTCGCATTCGGTTGAGCACTGGATGGAGCCCTGAGATTGGAGCACACGGAATTCACCGCTACTATCGACACTGCAGAGACGAGATGGACATACTGGACGCGAGGTGCATTTGATACGGCGCGCCGCCCTTGGATACGGCGAAGATCAACGTTCGGGCAGCTACGTGTGGGGAACGTCGATATTAGGCTCGCCATTCGTGGTGGTAGTAGCAACGGCTGGTTTCAGCATCTCGCGACTGTCATGACGATGTTGGTTAGTAGTGTCGCTGAAGCTGCCCCAGTCGCGATTACAAACAAGAGAGTGGCCTCATGTCAGCCACTCGTGGAAGTCCCTAACTGCGTAGAGACGTGACGGCGGCGCGCTAGAAGTTTGCATGGACGGTGAGAGTATTGGGGCTAGAGTGCGCAAGGGAGAAGCGAGCGCGGGCGGTGGGCATTGACGTAGGGAAGGAGCTAACCTCGTGACTTCCCGTACGCGTACCATGGCCCTCGACTCTTCACCGAAACCTGAGGCCGGCGATGGAGTTGGCTGGAAATGAAGCACGCTTTCGGGCACAGTCTAGCTGTCGCTGTCTCAGGTATACGCACGACGTCAAATAACGTCGCTGCTAGCCGCAATCAGGCGGGCGTTGCAGGTGGTGCGGCGCAATTGATCCTTCGGGCTCCCCACCTGTGCCCCTCCAAACCACCACGACTCTGCCCGTGAACCTGCATCTCGCGACCGCAGTTGAAAATTCTGCCCAGGTCTCCATCGCCAGCACGCACTGGGCAGGATCGCGCGCTCCGGTCCATTCTCTCATCGCGGCACGCGGCTGGCGGCACCTTAGCCTAGTGCTGCCGACGTGCATCACTGTCATCTTCGAAACAGTTGCCGAAATTCGCTATCGTCCAATATCGGCGCCAAGTGAGGCCTGGCAGCGCTGCCGTCTACGGCCTAGTCGCTGAAGCCTCGCCGTGTGCGCCTGCGTCTATGGAGCGGTGAGGTTGCTCGGAGGATTCTTGCTTTATCGATTATTGGGGGATGTGATGCATAGCGCAGCAGATCCGCGACCCCCATGGCGAAGACTGCCTGGTCCTGCACTGGCTCTGCCCATCAGCATCTCCAACTCGTCACGAGATGTGACGCATCAAGGTTTGTACGTAGTCTTCCTATACCACTGGATACGGTACGGCGCACGAGCTCTAGCCACAACCTTCTGACCTCTCCCCCATGCGGCGTGCAGGAGCGCATCACGGACTCTCTCTGGCCAATGCTCCTCAGCTCATTTCTGCAAGTCCGACTGTCGGCAATGCAGTCCCTGCGAATGACGGAGCCCTCACCATATCTTCCCACGTGCCGACCATGCGCTTAGTCTGCAGGGCGCCGAATATAGACGTACCATGTATGCATAGCCAGCACACGGCATGAAACGCATCGATAGCCATGAGGCCACGATAGAGTTTACTTACTCCGCCGAACATGTCCTCCTCGCAGCGTCGGCAAGACTGCTCAAACTCGATATGTCACCTGTGGTGTAAACATGGTCCGTGGAGTTACTTCGGAACTATCCCTCCAAAGCCCTGAGCCCTCGCTGCTCGTTCATGGCGGACCATGCCATGGCCCTGCGTCCCGACATGATCGACGTGCCTGTCAAGCTACCCCCCCTGGGACTCAATACTCGCAGAGATCCACAGCGGACCCTCGAGCGTCTCGCAATTGCCCGCCGCCTCGACGTGAGCGTGCGACCCTCCGACTGAAGCAGCCATGGACAGGCCCATCGTGGCCCTTGGCACTTCGGGCTAATTTTCACCATGCAGGGCTTCCACGTGCTGACCCTTTTAGCGCTGCCGGGGCCTGCTCGTCTGCGCGCTCCTTTGCATCGCCCGTGTCATCCCTGGATCCTGGCATCGCTTCACGTACTCGCTGCATGAGCCCACGCCATACGCTCCTCAAACGTCACATTTTGTCCGTGTCTGGCTTGCCTGTCATCCAAACTTCGCTACGGTCCGCAAACACGACCAGCTTCCTGACTGGCAAGCGGCCATGGCGACATCAGCACCATGTCTGCCCATTATTATGCGCTTCCGTAGACCCTTCGCGGTGGGCCCACGGGCGCTTTTCTGCGCGCACTCTCGACGTCAGGTGGGCCGAAGCGTGTTGCGCAGGAACTCGGCCATGCCAACGCGGGTGGGGTGCAATTAACAAGCTAGAGCCTGTCGTAGTGCCTTTCCAGAACAGCCACGCCTCGCACCCAGACGCAGGGCGACGTGCTCCTAGGCCGGCCTTCCTGCCACCACCGTTGAGAGTTTATATGGCGTGAAGGGTCTTTACCACCCTAAGCTGATACGAGCCTGTGGGCTACCTACACTATGCGGCGTCCAAGCCTCGTACTAACGTACAAGCTAAAGTGAAACGATTTCCCCAGAACCCACGTTGTGTGGCTACCCACCAGGGGCCCAGGATCAGGATGCCAACACTAGCCTAGGGCCGAGCATGGGTCCCGACAGACGCTATCCATGAGACCTGATAGCAGGTTATAGGCTCATGCCAGCCATGTCTTGCTACCATCAGTCCTGTCTCTCTACCATTTTGCTTCGCTCCTTTGGTCGTGCCGTCCCTGACTTTGTTTCTAATATCTGTCTCTGACTGACATCATCCTTCCTTCGCATCTGCAACACGGCACAGAGCACCCCTCATCCCTCGTCATTATTCTCCTCCCAAAGCACGGGAGCACCCTTCGCCTGTACAGACATAACTGATATTGCCAAACGCTTGGACCGCATTCGTTTGGGCCACGCTGACATAGCAACGTCGACATCGCATATACTCTCACCGCCTCTCGCGGATCCTCGATGACTTCAATTCTCCACTACCGAGACCCTATCGCCTACAGGAGTGACTTCATGAGTACCTCCAGCTACCACTCGCCTCACATGGACCAGCAGAAGAGGTCGCCGCCTTACGAAGGCCATTCTTCTGGCTCCGAAGCCAGACAGCTCACTCCCGGTGCGAAGAAGCGACCTTCGAGAGCTGGCACCCGCAGCGTCACCACCCTCACCGCCGCTCAACTCGAGCGAAAGAGAGCGAATGACCGAGAAGCACAGCGAGCTATCCGCCAAAGAACAAAAGACCACATCGACACTCTTGAACGCCAGGTTCGCGACCTCACTGCGCAACTGGAGAACAACTCCTCCACCAAGATGATGGACCTCATCCGGAGGAACGAGGAGCTCGAGCAAGAGAACGCAGTCCTCCGCGCCCGCCTGTCACACGCCGTATCGGCACTGGGAGTCCCAGAATCAGGAGCAGGTACGTACTATTGATTTCATTCCTGCAAAAGCACTGTCCAATTGTTCGACTCACAAGCTCGTTGGGTTGTCATGGTTGCTTTTTGGTGTCTCGGGCCGCAACCGTTTTGGTGCAGCCGAACCTCTTTTCGCAACATGTCACATCTTTCTTTTGCTTCATTTCCCGCATTCCGGTTTGGCGGCTCGATTGAGCGACGTGCAGTATCTGTAACGTCGGATTCCTGTTCCCGCCGAGGCGAGGCGAGAAGCGCGAGCCTCGTTCTCCACCCAATGTGATATCGATGCATGGAGGCTGACATGACTACAGCAGGCGCACCTTCACCGAGTGATCGGGTTCAGATGCTCAGCCAACCCCGGAGAATGTCTACTGGAACGGCGAGGAGCGCACATTCAGTCCCCGAAATAGCGACGCCCGTGTCTCAACCTGGACACTGGCAGTCGCAGCACACGTACGCCCACCACGTCTCCTCACCGCACGTTGATACGCCACCTGCCATGGGTGAAGTCCAAGCGCCACAGCACGAGGGAGTTCGCTGGAGTCCTCACCCCAGTCACCCTCAGCAACAGCACCACCAAGTTTCCATGCCAGTGCAGGATGCGTCGGTCCATGCGGTTGAGCAGCCCAACATGTCATACCCAAGCCCATATGTCATGGAGAGCAACGCGCGAGCCATGTCTTACCCTCTTGAGAACGCCTCCATGGTCACTTCTCAGCCGATGCCAATGTCCGGTTACGGTACACCGACCTCGCATCCTTCGCCTCACGCCTCGGAGTACCAACGACACATGAGTGTTCCTATGCATCACCAGCCCGTTCAAGGCCAAGGCCCACCTCAGCACCAGCACCAACAACATCACACATCTGCTCCCTATGGCTCCTACCCTGTTGGTCCCCAGCAAGGCTACCCTCCCCAGGTCAGCCACGGCAGCGAGATGCCCATGATGCACGCACAGCACGGTCAGCCGCAGATGATGAACGAGCAAGGACAGCACATCATCTACCAGCCATACCAGTCCAACATGAAGGTTGAGCATTGAGTATGACCACGACTCGTCTGAACATGTTCGCAAATCCTACGTGGCTGCAGACCGTTGGCAAGGGTACCAGGGAGACGATCCTTCGATCACACAACACCCACATCGAGCAATCTACTAGACGCAACCACGCGCCATGGAACAAATTGCTCCTTCATCGCAATCTTCTCGACGCGGGACAAAATGTCCTTGACACGCGGCACCACGCGGCACAGTCACGATAGGCTGTATTCCTCGGCGATATATCATAATTGTTCCGCAAGGGCCCTTCCGAAAGCAGTAGCACGCGCCGCCGCTCGATGCTGTCGATGACGGCAAGACGCGATCCATCTCGCGGGAATTTGGCAGGGACGACCACGCCGCCTCGATCCTTTGGGTTTTCACACGCTAGAACCAGGCACACGTTCACGGTTCACCGCTATACGACGCGGCACCCGTTTCCAAGCGCGCCCCCAGCGTCGGACAATTTCGCATCACCTCAAGTTTTTTTGGACGTCGTCGTCGCTGCCCCCCACGATCGCATGAAGCGCAATGAAACAACAACACGGAAGGCCCCACATGCGGATTGTGGGATCGCATCAAGATTGCAGTCGCCCGTGGTGCAAAGACATCAGGTCCCGCTTGGGACGCTACAGCCTAGTGCGTTCCTGGAGACTAGCTTAGGGCACGATGGACGGTGAAGAGGTGGATACGATGATGATGGGATGGTGGAAGCGGAAGAAGAAGGGAAATGAGCAAATGGAACATTCCGTGGATCCTCCATTTTCTGCGCGCGCGCCTGACCGGGGGCCTCGTTGCGAGATTTGTGAGCCGTCGGCCGCGTTTTGGGCTTCCAAGCTGGCTTCCTTTCGCTTCCACCTCGCCCACGCCCCTTAGTCTGGTTCGCTGGGGGCTTTCGATGGTGCGATTGCGCAGACCAGCGCGTTCCTGAAGGAGCAATGCAACCGAGATTTCCCGACATCCGAGCATCCGTTCGAACTGGCCCATGCCCTGGCTCCATCCATCCCCCATCCATCACACCCACACGACATCGGCCACCCGTCATGGTATTTGTCTTTTGTAAACTTACGAAAGGGAAACATGCATGGAAGCTAGCCCCACATGCGCCAGAAAGTCTGCTAAAATTTCCTCGTGCGGATAGGGCCCACCGACGCTGAAACATGGTATGCCAAATACACTTTACGAGCCAGCTATGAGCTACACTACGCTACACACCGGACGCTGGTTACGCATGCAGCCTCGGGTGGTTTGCCAGGGCAGAAAAGGTCTACAACAGCGGTTCCGCCGGCCCTTTTTGCCTCGTCCCTTTATCGGACGTTTTCTTCCGATGGACATAGTAGCGCCGTAACGCCGAAACACGGTGGCCAGCAGAATTTCTCGGGCGTGGCTTTTTCTTCGCTGGGTGCTGCGGAGCCTTTGTTGCCAAGGCCAGGGTGTGGAGGCTTTGCGTGGCGTCCCGCGGATCCGCTCACATGGGATACATGCGTTCGGGCGCGCTTCCGCCCAATCGCATTGCGCCGTTGGGTGCAGTAGCTCGCCTGCGCTCGCTTGTGTCCTGCATAGGGAAGCGTTGCCGATACACAACCATGTGAAGTGGACATGAGCTCACCGTATTGACCCTTGATCCTGGATCACGATAGCGGCAGTGCTCTCGTGTGATTGTTTGTCACACCGCATGAACGCTGACGGAACGCTGACGGAACGGAAGCTTCACGTGAATCCGAGGCCACTGGTGCTGCGTATGTCGGGCATGGTCTGCTACACTACGACTACAGGCTTCCTCCTGGTTGCCATCGTCTTCATGACGACGCCTTCGCTGCTGCCTGCTGCGCGCGGATGTGCTTCAGCTCGTTGGGGTACCACCGCTCGCCAACGTCGGGATGGCTCTTGATCCTGTTCATCAGCGTTGCCTCGCCGAGGTGTCCCCATCTGCCCTTCACAAACGTGAACTCCACATCGTCCTTGCGCTTCTTCCTCGCCTGGTCCCTCAGCTGTAGTACCTCGTCCGGCACATCCATGGCTTCAAACTGCGCGTCGTAGCTCACGCCTTGGAAGAACGGCACCGAGTACCGCGCCCCTTCTCCCTTGCGCGGACTCAGAACACGATGTGTAGTTGACGCGCAAACCCCATCTGTCAGCGCCTCCATGCCCTGCCCGATCGCCACGACAAGCGTACCAGGTATGGGCTTGCAGTCTATCCACTCGCCCTTTGCGTTCTGCGCCTGCAGGCCGAGCTGATCGGACGCCTGCAGCAGGTAGCTGGTGAGCATACTATCTTTATGCGGACCCACGCCCTGGCGCTTGATCTCCCACTTCTTCCGCTCCATCTCGCTCGCCCCAGCCGGCAGGTCACCCACATCAACCTCTGGATACTTGACAATCTTGAGCTTGTGCTGCTGGTCCCGATCAAAGAACTTCTCAAACGCGCTCGCAGGCAATCCAATGGCCTCTGCGATCAGCGACGTGAAGAGCGTGGAGATGTGCGCCATGCACCGTATGTAGTCCTCATAGACCGGTCGGAAAGACGGGAGATGGTCAGCCGACGGCCATTGGTTCGGTGCGAGCAGATTGTGGTACAGCGGTGCGTCGGGTCCGGGTAGTGCGTGTGAAGTCGAGAGATCGAGTTGTTCCCTGTGGTCTGGATTGAATGCCGTGGTTTCGTTGTCGAGCTACGAAGAGGATTCTTTGTCAGCATGCATTTTACGACGAGTCGTTTGACGACCAAAAGAAAGAAAGCAAAAGTTTTGAGTTATACGAGGAAGAGATGGGATGGAAGTAATGGCAGGAGAGAGAGAGTGTGTGTGCAAGTTAACGGCCGTCGAGTACATATTGTTGGCGTCGTCTATTTGGGATATACCCGGGTGATTCTGTTATCTGTCTTTTTTTTCTGATTTTGCAGCTGGCGTTGGTATGAGAAGAGAAGAGGGCATTGGAGGTTTATTGTGATACACGCGTTATGGGTTTACGGCCGGTTTCTCTCTTTCTTTCTTCGTTCTTCGGTTCTCTGTATCATAGTTTCCTTGATATATTTTTTTCTTCTCTCTCTTTCCGTACACACCATGCATAGCGTAGCATAGCGATAGCTTGTAATAGACCATCGTCTTATCTGCATAATCGTCGTCTCTCTCTCTCTCTCCCATTCAACTTGCTAACTTCAACTTGGCAAATAGAACAGAAACATTCAACAAACAAGAAGGAAATCACACACTCACCCTACTCCACCCCAAAAAACTCCTCTCATTCTTCATCTCAATCTTCTCCTTCTCCCCCCTCGGCAGTTCCTCGAAAAATCGTCCACACTCCTTAATCACATCCTGCACCAACCCCTCCGGCAGCCCTGTTTCGCTCAGATACAAAAACCCCACGTTCAACAAGGCATCGCGTAGGTCGCGCAGGAACTGCGGTTTGGTAGCCGGGTTCAGCGCGGCGCTGAGCGGGAGTACGGGCAGGGACGTGAAGGTCTGTGGGGGGTCTACCATGGTTCGGTGATGATGGCTGCAGATACGATGGTTGTGTGAGTGCAGTGACAGTGTAGTCGTCTATCGATGAGTGTTGATGTTGTAGCGGCTCCGTTCCGTTGTCGCTCGTGTGCATGTGGTTCCCAGTCCCGGCGAACTACCCCGCGCCTGCCTCACACCATTCAGCGGGGCAATCGCACCACCACCCCGCTGTTCTGACTGGCTGCGACACTTCCTATCCTCGCCTCATTCCTTCCCGTCCATGTTTGACAAAGAAGTGATGAGATGACTCTAGTACCTCGCCATCCACTTGAACGCCAGACCCACGGCTGTGAGTTTCAAACCGCCGATGACGAGGACGCTGAGGGCTTCGAAGAGCATGATTGGCGTGTGTAGCTTGGCTTCCCGAGTAGTTCTGGAGTAGGAAGGTGTGTAGTCGTAAAGAAAAGTAGATGAGTGTGATTGGTAGATAGGTAGTAACTTTGTTTTCCCTCTCGAACGGTATACTCGAGATGAAAACGAAAAAACAAACCACGATGGAGAGATATTTGCTTCTCTTATACGCCTCAATCTGCCTAACTACGTTGATGCTTCCCGTTCCCGAACAACGGTCCCTCGTGCCTCTTTTTCTCGCCTCACATACGGTCTGGAATAAGAAACTTGAACCCGGCCGACCACCTGCACCGTTTGTTTTCGAAGCCGCCGCAGTCCGTTGGCGCTGCGCGCCGGGAATGACTTGCTTGCCTTGGTTGTCTGGCGTACAACCCAGCTCCACTTCCCCAGCCCGTTCGATCATCTATTCGATCTGGCCATTGCATCGACAGCCCGTCGTGGAGATACGCGTCTCCACAGATAGTAGACTTCGGCGCAACGGCGGCGTTGTTGTTGTACTACGGCATTACGGGTTATACCAGCCACGTGCCAGGCTATTCATCGTCATTTCCAACCTCGCCGTCACGCGAGACACACTCCGCGGCAGCGAAATATGGAAAGTATCGCGTAATGCGCTTGAGGTGCTTTGTCAATTTGTTTACTGCGATGCATGCTTAACCTCCCGATCGCAAAATGCAGTCGTTGGTAGGGATAGCCATGCACCAGTGACGTATGTCACATGCGCGAAGCGGCGATGAGGACGATCAGCGGTGGAAAAAATGAGGCTGGTATGCAGGTGTAGCGAAGCGGTTAGTGGTCATGTGCTACGTAGGACAACGACGACGACGACGACAACGATTACGACTGCGACTACGGGTGAAGTCGCGTGAGCGGATGGCTTGTTGGGATGGCGGGCTGGGAGGGTGTAGATACAGATGCAGGTATGTGTTGTTCTTTGGTGATAACTGTATTTGTTATGCATGCGTGTGTGTGGTGATTGTAGGAG
>Ga0265797_10007961_pt1 | contig 14302 bp, 4 predicted proteins | sample P2T30metagenome_FD_192433 | JGI IMG/M metagenome (GOLD analysis project Ga0265797, IMG submission 192433) | Plant litter microbial communities from East Loma Ridge, Irvine, California - P2 T30 | ecosystem: Environmental > Terrestrial > Plant litter > Unclassified | place: USA: California... | reverse complement strand
ACAATCTCCTTGTTCTTCGCAGCCGGGAAATCCCACGCATATGGCATGATGCTCCTAGGAGGCAGGCGGTACCTGATCGGTCGGAAACCAGAACCGCGGTCGTCCTCGTCCTCATCCAGGTTGGGATTAGCTTGCCAGTACAGGAACTCTTGGTCACTCATATTCTTGAATGAGAACGGCCAATGCTTGTTCTCAACGCTGACATGGCAGAAGATCGTCGCTGCCTCCATCAAAATATCGACACGAACAAGCTTCTGGCGCTGTCCAGCCTTTGAAAGCTTGACGTGGACGTTGCCGACGTTGGAGATGTTGAAGGGAGAAGACCACTGGTTGTTAACACCGGGGTAGCAAAGGGACAATTGTGGTGCTCCACCTTGTCGCAGCCAGCGGAGAGGGAACAGCTCGCCGTCCTTCACCGTCATCCAATCAGACTGACCAGGCTCTCGGATGAGTAGTTCCTCCTTCATCTTGTTGTTGACGATGAAGCGCGGTGCGATGGAAACGGTCTTGGTCAAGTTGTACTTGCCTTCGCCCTCTGAGACAGAGACACCCAAGTGCATGTCAGAGCGTGCCGCTTTTGAGGGCAAGGCTACCGTGTATGTGCTACCGATCGCATCGAAACTCTGAGGCTTGCTCCAGTTTGACTCGCCAACCTTGATGAGGGCACGGTTCTTCTTGTTCTCTGTCGGGTAAGAGAACATGAAGGGCAAGGCCTTGCCAGCATCGTTCTGGTTGTCTGTTACGACACCTTGTCCAGCAGCAGCTCTGGCTTGGCCCATGAGCTGCTGAGCTCGAACATCAAGCTGAAGACCGGTACGGTTGAGGACGATGTAAGGGCTGTAGATCGCAACCTTGAAAGCGCCGCCACCGTCGGGGAAGTTGCTGAGAAAGGTTAGTACTTGTAACTAAATCTCAATGTAATGTACTTACAAGAAATGCATGTTGAGGTGCAGAGTAGTGTCGTTGTTGTCCTTGACCTCCAACACCTTCTCTCTCCTAAAACTCTCGCGGTCGGTCGAGTTAATGATGCCAAATTTGCTGGGCTTGAAAGGTCCATCCTGCATCTCAACACTGATGAGGAGAAGATGCGACAGTTCCACTACATGAACTGGGCTGATACCACCCTTTCTAAGGAAGTTCGTCCAGTCCTTCTTCGTGTTGCTGTCGTAGATCCTATACTTGAAGTCGTATGGAAGAAGGTTGTGCACCTCGACGGGTGCCTGGAGGCGTAGTCGCATGTACGGGTAGACGCCAGTCAGAGGATCCTTCTTATCATAGGCCGCATGAAGCTGGAAGTAGAACGGCGGCGATTGGTCGTCTTGCTCGCCACGGCAAGTAATTGTCCTCGTGGGTCGCTTGAGCAAGTCCTTCCAGAACAAGCGCTCGTTAGACCAAGCATAGCCGAAGCCCTGATCGGGACGGATGACAATAGAGTGCATGAAGCAGGCGCCGACCGGTGCTGGTCTAGCATCTCCGGGAGCGATCTTGTCGATTTTGAGGAGATGGCCGTCCTCTGGGCTGTACATGCCAAGCTCGATCGGAATCTGGGTGTTGTTCTCTACCAACATTGGGGAACGAATGGTGATATTTTTGATGTTGTCGGCGCCAAGCTTCACCTCGATCAATAGACGATGCTGAATCCGGTCTTGCTTCGGTTTGAGGTTGTACAGGAACTCGCCTTCTCGATGTACAGGCACTCGTGTAAGAGTATCGAAGCCACTGCCTTGTAGCTTGATACCAAGCATGCCGGTTGCGCCATCTGTGGAGAGTGACTCTCTGGTCGACATGGGGTCCTCGAATCGCCAAGGCTGCTCTTCTCCATCTTCAAGCTTAGCTGCAAAGCCTTCTTGCTCCTTGCCCTCAGCCCAGACATCGAGGCTGAAACCTGTGTAGTTGCGTACACGGTACGGAGCGTCGCTACCCCGAGGCTTGGACAAGATGTCATCTTCGCTGGTGAGGAAGTCGAACGATTTGGATCCCAGTGCAATCGTCGCGGCTGTCACTGTGAGCTCCATAGCTTTGCGCGAGTAGATATCGACGGCTAGCTTATCGGGATTCTGATCCTTGGACATGTGGAAGCCAACGGCCCAAGGCTCGATGAGCGGCTCCCACGCAGACTTGGAGAAGTTGTAGACGTTGACTAGGGTGTCAAGCGAGGTGTCGGCGACCATCGCTCCCGACCAATCTCTTACGTCGACACCAAACTTCTTCACGCGCCAGTCGAGCATGGGCATCTCATGGACATCGCCGATAAGGACAACGCGTATGCCTTCGACGCTGATGTGAAGTTCTTCCCGCTTGAGTACAGCAGAAGATGAGGGTGCCTGCTGCTTCCCGACCTGTTGACTAGATCGTCTGGTGGTTGCGAGAGACTTGGTCCGAGGCTTGTTCGACACGGCTTTGCCTGCATGGGAAGTCCCCTTCTTTGACGGTGTGCCTGTTTTGAGCTGCTTGGCTTCTGCCGAGGGCATACTCTTCTCAGCCGGGGCTGCCATTGCTGATGCTCTGTTGACAATCTGCATGGCTAGCAGGATATCGCGGAGCGACAAGCGGAGCACAAGAGGCTCAATATCGACGGTAATGCTCATCATCGAAGACTTTGAGCCTTGGTTCCTGATGTCGAGCGCTGTTTGGATGCTGAAGTCGTCAAGGATACGCATTCGGTTGGTCTCGAAGCGATCCATGCGGCATAGGAACATGCCAACCTTGTCGACCTGCAGCGTCATTGCTTGTTGCTTGGATATAAGCACTTGCTTTGTACCAAGGACGATGGCCTCTGAGCTGGCCATGGCTGGGTTGGCAATGAGCACAACCTGGGCATCTACCAAGTTGACACGGAACGACATGTTCATACCACCATCGGTAGGCTCTTTCGCAGGCTCTGGGAGTTCGAGAGTTCGAGAGCCATCCGGCGACATGATGTCATCATCGCTATCAGTCTCCTCTTGCTCGGCCACCTCCTCGATAGCCAAAGGCTCATCGGTAGCTAGACCTGCGTTTGCAAAGGCTTGCAGAGCAAAGAGATAATCAAGAGCCAGAATGATTCTTGGACTGTCAATAGTAAGAAGCGCAATCATGCTCTTGTCTTTCCCGCCCGAAATGGAAACACTGGCCATGAATTGCTGCTTGACATCGTTGTTGATGAGCGACATGATCTTGCGGAACTTGTTCGTTCCTTGCGTGCGACTGTCTCGGATTGTGAAAGATTGCACAACTAATTCAGCCTCCATCGCTCCATCGCTGATCATGCGGACCTTGACGTTCGTGTCGTTGAGGGAGAACTTCGAGAGACTAGCGGCCTCAACATCGCCTACGGGCTGGGCATCCTCAGATTTGACAAGCTCCAAGCCGATAGTGCCGACCTTGAAGACAAAGTCCAGCTTCGTCCACTTGTCGCCGTCAGATTGCAGCTCAGGTCCTTGCGACGACACAGCGTTCTTGGAGGACTCTTCTTCTGTGTTATCCTTGTCCGTGAGTCGTCGCGCAGGCTCCGTTGTCTCGCGAGGTAGCTCGGCCTGCACATCTTGATCTATGGCGTCAGACTCCGTGGCAAACGCTGCGGGTATGGAGCGAGACAGCTCTAGTGCGAACTTCATTTGTTCCGGTGTGAGCATCAGGTTAATGTCCGACATCGAACCGTCGATCTCAAGGTCCGGCCGTTTCTGTCCAGCCTTGTGCTCAACCATTGTGATGTTGAAATCGAGATCGACCTTGTCAATCAGCTGTAGTTCCTCGGAGCGGTCCTCATCGTAGTGCAGCTTCGATGTGAGCTTGATGTTCCTGATACCAGCCGAAAGCTTATTCGCGGTCTCGGCACCCTTGGAATCATCAAGAGGAACAAAGCTGTTCTTCGCGTAGATCTCTCCTAGGTTTGCAGTAAGAGTATCGCGATCTGGTTTGTCGGATACCACCATACGTGGGAACACCACAATAGGCGTACTGATGGTGATATCGAAGTGGAACTTGGTCGCTCGCTGCTGGATCTGTGTCGCCTGGTTCGCAGCGGCCTGACGAGCCGCATTGAAGATGGCTTGCATCTTACCGAACTTGACAGCAAACTCCATGATCTTGCGGAACGGCTCTGTGAGGAAGTTGATCTTGATAGAGCCCGTCTTGAGTGTGACCGCCATGTCGTATCCAGGGTAGCTCTCCGCGTCCGCATCGAAGGTCTCGTAACTGAAGTCGGCCAGATTCTTGCCCTCAATAGTCACAAGTTGGCGGAGAGACGATTCCTCAGAGACACCTTGGTTAATGTCATCAATGAGCGACAGGTTTCCGAGTCGTCCACCGATGCGCATCGTCTTGCCGCTGAGGAAGATGCCAACATCTCCAGAGTTCAAACTCAGCGTAGCTAGCCGTATTCCGTCGTTATTCAAAACAACAGCAATGCGCTTCATCTCTGCTCGGATGCGTATCTTGTCGGGCTCTGCTTGAGTTTGGACAGCAACGGCTTGTTCTGTCTCCTTATCCGTTATCTGGGCTTGCTGGTTTTGTGGCTGGCCTGGATTGGTGAAAGTATCGAGGACGAAGTCCAGTAACGTGAGTAACGTCCGCCTGGTTACTATCAGGTTGATTGTTGAGACGGCCACGTCCAAGTTGGTCGCAATGCCCTCGTACTTGGTTTGGAACTCCGGAGACTCCTTGTTGACCTTGACGAACTTGAGCGTGAAGAGATCCTTTTGTTCATCTGCGGAGACATCTTCGGACGAGATGATGTTCTTGAACTCAGGAATGGTAGACTCTTCGACGTGGTCCTCCACAGCCAAGCTCTTGAGACGAACATCCGCAGCCATCTCGAAAGCCTCTTGGTAGAAGTCAAGATCGAAGCTTTCAGCGATGAGCTCAACCAGCAGTTGATCAGATTTTCTGCCCTCCGGATCTGCTCTATACAGCGAACCCTTGAGCTTGTCCACAGTGAACTTGAATTCGAAGTTGCGCTGATGTAGATGTGCCTCTTTCTTCTCATCTCGCTTCTCCGGGGCATCTGCAAACTTCTCGTCTGTATCGTTGTGACCTTCTTCCTCCATCACGAGCTCATGCTCTTGGGCGGCGAATGCGAATGACTTTGAGCGCGTCCGTCCGAGTGGATCCGAATCAGCCTTAGCATCGCTTGTGGGCTTGAGGTTGGACGGACCCTTCGCACCCTCAATCACTGGCTTCTTGGGTCCGTCGTTGTCAAACTTGGGTATAGCAACATCGATCAGCTTCATCAGGTTCTTGTACTTGGAGTCCGATACCGATGCGTGGAGCACCGGCAGGTTTCCAGACACACGGAACTTGGTCAGATCTGACGCCTTCGGGACGATGCATATCTCAATCTTGAAGTCCATGTTGATCCGGTCAACGATATGGTAGTTCTTCAAGCTGGAGTCTTGTTCGAGCTGCGCTCGAGTTTCTTCGATGGATGGTCCGATAAGCACTTGTGTCGAGTGGAGCGCTAGGTTGAACTTGTCGTACATGAGCTTTTCCAGCTTTCGGAAATCCTCGTCGGTGTATTGCTGCTTCTGCTTCGATTGTATGTCGCGAAGGGTGTCCTTGTCGACAAGCTCGCTCGTTACGCTCACGTGACCGGCATCAACGATGAGGCAATTACTTGACTTCTTCGTGACAGAGTCTGGCACGATGATAAGCGGGGCTTGTAGGTCAAGCTGCGCGTTGATGGTCTTGTGTTCGGTGAGGGCGAACTCCAGTCCTGCGCGTGTCTGTTGGCGGATACCCTCGACCGTCGCTCCAGCAGTCTCCATGAGCGCGCCAATAGACTCCATGTGTCGCTCTGGAGGCTTGAAGAATTTGGCCACCTCAACGACAAACCTAGGGTTGTAGACGAACTCCATCCCCTTCAACTTCATGGTCAAGTTTGTATCGGCGGCTCCGTCGAGTGGGTTGTTCTCAAACGTGAGGAAGAAGAACGGGTCTTCTTTCTCATCACCTTCCTCGTCATCATCATCGTCCTTGGGTGATTCATCATCGTTGAGCTCTTCGATGCGCTTGTCGTCCGGCACGGGCGGTGCATCCTTGACTGTGATGATTTGAGGAAAAAGACTGCCTTCTGTGGTACCGTCGTAGAGGCGCATGCCTTCAAGAGCGACCTTGACGAACATGGAATCTGTACGTTGGAGGAATTGCGTGCTGAATGAGTCAAAGAGTAGCCGGAGTATCTCGTTCGATTTGCCATGGGGATCGCGCTTGAGTGTGAAGCTGCCTGTGCGCAGGCTCATATTGACCTCCAACTTGACGTATTCGCGAGGCATGTCCACCGACTCGGTGATGGCCTTCTTCTCGTCCCAATCGATAGCGTTGTACAGCTCTTTTCTTTGTTGTTCGCTCATCTGAGTGTTCTCATCCTCGTGGGATTCTTCCTGTTTACTTCCCCACACCCAAGAAGTCCAGGTTTGCTTGGGCGGCGGCTTCTTGACACCAACGTTTTCCTTGCGCAGCTGATTGCGGGCCAGCGAGCGCCAGAAGCGGAGGTCCTCGTACGTAAGCTTTCGCTCGAGCTTATCGAGATCTTCAGCTTCCGTGGCATCAAGCTTCTCCTCGCGCTTCTTCTTCTTGAAGAGCTCAATGTATCGTATGCGGTCGTCGCGGCGCTCTTTGAAGTAATCCCAGCTCCATTGCCGGTTCCTCTCGTGAATCTTGTCGAGCACAGCCTGACCGGCAAAGCGAAGCCAGCCAGCAGGATCCTCCTTGGGTGATGACTTGGGCTGCAGCCTTTTGTACTCTTGATGGCGGATGAAGTAGTGGAACAGGTCGACCAGCATAAGCGCGTCGCGATATTGATCCTCGTCGATGATGAAACCAAGCTCGTCGAAGAGGAGTCGAGCCTTCATCTTTGCGACGTCCATTTTACCGGTCTTGTCCATCTCTATACCAGCGCGACCGCTGATGGGCTTGAGAATGAACTGATGATCCCCCAAGTCTGGGTTATCGCCTCGTGCAATCATGCCCTTTGCACGCTCAATGAAATCGGCTCGGTCGATTTGCTGCTCATCGCTGCTCTGGCTGCCCTTTCCAGTTCCAATGAGCTTCGCATCCGTATCCCAGTATACTGCTAACGAGCCCAGTGTGGCTAGCTTGTGCGTCGAGGTGGATGTGCCTTGGATAAACGTCGGCTTCCAGTTCTCATCGGTGCTGATAGCACTGAAGTCTGCGAGGGTGACACCAAGGGCGAATGGGTGTCCGGGGTCGGCGATCGAGTCTTCGTATCGGATGTGGATGTTCTTGACTGTGATCTGGACGTTGTCGACGATGGCAGTGATCAAGCTCGCAGTGAAACTCTGATTCTTCTGCTGCTCTTCCGCGCTCATGCCTTCGGTGTTACGCTCCTTCAGCAGTTCTGCACTGTCGAGCTTCTCCATCTTGACGGCGTGCGCACGCTTGTCCTCCTCTTCAGCGTCGTAGTCCGCATCCTCCTTGGGCGCTGCCAGCAGGAAAACATCCTCAATGTTGACCTTTAGCGGCTTCCCTCGTAGATTTGACCAGGGTATGGATAGTGTGAGTGAGCCAAGGTGTCCTTCGACAACGTTCAGCGGTAGGCGTAGTTGATCTAGGGCTTCGCGACGGAGCTCGAGGTCCCGCAACTTAACATCGCCAGACCAGATTCCAACGTTTAACTGCTTTGGATCAAAGTTCTGGACATACATGCCCAAGAACCGATTCAGCAGAGTTGACACGAGTCCCTCAAGCATAGTGGCGGTGGGGGACCGTTACCCAGGCCGGGCGAAGGGGGTAGGTAGGTAGGTAGGCGGGGTATAGGGTGTGTCGGAGGCGGAGGGGTATCGTTATGTCGTAGGGCTGCGTGGAGTCATAGGGAACGGCCGTCAATGCGTGGATGCCACGTTCGGGGCGGTTGTAGGTGGTAAACACAAGGTGGGGCGGATACGGCACAGGTTGGGTGTTGTGCTGCGCTGAGTATTACCGAGACGTCGATCGCTAACAGGCCGTAGGGAGTGTCGAGAATAGAATACACACGCAAAGGCGACACGTCGTGTAGGCACAACCGAGGAATTAGACGACGCACAAGACGCGTAAAGGTGGAGTTTGAGGGATCTCCAAGGCAGCTGCAAGTGCGATGCATGACGTAGCGTATAGGCTTCCCGCTCACGTGTGCGGGCCGTCTCATGTCTGATTCGCCGGAAGTGCCAATTTCCCTTGGGGATTTCTTGAATTTCTGCCCAAGTTTCAAGCCCCGCGGATTGCACCCAGAGCCTAGACGTCTGAACATTCGAGCTACAACATACTAGCCTCGACCAATTGCATTACCGCTCGTCGCAACATATCGATTAGACGTTTGCCGGGATTTCGACGCGCGACAACCCATACCATCGACTGCTACAGCTCCTATCGCGAGTCTGCCGAATAGCGCGTCTCCCGCATACCTACCACGCCGGTTCCTGTAGACACGCGCATACCTCGCAATGACCTGGTGGCCCTTCTCAAGCTCAGGCGCAGATGCCTCTGCCAAGCAACAACCACAAACCATATCGACTACAGCATCACCAGTGCAGAAGCCCAGCGATGCGCCTACGTCAACAATAGATACACCTCCACACCAACAACCCGACTCCGCACCCCACGACCCCGACTTCTACGCCGCCCACCCACACCTCGCACCGCCATCCTTCTCCACAAACACGCCCTCATCCTCCCCTTCAAATCCTCAAACCCAATCCAACAATGCCGAGACTCCTGAAGAATACGATCCCACCCTCCCACGCTCAATGTCGTGCCGTGCCGCTTTCGACAGCGCCTTCTACTGCTCCTCACTAGGCGGCCACTTCAACGATCTATACCGCTACGGCCAACTACGCAGTTGCTCCGACCACTGGAACGACTTCTGGTTCTGCATGCGCACCAAGAACAGCTATAGCGGACAGGATGTCAAAGAGAGGATGATTCAGGATCGGTATCGCGAGAAGGAGGAGAAGCTGAAGAGTGGGCCGAATAGTGAGAACGTTTGGAGGAAGAGGGGGCCTGGGGAGGAGGTTAAGAACGCGTTTAGTAGGGCGGCGGAGGATTTGGAGCAGTAGGGAGACGGAAGACGGAAGACAGATGTACGATATATGAGGCTGTATGATTTGGGACTGTACACAAGCATGGTGTATAAGAGTAGACTCTGGCGATGATATTGAGCGTATACCCACAGACCGCCAACACCTACGCACATCGTATATACCAGGCATGTAGTTTGACTACGCGATCAACCTGCGCGAATTCTGTGAATACCTCCTGGGCCACAGACCCCGTAGCAGATGATATGGGACGACCTTATGTATTCTGCAACGAAATCACTTTTCCCAGCTCGTAAGGCACAGCAGCGAGCGAAGGATTAGTAGTGCCGTTGTTACTACCAACGCGCCCAACGGGGTCTTTCAATCAAAGGATATGAAGCACTCCAACGTATCAGTAATACTCCCCAGCGTCCGCAAACTCTAGCACGTTAAGTTTGTGTTATGGGCTGAGAAGCGTCACTATTGCGCAGTCTGCGCGTCAATAGACACGATATTGCTGAGATCAGAATGCCGTAGACAGCATGGATGAAGTAGCAGTACCAGGATCGAGTAACCAGGAAGATGCTTGACTTCATTGAATCACTAATCAGCCACCCGCTGCAGTGATCTGTAGTGTTTCTTAGAACGAACTCCACAATGCAAGACATGGTGTATACATTCATGGTATGTTTTGAGTGTCAGGAGCCACGACCTGCTCCACATGTTCAAAGCGCATCTCATTCAAGGGAAAATCTAGACACTCTGGAAGCTACATTGACCTCAGGTCATCTAAGTTGCACACTTTCATCTTGACGTAGGCTGCAGACCCGGTCAGCGACTCCTTGTATGAGGAGATTGCGCGTCTCCAGTGCCCTGGCAACACGTGAATGCTGCGAGTACATCGATGCTCTTTGTTCAGGCCGCGAACGAATTGTGTGTTTCGCAAGGTACATGCTAGAACAACAAGCCTGTTGGTACGTGTTGTGTGCGATCAAACAGGAAGCTGGCCGTATTGGTAGGCAAACGCCGCCGCGGTGACTTCACTCGATCGCGGCGGTTGAAAAAATCCTGGACATCTGGAAGCTACTTGAAGCTACCCGTCGTTGTTATGGGCGGAATGACATAAAGGCCCGCTCATGGCGGGGCAACTCGCTTATGTCACCCGTTCGAGGCTTTGGTGGGGTGAGCCTCCGTCATAGCAAGGCGGCGGCCAGCGCCCTTTGCGGCGGCGACAGAAGATGCACGAAGATTCACAGTCCGCGAGCAGAAGGCGTTGGGCGCAATACCGCGGCCGTGCAATCAGCCGCGAGTGGAGCCAGGATGACAAGAATTAGGCATTTGCCCCCGGAAAGCGTGCCAGGCAGCTGTTTCTAGTGGGTCGCAGAGCTTGCGCGAGCTTGCGGGAAGGTTCTGGTTGGTTGCTTGGCGCGTCGAAGGCGCTGGAATTCTGTAGAAACACCACGCTGCCAGGCGATACAAAAACTTCGTCTGCCCGCGCCTTGGGACTGTTTCTCTTTCCACTACACAACACAAACCACACTACACCGCGAAAGCCTCACCTTTATAAGTCACCGACTTGTGAGCATACCACGACCTTTTCTTCCCTTTTGATACCCCACTACACACATCGACATCATGGCACCCGCGATTGGTATCGATCTTGGTACTACCTACTCTTGCGTAGGTATCTTCCGAGATGACCGCATTGAGATTATCGCCAACGACCAGGGTAACCGGACAACACCTTCGTAAGTTACCATTCTTTGTCTACAGTCACGACCATTGCTAACATGTCCAAGGTTCGTTGCCTTCACCGACACCGAGCGTCTCATTGGTGACTCCGCAAAGAACCAAGTCGCCATGAACCCTATCAACACCGTCTTCGACGCCAAGCGCCTCATCGGCCGCAAGTTCGCCGACGCTGAGGTCCAGGCCGACATGAAGCACTTCCCCTTCAAGGTCATCGACAAGGGCGGCAAGCCAGTCATCCAGGTCGAGTTCAAGGGCGAGGAGAAGACTTTCACACCCGAGGAGATCTCATCCATGGTCCTGGTCAAGATGAGGGAAACCGCCGAGTCCTACCTTGGTGGCACCGTCAACAACGCTGTCGTCACTGTCCCCGCATACTTCAACGACTCGCAACGTCAGGCCACCAAGGATGCTGGTCTCATTGCCGGCCTCAACGTCCTCCGTATCATCAACGAGCCCACCGCCGCTGCCATTGCCTACGGTCTTGACAAGAAGACCGAGGGTGAGCGCAACGTCCTCATCTTCGACTTGGGTGGTGGTACCTTCGATGTCTCCCTCTTGACCATTGAGGAGGGTATCTTCGAGGTCAAGTCCACTGCCGGAGACACCCACTTGGGTGGTGAGGACTTCGACAACCGTCTGGTCAACCACTTCACCAACGAGTTCAAGTAAGTACAAATCACCCTGGCGCCTACATCGTCTCCGTCAACAACACATTGTTCACGGAGACTGCCTCGTATTCCTCAACAACATTTGCTAACTTCATACCCTAGACGAAAGCACAAGAAGGACCTGACCTCCAACGCTCGTGCTCTCCGCCGTCTTCGAACCGCCTGCGAGCGGGCCAAGCGCACCCTGTCCTCGTCCGCGCAGACCTCCATCGAAATCGACTCCCTGTACGAGGGTATCGACTTCTACACCAGCATCACCCGTGCCCGTTTCGAAGAGCTCTGCCAGGACCTCTTCCGCTCCACCATGGAGCCCGTCGAGCGTGTCCTCCGCGATGCTAAGATCGACAAGTCCTCCGTCCACGAGATCGTCTTGGTCGGTGGATCCACCCGTATCCCCAAGGTCCAGAAGATGGTCTCCGACTTCTTCAACGGCAAGGAGCCCAACAAGTCTATCAACCCCGACGAGGCTGTCGCCTACGGTGCCGCCGTCCAGGCCGCTATCCTGTCTGGTGACACATCCTCCAAGTCCACCTCCGAGATCCTGCTTCTCGACGTCGCGCCGCTCTCCATCGGTATCGAGACTGCTGGTGGTGTCATGACTGCTCTCATCAAGCGCAACACCACCATCCCCACCAAGAAGTCCGAGGTCTTCTCCACTTTCTCCGACAACCAGCCCGGTGTGCTTATCCAGGTCTACGAGGGTGAGCGTGCTCGCACCAAGGACAACAACCTGCTCGGAAAGTTCGAGCTCACTGGTATCCCACCTGCGCCCCGTGGTGTTCCTCAGATCGAGGTCACCTTCGACGTCGACGCCAACGGTATCATCAACGTCTCCGCGCTCGAGAAGGGTACCGGAAAGACCAACAAGATTGTCATCACCAACGACAAGGGCCGTCTGTCCAAGGAGGAGATCGAGCGCATGTTGGCTGAGGCTGAGAAGTACAAGGCTGAGGACGAGGCTGAGGCTGCCCGTATCTCTGCTAAGAACGCTCTCGAGTCCTACGCCTACTCGCTCCGCAACACCCTCAGCGACTCCAAGGTCGACGAGAAGCTCGATGCCGGCGACAAGCAGAAGCTCACCGCCGAGATCGACAAGACCGTCCAGTGGCTCGACGACAACCAGACCGCCACCAAGGACGAGTACGAGTCCCAGCAGAAGGAGCTTGAGGGTGTCGCCAACCCCATCATGATGAAGTTCTACGGAGCCGGTGGTGAGGGTGGCATGCCCGGCGGTATGCCCGGTGGCGGTATGCCCGGCGGCGGTGCCCCTGGTGGTGCCGGCGGCGACGACGGCCCCACTGTCGAGGAGGTCGACTAAGCGGATCGCTCTTCTTGATGCAGTCTGTTCGTCTTCTTTCTCCTTGTGCATCTTCAAGCATAGACTTCTTCTTTCTTAGGTGGTAGTTCACGGCGTTTCAACGGCCAACATTGAGCCCATTTTCACGGATTTTTTACTGAATGCATCGGATGAATAACGATCAATGATTCGGAGGAAAAGTTGGGTGGTATAGCATGTACTCTAATAGTGGGATTTCCATATCCTGTGTAGAGAGAATTGAGAGAATACTTCAAATACTTTGTGTACCTTTGATTTGTGATGTTGAGGTGTCGATTTGAGATGCCTATGATAATCTGACTCTCGAGCTAGTGGTGGGTGGTGTACCGTCTGAAGGGCTCGCCTTGTTTCAGGAAGAGATCGAACGTCTATTTACAGAAGATGTAAATCATATATGACCCAGACGTCTACATTCGCGTCATGTGGCCACAAACTTTCGATTTTGTACCGATGTAGGCTGCAAGGTGTTGTTTTATTGAACGTGGTGGACCCCTCATACGGTTGTCAGTTAGTGCATACCTTCAGGGTACATACATCTCCGCAAGGTCGTACTGTCGCTAGCCCGCCAGCGTACTTTCGTGACACGAACGCCAGCTCATCTCGAGATCTCATTCAACATAGCTCATCATAAGAAACTGTGACATACAAGGCAGAGTAAAGCTACGAAGGCAAATCGTGACATATACTTGATATAAGCACTACCAACAGAGAACTCCACCCAAGTCTAATAGATACTTGCAGACATAAACAAAGGAGATCAAACAACTCATATAAGTACATATGTACAGCCGTGGTGCACCGCGAGCCCAAACGCCAGTCGTGGGTATATAGTGCGAGACCGTAACGCGAAACCTGATACATCGTGGGATCCTACTCGAGGGAAAGACCTGAACAAGCTACCTACTACAGTTTGAGGCAAGATGTAAAGGAGCTGGACGCCTACATCAGCGTATGTCTCCATTCACTCACTCTTACTCTTGTGTAAACTGCAAGGAACACGTTCAGTTCCCCCCTCCACCTCCACGTCCCCTACCACGTCCCCTCCCATTCCCACTCGCAGTCCGTGACATCGCAACACCACCGCCATGACCGCCAACAGCCAACGAGTCCCTCTCTCCATAACGACCCAGAGGAGTGTTGTTACCAGCATCCGACCACCCCGCCATACTACTCTGTGCACTCATCGGAACACCGCCTAAGCTAGCACCAACCTCGAGATGCGGCGCTGTACTCCTAAGCGCACTCGTCATCTCATGAACAGGTTCCGAGAAGTTCGGTGGCTGAACCTGGTAGTCGCGCGCTTTAACGGGGTTGCAAGCAGCTTGTAGAAGTTTCTCGTTGATGTCATCGTCGGGTGGTGCGTCTCTAAGCATCAACTTCAGGTCTTGTTCGATATCGTGTGCGCCGAGGGGAGGTGGTGGCGGTGCTGAAGCGTTGATCTTCTGGAAGATCTTAGCATCTAGAACAAAGGGCGGGTTATAGATGAACGGAGGTATTTGGCCGCTCACTATAGCCGCCGTGGGGTTCAGAGCTGAGCGTGTGGCGCCGCGGGTCGC
>Ga0265797_10007960_pt1 | contig 14303 bp, 14 predicted proteins | sample P2T30metagenome_FD_192433 | JGI IMG/M metagenome (GOLD analysis project Ga0265797, IMG submission 192433) | Plant litter microbial communities from East Loma Ridge, Irvine, California - P2 T30 | ecosystem: Environmental > Terrestrial > Plant litter > Unclassified | place: USA: California... | reverse complement strand
TTTTTTTTATGGTGTTGCACAGGTGTTCCGTGGTGTGAAACATTGAAGTTGCTGAAGAGACGTGTGCGTGCATGTCCGAATCTGAGCCGAGACATAAGTTTACATACTAAATGCAACTCTGACCAGGTTGGACACAAGTTTGTAACCTCAAAGTACGAAGTGAATACTCACTCTTCAAGCTCCCCGTAACTTACGCTCCCTCGAACGCCAACCTCGGAACGCAGGTTGTTCAGTTACCGAAATGCCTCAACGATAGTGTAGTGCCCACTATTGGCCATACCAAGAGATCTCCCGCAGAGATTCTTTGGTGTCTAGACAAGCGATCTGCACCCTGTGGCACCTTCTCCACGTTCCCCAGCTCGAACAACTGCCGACGACACGCGTGGCGCTCGTCACGAAGCGCCATATCACGGCTCGCACGGCTCGTCGTTGTCTCTGCCCCTCCATTCGACCTCCGGAACGTGGGAACGAGATCTTGCCGATGAGATGGATGGATGCTGCTGGCCTGAAGTGTCTTGGTGTGCCTCGCTGCCAGAGCGGAGGGAGGCTTCGGCAGATGCTGAATTCACCGATATAAGAAAGCCTATTAGTACTTGATGTGTCCAACGGTAAAGCTGTTTCCCTTTTGTGCTGTTCGTTTTGCTTGAGCACTGTTTTGGCATGCGAGATGGCTGGCATTGCTGTTGAAGTCCAAGACGGACCTGTCGTTCAGGCTGTCAAATTCCTACGAGCGTATTGGTTGCTACTCTTACCTGCGTTTCTTGTCTGCCGCTTTGTCTACTATCGTTATGTCTCACCGCTGAGACAATATCCTGGCCCGTTGTTTGCTTCTGGGAGTCGGGCGTGGAAGGTGTGGAGCACCTACAATGGCAAAACCGAGACAGACCACATTGAGCTTCACGAGAAATACGGTTTGCATCTCCGAGATGTCCATCACTGCACCCCGCTAATGAATATGTACCAGGCCCAATCGTTCGCATCGCGCCTAACGAGCTGTCATTCGCGTCTCCGTATGCCGCTCGTGAGATATTAGCCGCCGGCAAGGGGTTCCACAAGACCTCGTTCTACGGCGTCTTTCCACCTGCAGAGAACCCAGACATCTTCACCGAAACGAACGAACGCGCGCACGGAGTGAAAAAACGTTATGCTTCCAACGCGTACTCCATGGCGTCGATGCAGGGGCTGAGTGGATATGTCGAAGACACTCAGAAATTGCTTCTGAGTAGATTGGATCAGAAGTGCAGGTCGCCGGAGCAGACTTGCGATCTGGGTGACTGGCTGGTAGGTTGTCCTGACCTGAATGGTGGCTGAACCCAAAGAGAATCCTTCGTTAACAGCTGGTGTTGGTAGCACTACTTCGCATTCGACGTCCTCGGCGAAATAGCTTTCTCAAGAAAGTTCGGGTTCCTGGAGAGTGGTAGCGATCTCGAAGGTGCGATCAAGACAATCGACGAGTTGCAATGGTACGATGGCATCATCGGTCAAATCCCAGAGTGGGACTTTGCTTTCAGGAGAAACCCGATTGCAAAGTTCTTGCCTGGGATGGACCCGAGCAAGTCGTTGATCACACGCATGGCGCTCGAAGAACTAGAGAAGAGGAAAAAATCAGGCGACAAAGTCATCGATCGCAAAGATCTTTTGAGCCAGCTCATGGCGGCGAATGAGAAGGCGCCAGAAACGTTCAAAGAGGGTGACGTTTTCGCTATTGCTCATGGTGCTATGTGAGTACTCCGAATAGATGAGACTCAATGCACATACTGACCTTAGTTTAGCTTTGCCGGATCAGACTCCACCGCTTCAACTATGCAATCCTTCTGCCACCATGTCCTGCGCGAGCCGTCAATTTACGCACAGCTCAAAGACGAGATAGACCGCGCAACAGCTGCTGGAAACCTGAATCAATTTCCTCAGTGGAACGAGGCACAGGCATTGCCCTACTTCCAGGCGTGTCTCAAAGAAGCAATGCGAATCAGGCCGGCAGTGGGCTTGAACATAACCCGACTAGTACCACCCGATGGAGCCGAGATAGACGGCAAGAAATTCCCAGGAGGCACCAGAGTCGCTGTCAACGGGTGGGTACTGCACCGGAGCAAGGAGATCTTCGGCGCGGATCCGAAGGTGTTCAGGCCGGAACGGTGGTTGGAAGGCGATGCGAAGAACATGGAGAGGTACATGTTCCAGTTTGGCGGAGGCAGCCATGTCTGTGAGTCAAGTCAATCCATCGCGACATACTCGCCGTTGGAGCCATCGTACTAACAAGGCCTATTTCTAGGTATTGGAAAGAACCTGGCTTTGCTTGAGATGAACAAGACTCTGCCGCTCCTGTTCCGAGATTATGATCTCGAGTTGCTCAGGCCGCAAGAGGAGCTCAAGTATCACTCTACATTCTTCGTGGTACAGCATGGCCTGGATGTCAAGATTTCGAAGCGAGGTGGGGCGTGAATGGAGTTGAATCCTTGAAATTCGAGTAGATATTGTACAGTCTATTTGGTTGATTCCCCTTCGCTCTCCAAAACTTCGATCACACCACCGACAAGATGCAAGCTGCCAGTGACGAGTACCTCGACTTGGTCCTCGGGTGCTAGCTCTCGTGCTTTTGAGATAGCTTCTTCGATTGTTGATAGGACGTGGACGCTTGCGTCCGGATCGATGCTGTCCCACGAGCCTGCGAGCTCCTTTTGAACTTTCAGCGTGTCGACATCGCTCTTGTTGGTGTTGATGGACACAAGGTCGGCTTTGAAGCCAGCATCCTTGTAAGTTGTGTTGGTGCAGAAGATTGCATGCTTGAAAGGATGTTTGTCGTTGAGGGCTGATGCGAGTGTGTCATGAAGCTTGCGCGCCAACGAGGCGGCATCGCGCGTTTGCTGATTGAAGATGAGGATGCGAGTCTTCCTCTGTGCGTCGCTTTGAGATTGAGCTGCTGTGCTTGCGAACCATTTTGCAGCCATTTCAATACTTTCGAGCGTGTGGCCACCATCGACGTACCATGTCAAGCCTTGTCGAAGTGCATCGGGTCTCACCTCGCAACGTCCTCCAAGGTGAACCTGTTCAAGACCAGCGATGAACTCAGCCGGTAGAGCGGCGTCCTTATCGCGAGGGTCGGGCAGGCCAGAGTAGCCCAGCTTCTGTAGGTGCGACGCACAAATGGCGATAGCGACAGAAGCGTTGATCTTCTGGAACTCACCATGAAGGCCGAGCTTGATCTGGTCAAGGGCGGTATATTGAGGTACCTCAACAAGCTCCGTCTTCCTCTCCTGTGCGCGTTCGTGCAACACTTTGAGAGCAGATTGCGGCTGCGGTGCGGTGAAAGCCGGGACTCCTTCCTTGAAAACACCAGCTTTGTGCCAGGCGATGCTTTCAATGGTGTCGCCAAGCATTGCAGTGTGATCAATGCCTAGACTTGTCACACCCGTAGCAGATGGCTTGATGAGGATATTAGTGCTGTCATATTCGCCACCAATACCGCACTCGAGGACCGCCGTTCCGACCTTCTCCTGCATGTATGCGTGAAGGGCCATCAGAGTCAGGAAACGGAAGTACACGGGCTTCGTCTCGGTGCTCTTCGGGTCCTGGTGACCAGCTTTGGCAGCAGCTTCCTCCAGACGATCCCATACCTCGAAGAAGTATTTGGCGAACACTTCTTCTGACAAAGGTTGATTGTTGATCTGAATGCGCTCTCTGACGAAACGAAGATGTGGGCTGGTGTACAGTCCAACGCTGGATGGCAAGCGTTCGGCGTGTATACTAGCCTTTGCAGGCAAGTACTGGGCCAATATAGAGGAGACAAAAGACGAAGTACTGCCTTTGCCCTTGGTACCAGCGATGTGGATGGGGTTTAGTTGATCGAAGTTCGCAGGCTGGTAACGAATCAGTAATGGGTCAGTGATCAAGGCAGCACAACTCACACCTCATATCCTGTTTTCTTGACCCATTCGATCATTTCCGGAATAGCATTCTGGTTCATGCCCTTGCCGGATTTCCTTATCGCATCCACGATGGAGAAATTGCTCTGCAACGTGTTGAGCGCGGCGACCGCGGCATTGTAATCGCGAGCCATGCTGCTATACCGGGCGATGTGCTTGTGGAGTGGTGAGGTCGCACGTCGAAAAGCGCGCGATATCAACATTGACACATCACAAGTTCATGTTCCGTCTTCTCTCATCGAGCTGCAGTAGAGTGGAGCGGATGACTACACCTCGAAAGGATGAGCCCGCGATTTCGCCGAAATCATGATCGGACCCTGGATCCATGTCGTCAATCGTCAATGCGCCGAGTCGAACGCGACGCGCTCGCGTCTCCTCCACTTTCCACTCAACGCCAACTGAGACATTCGTCTCGCCATCCATCTCGCATTGTCGTTGTTGTCGTTGTCGCCCACGCAAACACACCCATCTATACACAATGGCGCGCGGTATAGAGGGCAATGAGATTGCTACGCCTCGTACGGCACCCAAAAAGACCGGAGGCTCTACACAGAAGTCAGGCGGCAAACAACAGAGCATCGCCGGCTTCTTCAAGAGGACGCCAGGTCCAGCTCCGTCGAGTCTTGCTACTCATGCCAAAGCACCTTCGTTCAACACGGCTCTCAAGGAACAAGAGTCAAGCACCAATTCCACACCTGTTCCAAGCAGTCTACCTCCACCGTCTTCAAGCCCACATCCAACACTAGATTCATCGCAACCAGAATCCGCGACCAATGGCCGGAACAAGGAGAATGGTGAGAAGTGAAGCGTATGCATTGGCTGAATCGTGGCTGACATACTGAACAGAAACTCCAGATACACTACAATCCAGCCCAAGCCGCAAAGCCAAGAAGAAGGTGAACTATGTTGAGTCGGACGACGACGAGGACGATGTCTTCAAGCCGCTGTCTGGTAACGGCAGAGCAGCAAAGAGGAGGCGAATCGCTGTCAAGGAGGACTCGGATGATGAGTTTGGATTGGATGCGGCTACTCAGGCCGCGCTGGAACAAGATGACGGTATGTTATCCTCCTTTCGCCCTACAGCTGAGAACAGTTACGATCTTGTAGCAGTGCTCTCTAGCATACACTCGTCTTCACAGCAACGCACCACCCGCACCCCGCAGGCTGACCCGACAAAACCAATAGAAATGGACGACTTCATTGCCCCAGACGACGATGACGAAGAGGCTACGCCTCGTCCAACCAAGAAGTCTTCAGCCTCATCCTCTCGTAAGGCGTCTATCAAACCACCTTCACCGATGAGGGAGGACAGTGAAGAAATCCCTACCACATCTACCGCCCAGCAGTGGAAATTCGATCCAAATGCGCCTCCATCAGACGAGCCAAGAAAGCCTGTTGCAGCGAAGAAGAGCAATTCATCGGGTCCTCCGAAGAAGCAGAAGGCGCATGTCACTGAGCCAGAGAATCGTTACCCATGGCTGGCGCATATCCTGGATGCGGACCGCAATCCGACCGACCACCCTGATTACGATCCAAGGACCATCTTCATCCCACCCATGGCCTGGGGCAAGTTCTCACCCTTCGAGAAGCAATATTGGGAAATCAAGCAGAAGTTCTGGGACACCATTGTGTTCTTCAAGAAGGGCAAATTCTACGAGCTGTATGAGAAGGACGCTACAATCGGACACCAGCTCTTTGATCTCAAGCTCACAGATCGCGTGAACATGCGTATGGTTGGTGTGCCAGAAGCCAGTCTTGACCACTGGGCAAACCAATTCGTTGCAAAGGGATACAAGATCGCTCGCGTAGACCAGATGGAGACCGCACTGGGCAAAGACATGCGCGAGCGAGGCGACGCGAAGAGCAAGAAGGAGGAGAAAGTCATTCGCAGAGAATTGTCCACGGTACTCACTTCCGGCACATTGGTCGATGGCGGGATGTTGCAGGATGACATGGCGACTTACTGTGCAGCCATCAAAGAAACGGAAAAAGACGGCAAGCCGTGTTTCGGCATCGCGTTCGTGGACACTGCAACGGCGCAGTTCCATCTTACAGACTTTGTTGACGATGCCGACATGACAAAATTCGAAACATTCGTGGCGCAGACGAGGCCCGGCGAGATCTTGCTGGAGAAGAGTTGTGTATCGGCGAAGGCACTTCGGATCCTGAAGAACAACACTCCTCCGACCACCCTCTGGAACTACCTCAAGCCAGACAAGGAGTTCTTGACAGCCGACAGAACCCGGATGACCATCGATGGTGAAGGCTACTTTGACAAGTCTGTCGAAGACAGCATCGACTCGTGGCCTGTTGTGTTGCGCGAAGCAAAAGACAAGGAAGGTGTGTTCTCTGCCCTGGGAGCCCTGATCTGGTACCTGAAGACGCTCATGATTGAACGGGATCTCATCACACTCGGCAACTTCAACTGGTACGATCCTATCCGAAAGGCCTCAAGTCTGGTACTCGACGGACAGAGCTTGATCAACCTCGAAATCTTCGCGAACACCTTCGATGGTAGCAATGACGGCACCCTGTTCACTATGCTCAATCGTTGTATCAGTCCTTTTGGCAAGCGCATGCTTCGTCAATGGGTCTGCCACCCGCTCGCTGATCCGAAGAAGATCAACCAGCGCTTCGATGCAATCGATGCCTTGAATGCCGACGGTACGATCATGGACCGTTTCACTGCGTCACTGGCACGATTGCCCGATCTCGAGCGTCTCATCTCTCGTGTACATGCCGGCCGATGCAAGCCGCAGGACTTTGTCAAAATTCTTGAAGGCTTTGAGCAAATCGAGTACACCATGTCTATGCTTGGGTCTTTTGGCTCGGGCGAAGGTGTTTTGGGACAGCTCATATCTGCAATGCCAGATTTGGCTGGTGCTCTACAACATTGGGCCGATGCTTTCGACAGAACTAAGGCCAAGGAGGAAGGCTTGTTCATACCGCAGCCTGGGGTGGAAGAAGACTTTGACGAAAGTCAAGAACGTATCGACAACATCCTGAAGTCCATGGACAAGCTTCTCAACCAGTATCGCAAAGAGCTTGGCTCTTCCGCGATCAAGTATACCGACAACGGAAAAGAAATCTACCAGCTCGAGGTACCGATCAAGGTGAAGGGTACCATTCCGAAGAACTGGAAGCAAGTATCAGCTACCAAACAGTGCAAGCGCTGGTACTCCCCTGAGCTCGAGGGACTGGTCCAGGACCTCAAAGAGGCACATGAGATGCACGCTCAGACTGTGAAGCAACTCTCGGGTCGCTTCTTCGCACGCTTTGACACTGACTACGCGGTGTGGCTGGCTGCTGTGAAGATTGTTGCTCAACTCGATTGCTTGATCTCGCTAGCTAAGGCATCTACAGCACTTGGTGTGCCGTCCTGCAGACCAGAGTTCATCGAGGACGAGAATGCCCGCAGCGTGCTAGAATTCACGGAGCTTCGCCATCCGTGTATCGAGACTACCACGACTTTCATTCCAAACAACATTGTGCTTGGAGGAGAGTCACCCTCCATGGACCTGCTTACGGGTGCCAACGCCGCCGGTAAAAGTACCATCCTGCGCATGACTTGCGTCGCGGTGATTCTTGCGCAAGTTGGCTGCTACGTGCCTTGCGAGGCGGCACGCATGACGCCAGTCGATCGTATTATGTCGCGTCTCGGTGCTCACGACAACATCTTTGCTGGCCAGAGTACTTTCATGGTTGAGCTGTCCGAAACAAAGAAGATCCTTTCCGAAGCCACGCCACGCTCACTTGTCATCCTCGACGAGCTGGGTCGTGGCACAAGCAGCTACGATGGTGTTGCCGTTGCGCAAGCTGTTCTACACCACGTCGCCACGCACATTGGCGCGCTGGGCTACTTTGCCACGCACTACCACTCCCTTGCAACCGAATTTATGCATCATCCCGAGGTTGCCACGAAGCGCATGGCTGTTCGCGTTGAGCCTGATGTCCGAGAAGTAACTTTCCTGTACAAGCTCGAGCCCGGTGTTGCTGAGGGAAGCTACGGTATGCATTGTGCTGCCATGTGTGGCATCCCAGACAAGGTCATTGCCAGAGCCGAGGAGGCTGCGAAGAGCTGGGAGCACACCGGTCGCATCAAAGAGAGCCTGGAACGCGCGAAGGAGAGCACTTGGCTGCCGCTTGGTATGCTGAGCGATATCAGCTGGATGTTGAAGAGCGGCAATGTCGACGACGATGATGGATCGAAGATCACGGAGAGCAGCTTGGAGGTGCTGAGGAAGGGGATTGCGGCGTTGTAGACGTGTTCGGTGTTCTGTTTTGACACGATTAGCTTTGTTAGCGAGCGACGGAGTCGGTGATGGCTTTTACGAATGTACTACTAGTATGATGCGCATACATATTTTCTACTCGTGATCCTGTACATGTTGTCCCTTCAAAATGTCATATTCCAGTCAAGAGACGGTCATTGGCATTGGGGCAGGCCATGCCTGACCAATGAGTGACGCTTTGTGTACGTGTAAATACGAGCGAATGCGCTAGGTTATAGAGTCCAATGACCTGCTGTACGACAGCATCTGTCAAGGTTTGACGAAAGCGTGTAAGTGGTCGAGTAGTCATGGCGAGCACCTCTCGAAGAGCAAAGAAGAAGACCTTGATTGAACAAAATTGCACTAATAGCCAACGCAACGAAGAACAAGCCGGAGCTCTACATGCCCGAATCAATTCCTGTCAACAGCGACTTCTGCGTCTTTGTGAAAGCATTCCAAGCCCGACACGTCTGCGCCATGGGTCCGCTCGCAGTCAGTCCCATGACCTTGGAAATCACACTCGGCGTCTCCAAGACGTTGATGGCAAGACCGAGCGATGAGTGCCAAGCAAAGTGGCAATGCAGAGGCCTTCAGAAAGTGTTAGCACTGGTTGCATGCAAGAAAGGGTTTGAGGTCTGAGGCAATTAGACTTACCAGACACCCGGGTTGTCAGCATCCCACTGTATGACGAGCCAGCTTGGCCGATCGTCAGTACCGGGTGGCATGATCATCACATCGCGCCTCTGAGGGTTCTCCGGACGGACGATGGTGTTCGTGTCGGCTTGGCCGAAGCCGCTGTTGAGGATCTGCATGTTGTGGCCGTGGAGATGGATCTAGAGGAAAATCAGCCCGGGCATGCGAAGGCCTGCAGGAAGAGAGTACTCACCGGGTGTGGCGCATTGTCGTAGTTAGAGATGACTGCTCTCATCGTCTTTGCGGGTCCGACATTCCACACGTTTCTTTGCTTTTCATAATTGCCGTTGATTCCGACAAGCGCCCGCGAGAGAATTGGATCATTGAAGTTAGCACGGAAAGAGTTGTCGCCAAAATTCAGAAGCATGTGAGTTCCGTTGTTCTTCATCCTGATGTCGAGGTTCTTCGTGATCCCTGGAGTGCTGGCCTTCAACGGGAAAGCAGGCACGGTGACAGTGAGCGGATCGTTGCCACAGAATCGAGGACTGGTCTCAGCAGCTGGGCCTTGGTTAGGCGCAGCAGTCGGGAGGGTCTTCATGTCGGCATCTTGGTAGTAGATTGCTCCGAGAGCTTCTGTCAGCAGACCGTCGTTGACAGAGCATCCGACGATGTTCGATCGCATCCAGACTTTGTCTGTGGATCTTCCAGAGGCGTAGACGATGACGTCTGCTCTCTGCCCAACGCCCAGTGCAATCATACTGACATTGTACGGTACCACAGGCATGAAATCGTTTGCTATCACTTGCATCGTGTGCCCGTCGATGGCGAACTTCTGCACAGCATTGGAGCCAGTGTTTACCAGTCGTAAGAGATGGTTCTTGCCGGATGTGAACTTAAACACACTGTAGTCCGCAGTCGTACATGGCAGGGTTGTCTTCTCACACGGGAAGCGCATCTTGCCGTTGATAAGGTTGCTGTTGGTCAGTGGATTGATTGGTCCTCCTTCCGAGACTGGCCTCATCAAGCCGCGAATGTTGGTCATGTAGTCGTTGCGGTACCAGTCGCTCAGCATCACGGGCCCAAGGTCGATATCGTAAGCTTTGTTGGTAGGGCCGTAGATCACCATGGGGCCAACTGCACCTCCCGAGTATTGAGCGGAATAATGAGTGTGGTACCATGCGCTTCCGTAAAGCTCAGCTCTGAACTCGTATGTCATTGTATCGTTCGGAGCAATAGGACATTGAGTTACTCCTGGCACGCCGTCCTGTTGGTTCATGCCAGTCTGAAGGAAGCCATGCCAATGAAGTGAAGTTCCTTCGTCGTGGAGCTTGTTTGTGACCTTGACTCGAATCATATCTCCATAGTTGGCTTCGATGAGCGGCCCTGGGAACTGTCCGTTGACACACACAGCCTTCTTGGTCTCAACACCATCAGGTCGGATATCACATTCAGCGATAGTGAAGTCGTAGGACCTAGTAGCTCCCGTCAAAGGGCATGACTTGTAAGGGTTGGCGTTGGTTGTCGTGATGCCACCCCAAGGGGTCTGACTACCACCGCCGTAGTACTTTGGCAAAGTCTCCATATCAGCAGTACCGTATTTTGAGGGACCGTTCTGTTGGTAGGGAGTCAACCCGCCAGAACTAGAACCCGATCCAGAGCTTGTGGGAGTAGTCGGGCTTTTGCCGGTCCACTTGTTGATGACATTGCCGATGAAACCGCTTGTCCAGATGTTTGCGCGGCGGTTAAGCCTCGTGGTGGAGGGTCGGGTTTTCGGTGGCGGTGAAATAACATCGAAGTGATCGAGTGTTGTGTTGCGAGCGCTGATTGCTGTGCTATCTGGAGCAGTCTTAGGGGGTGGCGAGACAGCCACGAAGCCATCTTTGCGAGCATGGACAGTCGGCAGTTTGCCATCGTTCGATAATGCGAGTTTGGGAGGCAATAAGACGCCACTCATTGAGAACTCTCCGTCATCTGAGCGTGGTGGAAGCACCTTTGGTGGTGGTGATATAGTATCGAACCTGCGGTCGATGTTGCCACTCATGGGAAAATCTTCATCTGAGCGACTTGAGATAACTTTCGGCGGAGGAGAAATTGGGTGGAACTCTTCATGAGGGGCGTGCAGTGCCTTCCCAGAATCCTCGAGGACTTGAGGAGGGTATTCTGCCGCGGCATGCTGATCATGTCGAATAGGTGAAGCTGAAGTGCCAATGGCTGTAGAAGCCAAGGCAGCACATATAACGCTCAACAGGTGCATAATGGGCGAATGCTTGCTGTTACACAAGATGAGCACGTTTGAGCATCTAGGGATGACTGACAGGGTGATAGCTGTGTTGTCAACACTGCTGGTCAAAGGCCCACGTTTGCGGTGGCGCAGCGCCACGGATGCGATGGACGTGACGTCTTGTCTTTGTTATATTGCTTGGACGTGTTGGCCAAGATGGTTGACGGGATGTAACAAAGACGTCGCACCGACTTTTGCTGTGAAGTCGCCGGAAACGTCCTTTATAAGCAGTATGCGAACCCACAGGGCTCGCTAAGCAACACCGGTCAACGATGCCAGATCACGGAAGTGAATCGCTCCAGGATTGCGAGACAAACATAGAGCAATTCCTTGAAAGTCTGCGCGTGACTTCTCACTGAAAGAGCACTCGCGTGCATTCACCCATTCAAGCATGAGGATATTGGTCTCAATACAGCTGGAATATCTGCATGTCCTGTTCATTAGTGTCTCGGTGGCATCTGTCGCCTTTCAGCACCCATATGCGACGGTAGAGACAGATGCGAACTTGCGAGTAAGAACTGTACACATACATTTGATTCGTTTCGTAGTCATAATAACGCCTCGCTAATTGTCAGACCGCCATGCGCCAATAGACATGCCGTGTGAAACCTAACCATGCCAGGTTTCCGAATGTTCATCGATCCGACTCATTTCGCCGCCTTGCCCTTGGCTTCGCTCGCTGAAAGTTCCCTCACGATCACCTTGACCATGGACTGGTCGGTTTCACTGTCTTCACTACCATCCTCGAATCCAGGGCTGACACCAATGGCCAGATACTTGCCGTCGCCAGAGAAGTCTAGAGCCGCGATTGAGGACACCAGCTTTTGGTACTGCCTGACACGCCTCTTGGTCTGCGCGTCCCAGAAAGCAATTACGCCATCGCCTCCACCAGTCGCGAAAGTACCATGTACCTTGTTGAACACTAGCGCGTTGACTGGGTAGATGATATCCGTCTCAACATCCTGGCCATCTGGTCCAGGCCGCATAGCTACTTGTCTGTGGCATTTGAAGGCGTAGGTGTCCGCTGCTCTGTCTGCTTTGAACCATTCCACCGCGACACGACCCTCGATACTGCTTGTTGCAAATCCTGTTCCATCTGGCATGGCGGCAACTGCTCTTGTCATGAATTTGAGATTGCTTTCGCGCGTCTGCCAGGGTGTCATTTCATGTACTTCGGCCTCTCCAAGCTCGTTGTGGGCGTCTGATGTCTGCTCGGAAACCGCCTTCAAGGCGACCAGGTCGTACACTGACATCTTCCTTTCAGCCATGGCTATTATGGCGCGGTCTTCCGTCAAGGACACGGCGAACGGCTTCGAGGCCAAGCGCACGCGTAAGAATGACTTTCCTTCGGTGATCGCGGTGTTGTGTACGTGGAGAACGTCGTTCCAGCCGGTACTCAGGAGAAGTCCATGTTTTCGGTTGAATGCCACTTTGTTGCTCGGTTTCTCGTGTGTGCTGAGCACCGTCTGCTCATTCTCGTCGTTGCTAAGATCCACTCGTCGCACGTCGTGATCCAGGCCAACGAAGTATGCGACCGATTCATCGGCACCCCAGCAGACGTCCAGTACAGGCGCGCGACATTGTACCCTCTTTTCCAGTGCGAAAGGCGCCGAGCCGTCTTCACTGCGCTGGTAGACTGATAGTGTCCGGTCCCACGATCCGACGAGGAGTTTGGTGCCTCCCGGGGAGAATTCGAGGCTCGAAATCGCGTCCGAGGGTGGTGAGTCGAGTTCGTATAGTGCGCTCATGTTTGCGACCGGTTTCGTTTAATGTGATAGTTCGAGTTCAAGTGTTCATTGTTCTTGTCGCATTGTTGATGTGAAGGTACGAGTATTGAAAAGTAAAGTCGCGGGACCAAGTACGGTCAGGTGACAGAAGTCGAGGCACGAATTGCTGCCTTAGGGCGAGGGCGGCAGATGAAGGCTCGCTGAAGAAGGTCACAGAAATCAATTGAAGGCGAACAACAAAACATCAACATATCAAAATTGCGTCCGGTCAGATCGGACGATTACTTTGAAATAATTAGCAGGAATTTCTTGATCAAAGGCGGCACAAACCAATAATCCTACTCTGCGACGTGACTCGACGACTATCACGAAGTCTTCACTCCAAGCAAGATGCGTGTGATTCTCATGCCTGTGGGCCCACCAGGCAGTGGAAAGAGCACATTATGTAACGGCCTCAAACAGGTATGTATAGAGTAGCGTAAGGTAGGTGCATTCGCTGACCCGCCTGTCAGTTCATGAATGCGATCAACAGGCCCTGCAGCGTGGCAAACCTTGACCCTGCAAACGACAATGTACCTTACCAAGACGAGGTCGCGTTCGATGTGAGGGATTTAGTCGACGTCGACGAAGTAATGGAGCGTGAGCAACTCGGACCAAACGGCGGTGTCTTGTGGGCTATGGAAGAAGTTGAGACAAACTTCGACTGGCTAGAACAACAGCTCGAGCAATGCGGTAAGCTCTTGTATGTTCGAAAAACTACCAAGGTGTTTTCCTAATACAGAACAGAGGACACGATTGTGCTGGACCCTCCAGGCCAGCCAGAACTGACAACGCATCATATGGCACTGCCTCGCATCCTTCAACGGCTTGAGAAACTTGGATACCGGGTAAACAAAGTGCTTGACTCTTTACATGGATGCTTACTGACAAATTCGATAGATCACAATCATTCAATGTCTGGATTCAGTAGTTGTAACTCGACCATCACTCTACTTGAGCAGTCTGATTCTCTGTGTCAGAGGCATGCTACACCTGCCCTATCCCATTAGTACGATATCCCTACTACGCTCCCAGCTCTATCTAGCTAACGAATTCCAGTCAACGTATTGACAAAGCTCGACAACCTCAAAGCAGTCGGTGGCGACGACCTGCCCTTCAACCTCGACTTCTACACCGAAGTTCAAGACCTGAACTACCTAATACCAGCCCTTGCAATGGAACAGGGCCCCAGCGCAAATGCCAAATTCGACAAGCTAAACGATGCACTGATCCAACTGGTTGAAGATTTCGGTCTCGTCGGGTTCGAGACACTCGCAGTAGAAGACCGTGCTAGCATGGCCGGCTTCGTTCGCGCCATCGACAGAGCCAACGGGTGGGTTCTTGCAGGTGCACGCGGCACAGATGAGACTGGTCGCACTCTCGACGATGAAGCCAGCGTTTGGGCACAAGCGATGAGTGATCACTGGGC
>Ga0265797_10007959_pt1 | contig 14303 bp, 11 predicted proteins | sample P2T30metagenome_FD_192433 | JGI IMG/M metagenome (GOLD analysis project Ga0265797, IMG submission 192433) | Plant litter microbial communities from East Loma Ridge, Irvine, California - P2 T30 | ecosystem: Environmental > Terrestrial > Plant litter > Unclassified | place: USA: California... | reverse complement strand
GTCGAGTACGGGGTCCTCGTGTTTGACAACATCCGGGCCAAAGCAGATGCTCCGTAGATTGGTGCAGGCAGCAGACAAGGCAGGGAATATAGATCCAGCAATGTACCGAGAGCCACCGCTTTGTGTTCCATGAAGCTCCAGATCCTGCAGTGTTGCATGTAGCATAGACCTGAATGCTTTCTCATGCCTTTGCCAGTCGACTTCGAGCTCCAAGGTCCTCAGGTTCGGCCAGTCCAAGCCTTCCAGGTATTCCAGACCGCCGTCACCCTCTGCTGGTTCTAGCACAAAGAGTTTCTCTGCCTTGTTGGCGTAGTATTGTCGTCGGTCGCTGGCCATGTTCTGCAAAACGGGAAGATGCGGGTAGCTTTTCCATAGAATCGACGTGCCTTGCTCAGCCCACAGCTTGTTCACCAGGATCGAGGGCATGAGGGTGGGGCGAAAGGCGAGGAATTCGACGGGCTGGTCCGGCCCACGCTGTCTGCGGTCTTTGTACTTCATGTCGGAGAGGTGGTGCAGAATCAAGTGGACGACACGGCGATCCGCAGTCGCCTGGGCTGTAGCTGTGGCTGTGGCTGTCATGGTCGCGCAAACGTCAAAGGGAAGGAAAAGTAGCAAAGGAGCGACTGGAATGAATGGAAGGACTGGAAGCAAGTGAGCGAACAGGACGCGAAGATACCCACCTGGTGCTGAAGGTTAAAGCACATGCCAGGCAGTCAGTGATGCTGCGTTAGACCTGGTCGCCATCCAGGCTCGCCGCCGGGCAAAACGAATCGCCGCCCCGCCACGGCTACTCGCCATAGGCCACAAAAGCATGGAGCCGGTAATTGTGGTATATCTCGAATGTGCTTCTTCCAGCAGAAATTGTCAGGTCGACAAATTGTGCGTCTGCTCCTTTGAGAGGGAGTCTTGACCGAAGTTCTGGATGCGACGTTTGAGGGCACACGCCGGGGGTTCCAAGGTCTGCATCTGAAGCCACCAGCTTAGTCAAGCCCCGTATTAGCTTCCCACCTGCACAGCACGACGGACCGACAATGGTCGGAGCTGCCCCTAGGCAGCGACATGACACTCATCCTCGGCGCTACCACTATCCCCAGTTCCAGCCAGAGAGTGTCGGGATGGAGGGCGCACCAAATACGGCGGGCTGCAAAGCTGACTGCACGGAGATAGCACGAATGCATGCCGTTTGCTGGCAACCGGCCGCTGTTCGTGTTGACTGATGGATGCATTCACACAAATGGAGGAGAGCGCCATAGGAGTATAAAGTGGACTGTGAGCTGCACATGTGGACATTTCATCCATCACCAGCAGGACGCGAAACACGATGCATCTCATACTCACAGGCGCAACGGGCCTTGTTGGCGCATCCGTCCTTGATAACATGCTTGCACAAGAAGGCATCAGTCGCATATCAATCCTCAGCAGACGCCCAGTCAAGATGGCAGAGGGGCATAAGAAAGCCAAGGTCATCCTTCATAACGACTTTGTCAAGTACGACCAGACGCTCCTAGATGAGCTCAAGGATGCACATGGCTGTGTTTGGGCACTGGGCGTATCCCAGAACGCCGTCAACAAAGAGTGCGTTATATGGCTATACATTCTCATGCGGCTGTCCGGGCTGACTCTTGTGCTAGGCAGTACTTTGAAATCACCCACGACTATCCCCTCGCCGCTGCACGCGCCTTCTCTGCGCTCCACCCCGAGTCACCATTCACATTCGTCCATGTCTCTGGCGAAGGAGCTACGCAAACACCGGGCACATTCACGCCCTTGTTCGGCCGGGTTAAGGGGCAGATCGAGTCTGCGCTGGTCGACTTCGGCAAGCAAAACACCATGTTCAAGGTTTTCAACGTGAGGCCGGCTGGAGTGGACGAGGCAAAGCACCCGGAAATCCATCCGTTCACACCAAAGCAACCCATGTACAAGCAGGCCTTGTTGCCTCCAATCAGAATCTTCCTACCGAGCTTATTGACGCCGACCAGGGAAATGGGCAAAATCATGACTGAGCTGGCCATGTCCAAGGGGGAACCGTTGGATGGCAAGGACATCGGCATGGGGGGACGGATGGTGCCCAATGTAGCAATCAGGCGGATGGCTGGACAGTGAACTTCAGGCCATGTCTGCCCCTTCTAGTTGCGCTTCACTGAGATGTCCATTCCATCGTCTTCTACTCTTCCAGCGTTCCTTGCTCACGCCCTTTTCCACAGCTAGAGGGGATTCCCCTGTGCCCACGACATACCGGTACGCCTGGTGGTGCGATTGCGCAAAATTACATGCAGCGCATGGGCCGTAGTTTGTGACGAGACGTTGTGACTGTGTGGTTGTGTTGACAGAGATGTGTGTATAAACGGAACGCGTTGCCACCTTCTGGGACGATGCTAAAACACCCACTGTCTTCTCCCTGTTTCCCGCGAGCTGGACAGTGCACGTGGAAACGCTATCTGTGCGCGGAGCGGAGAATGACGGCATATCGAGACCCTGGGTGGTTGGTGGGGGGTCGCGTGTCCCCGACCCGAGGGACGCGTCGATTCCATCTCACCACCATAGCTTCATCGCGATAATTGTGCCACACCATACATAGCCCACGTACCGGCTGGAATCGCGCATACGCTGTATTTACTGAGCCTCTAAACCCCCATCATGGCCGCATCCACCATGGACTTGGACGCGATTCCGCCCTCCTCGCCACCACACATGAGCGCTTTAGACTCGTCCCCATTTCCCCCTTTCTTCGAACCGCAGCGCTCCGCATTCACCTCCAAGTCCAGCTCGCCTCCCCCGACATTTTCTAGCGATGACTCGCGCGAATCCGTAGATGTGACCAACTACCAGTCACCGCGTATATACAAGAACAAGCGCAAGGGCACGTGGTGGGATAATCGCGAATCTGCGCACAGTACCCCAGAAGTGAAGAAGACCAAATTCTCCCGCAATTTTGACTCGGGCATATATATGTACAGCGACGCAACCGACAGCTCCGAAGATCTTCTGCCCCAACACAAATCGCCCTTCGCTCTCGACAATGACTTCTCAGACAACGACGACGTAATCGACATTGGCGACGAGCATGAGCAAAAGACTGGCGCCAGGGTTTCCAAATACCCCACAATCACCATATCTGCGGCTGGACGTGCGTTTAATGATCAAGTCGAAGAGGGGCTGGGAGATAACCAGGAGCGGTACGATTTTGAGGGCCAAAGGCTCTGTGACAGCGATATCTCGCGCATTGGCGACCTCAAGCACGTCATTAGAAATCCGCCAGTATACGATAACGAGCTTCCCACCGAGGGTCAGTTTCGCTCATTGGAGCCAGAGCTTCGTATAATTCTCAACAAGAACAAGCTCCAACAACTCACCCCCGCTCTCTTCGACATCACATACCTCACCAGCCTTTCTCTCCGTGAGAACCGAATTGAGGAGCTTCCACAAGATATACATCGGCTCGAGAACCTGCAGGCTCTCGATGTGTCACGGAACAAGCTCAAGCACCTTCCTTTCGATGTGATTCACCTCCTCCAGCCCCATGGTAGTTTAGAACGCCTTACTACCATGGGTAATGATTTGCTTGAGCCAATGTCGTTTGCACGTTTTCACTCAAGCGACTATGTAGCAGAAGAGCAAGGCACCCTCCACGACATGGATGCCCTTCCTCTAGACCTTATGCGTGACGACGCAAGGAAACAGCTTGCGCATCTCTACGATAGGCTAGCGACGTGCCAAGACCGTGATCAAGCTGTCTGGCGCATCCGGTACTTTGAATCCTGGGCCAACTCTTTTGACAGTGGTGATGATGCTCGTGAGTCTGATGTTGATCAGGATGTCGGATTTTATGCACATCACCCCTCGCTCAGCTTGAGAGACCTTGACGACCCCGATGTCATGGCCCGGGCACCACGCTACATTGCCAGAACATTGGTCTCATACTATGGTCAGTGCGGTACTCACTTAAAAGAGTCGCCCTTGCTTCCCTCTTCAGACCAGGATCAATACTGCATCATCATCGAAACCAATCGTGGCACATATGGCATTCAGTCTTCAAAATGGTACGAGCCAGAGTCCTCGTCCAAGGTCTTTTCCCTGGTCACGGCGAGTCTGCACAAGGCGCTGCGACTTGCCTCAACCGAGGAGATTAGCAACTTGGCTTCCAACAATGGTGCATACAAAGTGCCGCGTGAGGTTGAAGACTTTCTCCGCCGAGCAGACGAGAACAGCAGGGGCGGATACAGTACATTTCGCAAGTGCCACACCTGCTCCAGAGAGTACGTGGTAGCAAGGGCAGAGTGGGTCGAGTTTTGGAGTTTTGGACCTGGTGTATTTCTCCCACTCAAGGTCAGCGTGTGTTCGTGGGGCTGTGTGCCACCTCGGATGGTGCAGAAGCCAAAGGAGTTACTTCAATGGTGACAGCAGACGAATACCCGCGGTGCTTGGAGTATTGGATCAAAAGTTTATAGGGTATTGGGGGATACTGGGCTGGATTATGGCGTCAGTGGGAAGTACATAGGTATACATTGAAGACCTCCTCGCTGTCTGGATCATCCAGGTCTCAGACACGGCTTTCCATCTCTATAGCGCCATCTCAACGTGTGTAAACTGTATCATGTCACCACCACAGGAATACTCCAGACGCAAAAACAATGGCGGGAGCAATAAAGGGGGGGGTGTAGAAGAAAGGAGAGGGAGCTGTCGGTAAGCTGGGTAAAGCAGCGTTTCTGCGGTTTGGTTGAAGCGTGCGCTTTTTACCACAGATGAGGGTGCATACAGGTTGGTTCAGGAAAGGACCAAGGTCGGATAGTAGGCTAAGAATTGTTGATGGACGTTGAATTGGTTCGTTCGCAAAAGCAATAAATCCCTACGAAATGTTGCTTTTGTTTGTATCCTAGCGGATAAAGGAGGTGTTGACCTAGAGCGCATCGCAGGACATGTTGGCTGTCTTGACCATTTTGCCACAAAGCAATATAGTTCAAGATCCGGCTCCACAACCTATCCGGCTGGTTTGCTAATGAGAGATGTGTCTCCATGCGAAGCTGTCACTGCCAAGTAGGGCTAGCTCGCAACTAATCCCAAACCGGTTTATGCTTGTCGGGGAATTGCGATAACAACACACCACATGACTGGGCGTCTTGCGCGTAAGTAACCTGTGTATCTCGCCCCGTAAGCTTAGACATGCGGGCTATCGAGGCTGAGCATATGCTTGGTACCATGTCACCGCCGCTTCGTGTTTGGAAGTCGTTTGGAATGCGGGGTACCGGTACTATGCAGGTGCGTTCCGAATCGACCTGCGTGGCCTCTCTACGGGTAGGTATAACGAACGATACGACCCCAAATCCAGGTCACTCCGTTACTGGTATTCTCAACGTTTATCCGCACCGAAAATTCCTCCGTCCTGCCAAGATGCCCAGCAGTTATCTGTCTTATCCTTGCCCCGAAGCTTATCACCTCTTGTTAGCATTTCCTACATGTCTTCCTTATCGGCGTCTATCTCCGATCCCCCGGCAACCCTTGCTATCTACAGTATCTACTGAGCACGTACTCCTCCAGACCGCTATGAGCGATTTTGTGTGAGCGGCTGAAATTCGGTGGGCTGGTGTTGTATATCACAAGGGCTGATTTCGGTGCTTCCCTATGGCCTTAGTGCGGCAAGCATCTCTTGGGTTACAAGCCCACCAGTCATGTCACCCTTGCAAGGATTACGCGATTCTACCAGATGGAAGCTTCCTATCTGGCTCCGCGGCGCCTACAAGGGTCGCTCCAAACTGGGGTTCATAAGGCATGCGTCGCCGCGCTGAAGCATCCTGGAGCCTTTCCACAAGCTAGCTCGCAATCTTGAGAACCCGCGGGGACTGCAATCGAGCGAGCAAACATGTCTGAGAAGAACGTGGAAGAGCTGGCCGTCAAGAGCCAAGGTACTGACTATGGCGTCGGAAACGTACAAGATCCGCACGAGACGGGTCGAAGGAGGAGCTCAGCCGTCGACCCAACGGTCATCGCAGGAGAAATCTTCGACGAGCGTTATGAGAGTACACAGAGAGGGCTGAAGTCACGGTACGTTGATCGCTAAAAGTCGCATTTGCATCGAGCTTACAACCACACAGCCATGCGCAAATGATCGCCTTGGGCGGCACAATCGGTACAGGTCTATTCGTCGGTTCGGGTCAAACGCTCGCCCGTGGAGGTCCAGCCTTCATTCTGGCTTCATACATCGTCATGTCTTTCTTGATCTTCTGCGTCGTCACCTGCATCATCGAAGTCGCCGCCTACCTTCCTACGCCCGGCTCCTCCATGAACCTCTTCGGGTACCGCTACGTCTCACGCTCAATGGGGTTTGCTCTTGGCTGGCTATACTTCTACTCGCTGGGTATCTTAGTTCCCTACGAAATAACAGCGGCAGGTCTCGTGATTGATTATTGGAATCCATCCGTCAACATCGCAGTCTGGATCACGATTATGATTATTGTAATTGTGGGCTTGAACTGTTTTCCCGTCAAGTTCTACGGAGAGACCGAGTTCTGGTTCGCCAGTACAAAGGTCATTATGATCATTGGGCTCCTCATTCTCTCGTTCATCTTGTTCTGGGGCGGTGGGCCATCCCACGATCGCCTGGGATTCAGATACTGGAAGAACCCCGGCGCAGTCAACACGTACCTTGAAAAGGGCAACGCTGGTCGATTTCTTGCACTGCTGTCAACGCTTGTTCTTTCTGCCGTAAGTGCAACAGAAATGGCTCCTTGGTTTCATCTTGCTAACATGTCCGCTAGTTTCCCTTCGCCTTTGCCCCAGAACTCCTAGTCGTAACAGGTGGGGAGATGGTCTCTCCACGCCGAAACCTTCCAATTGCTGCACGCCGATACATTTACCGTCTTCTGATCTTCTATGTCGGCAGCGTGCTGGCCATTGGCGTCATCTGTCGCTCAAACGACCCTAGCATAACATCCGGCGGAGCTGGCGCTGGCTCGTCGCCTTTCGTTGCGGGCATCAAGAACGCTGGAATCCCTGTCCTGGACAGTATCATCAATGCTGGAATCATCATAAGTGCCTGGTCATCTGGCAACTCTTTCCTCTTTCTATCCTCGCGGTCGCTATACTCACTCGCTCTTTCCGGAAATGCGCCTTCCGTCTTCAAGTCCTGCACCAAATCTGGAGTTCCCTACTGGGCCATCACTGCCTCCTCGCTCTTCTGCGCCCTGGCCTACCTCAACGTGGCAAGCTCATCAGCCGTTGTCTTCACCTGGTTCGTGAACTTGACAAACACCTCTGGTTTCATCTCCTGGATCTGCTGCGGCATCATCTACCTGCGTTTCCGCAAAGCCTGCGAGGCGCAGAATATCACCGATCTCCCATACAAGTCGCCCGTCGGCAAGTGGGGTGCGTGGGCTATCATCGTCAGCTTCACTTTCCTGTGCCTCATCAATGGCTTTGACGTCTTCTGGCCCGAGAAGTGGAACATAAGCTCTTTCTTCACGGCCTATGTTGGTATTCCCATGTTCCTCGTCTTCTACGGTGGACACAGGATCTGGTCTTGGAGCGACACTTGGGCTCATGACCCGATGGAGGTGGATATGCAGACAGGCATGGATCGCGTGCTTGCGGACGAGACGCCGGCAAGGACGACAAAGGGACCTTGGTACATGAAGATCACGCTTCTCTGGGAATAGATACATGAGTTGTGTTGTTGTGGTCAGGATGGGGATAGTACATTAGTCAAAAAAAATCTCTCTTCGTCACCATCTCATTTATATTCACAAGCTCAAGCGTCATCGATCGTCAACGTGTTCATATGTATCAAGCTTCTGTCTATCTCTTTCTCACTCGGTCTCCTGAAAGCCAACCTATAATCCCTCCTTAAGCACCACAAACCCTCCGCAACAGCTCTGACTGTCTTCCTACAGCATCTTCGGTTCGATCAACTCGACTTCAATAACTTAGCTACTTCCGCCACAAGTATGGCACTATGAACTGAAACTAATCCAGCCGCATCGACTCCTCTCATGAGCTGCTAACCGCATATTAGTAAAAGCACGAGCACTGCAATAGTGCTGTAGATAGGTGCATCTTAGTGGCTTCAATTGACGAGATCTGAGATTGTTTCAATGGCGACTTATGGAAGCGCACTCACGCGCCCCATAGGTAAGTTAGACTCTATATTTTTTGAATGTTCTCCGTCTGGCGTTCACCAAGATGCATGTATCGCAGAGTTGTCCATGAAGCCCTAGAGAATTCTCTGAGTCCAAACCGCGGGCCGAGGTCACGGCGCAAGGGGTAAATGCCCGATTTTTTGGTAAAAAGTCATGCCTAGAGGTGTTCAAAGCTTATAACACGCTCAAAGGGACAGTCAGAAGGGTTCTGGGTATCTGACATGAGCGGAGCTAGAGGAACGCTAGTGCTATAAAAGTCTAGCGTGAGGTCGATAGCGTCATGACCTTGGAATTTGCGATGTTTGCAAGACCTGGCACCCTTCCAAGCCTTCCTTTCTTTGCCGCCCATCTCTCAAAACCTTGTCTTGCTTATCAAATCACAATCCCTTCATCATGACTGCTTTGAGCTACCACACTTCGATTGGTCGTTGAAACACAGCGGCAGAACAACTGGCGCGTTGGGATGATTCCATCATATCCATGATTAAGATTGCCCAGGTAACGATCAAATATCAGTTCAATACCGAGTGTCACTACGACGCAAAAGGATACGGTTTCTAGTCTTCCTCGTCCTCTCTTTTCCGTTGTTTGTTCAACTCATCAATGACCTTCTTCCCGCACCCCAACACCTCCAATGTCCGGCTCTTATTGTCGTGGTCTCGCGTCTCTGGGACTAGGAAATATGTCGTTACTGCACCAGCCACCATGAAAGCACTCATCACCTGCAGGATGTGCCCGAAGTTCTCGCGTTCCCAATCGAAGTCGTCCTCGGGTTTGGATTTGTCGGACTGGAACGCATAGGCTAAGAAGATCTGTACGATCCAAGAGCCTAATTTTCCACTAGCAGCAGCTATCCCATGGCAGGTACAACGGTACCTAGTGGGAAATATCTCTGCAGGGATGATGAACGTCGTCACGTTCGGCCCTAAATTGAAGGCGATATGGCTGAGCGCGTAAAGCACGATGAGACCAGACCGGCTGCTATCGAGTAGAGTCGTCCAAGCACTTCCAGTGACAATAAAGAGCACGAAGAGGACCAGAAATCCCCAGAACTGGATTACCTTTGGGGAAACGTATTTCACGATCTTGACCATCAGCAAGCCGCCGACGACTGTTCCAATCGATACCATAACTAGAGTGTGCTTGCTGTTATCACTTAGTGTTTGATACACTGATGGCGGGTCCTGGACGTCTCCCTGCCATATATGACTGACGATTTGTGGCGAAGAGAGTCCCAATCCGTAGACTAGCACGATGTCAGCAGGTTTCTGAAAGCGATTTGATGGCTTATTTACACGCAAAATCGAGGAAAAGCCATGCCAGAGATGTGCCCAGTAGATACTGCCAATTCTTCTCAGTGATGAAGAATTTCTTGGCGTCGGACCAAGAAGCAAGCGGAGGAACAAACTCGGGGTCGCCCGGTGGAAGTTGAGCTGGCGTTACCGCATTGTGCTGAAGGTCCATATCCCTGAGTTGGTATTCAGACACACTGTCATCGTCGATGATTTCATCAGGCGCAATCTCAGAAGAGTTGGATGAACGCCTTGAGTTAGGCCTTTGTGTGACTGCTCTTATTGGTATATGCAGCATCTCAGCCTCTCCGTGTTCAGGATTCAACTCTGGCGCACCAAAATAATGAGCGGTATCTTCGAGGGTACTCTTCGTGTTTTGGAGTATGTCCAGCTTATATCTCGGACTTTCTGGGATAGTGAACCGGAACGCCAGTGCGATGGTGGCTGGTATAATTCCGATGCCTACGACCAGCCTCCATAGTCGATCTATGGCTCGGAAGCACTCCAGGTCATCCAACTGGCAGGTTTGGGCATTCTTTTCAATCCACGGTTTGTACGCCTCCACCGCGGCGAATGACAAGACATTCGCAAGCAGTTGCCCAATGGGCTGAGCGAAGAATACCCAGCTCAGCATTCGCGCCCGGTGTTTACGAGGCGCAAACTCGGCTGTGATGACCTAATATCACTATCAGTATCCTGATGTGGTTACGGAAAAGGCATATATACAGCACTTAATGGATAATCAGCGCCAATCCCAATGCCTTTTATCCAGTTAGTAGGCTCTCATGAATTGTTTCCAGCACCCACTTACCCATAATAGCCCGCCAAGTGATCAGCCAACCTCCAATAGCCATACTATTCTTTTCGCCATTGGAGCTCATGAGAAGCAACATTGTACCGACGATAATGATCACCAACTCGAGCCCGTACATTTTTCGTCGACCGAGTTGGTCTGCAGCAAAGCCAAAGCCTATCTGGCCAAGCATGGTGCCGACTAGGGTCGAGCACATCATGGCAGTCTTGACAGACGAAGGCACCGACGGTACACCGCCCTCGAAGTGATTAGGCCAAAATACGTACCCCAACATAGGGGTGACTACGTTCAACGCGAAGAGGCCGAATGCGTCTGTCAAGAAGCCGATCCCAGCGACTATGACAACCCATACCTGAAAGGGAGCGGCATCGATCGTCGCAAGCGTCCATCGACGACGCCTTGTCTCCTAGCAACTACATTAGTACAGATACGTATACTTGGGGAAATAGCGAAATCGGAGCGAGCAACACTTACAGGAATGCCGCTTCCACCTGCGGTCAAGTCCTCAACACCAAACTGATGACCTCTGATTGGTCGTTTGACCCAATTACGTAGACCCATCTTCTTGGTACCTGAATTGATTCGGTATCTTATTCCAAGGAAATCCAAGAGATTTGTTCCCTTCAAGTGAATCTACGGTTGCGTATCGTGGTTGTCTGTTCTACGAGGTTTGTCTAGGGAGGGCTTCATTCATATTGCGCCCGAGAGAAGCGTCAGCCTCCACCATACAGCGCACTGCCGGATACCCTCTTTCAGGGAAATTGCACTGCCCGAGGTAAAAAGGCAAACCGGTCAACATAATAGTACAAATGCGAACTGGCGCCCCTCCTCGGTTCGCTATGCTCGTTTACAATTCTGCCTTGGTCGCCGAAGTGAGACTTTGTGGCGTTCATTACTGCACGGGAGGCGCATTGAAGTGCCAGTCTATTATCGCAAGGAGCCATAGTCACCATAAACGGTAGACGTTCGATGTCATCTGCGCCTTCACACCTGAGCTGGATACATGCGCAGCAACGAGCATATGTCGGACAGTAGATCATGTCATGGATTTCTGGTTCATCGAAATGGTGTACCTGATAGAAAGAGAAGAGCTGTAGGAAAGCCACGAGGTGCTAGGTACTGATGGTAGGCTGATCTGGTAAACGACGATGGCCGTTCGCTTCCCCACGTGGCGGTCTGTGCGATCTCATTGAACGTAAAACGCCACCATCCCGGGTTGGGCATCCTATCTTGGCACCGCCATATGCATCAATACGAGCTTTCTTCCATATTTTGACAAGTTCACGACTGCTAGTCTTGCATGCGGCCTTGTAAATGCGACAAGACAGTGCGTGCCTGGCTCGCAGCACGGCACGAGGCAATATGCTGAGCCACCCACTGTGCAGCGGCGGTCTGGTTCTGGGATAGCCTTGCCTTGTCAGGCACCTGTTCAGACCGTGGGAGTAAGCTCAGGAGGTCGCTACTTGCAACGTCTCCTCCTTCTTCTCGGGCCTGGCGCTCACTCTACGTTGCTTCTCGTGGGATGCACACAGCTCTATGGTGCATGAGCAGTCTTCACACAACCAAGATTGCGCTTGAGCGCGGCGCAAGCCATAAACCATGTCTTTTGGATGCAGCCCGTCCGATGTGTTGAAGTTACTAGAGTTCTCGACCCGTCTTTATCTCGCTTTCAAAGGTATGTCACTGTCTGCCATCATGTGGCAAGGATTAGAGCACTAATCCCCGCAGATGCGAACGAGAACTCTGAAGCGCAAGTAGCTGCACTTGTGAAAGAGTTTACTACTTTCCATGGCTGCCTTACAGAGCTGGGCGAGCTCATGCGACAGTATGGCCAGTCGATGCCATTTCCTGTCAAAGACTTTGAAACAACGCTGAAGAGGTGCGAGAAAACACTCGATCCATATGCAGACCACCTGGTGGATAAGAAGATGGGTGTCAAAAAGTTCATCTTCACGATCAGATACATGGGTATGGAGAAAGAGATCGACGGTTTAAGAAAACAGATCACTGGTCACTACCAAGCGCTTCACATGTGCATATCTTTCCTCCAGCTGTAAGTCTAAGCGAATCTTTTACGCCAGAATCCACTTACTGAATCCAATCAGACGCCTTCATCTCGAGGCAACAAAACAAACTCAACGCCTTCTCGACGCTGTGCCCTCGCGAACAATGCATCTAGCAGGTCGTTCCTACTCTACGAACACGCTTGGATTATCATCTGATCGCACCCCATTGACACTTCCTGCTCCAGATGAACACCCGTTGTTCAGTGAATGGAGAATCTTTGACCGCTGGTTGCAAGTTGAGGACGAACGCATTGCACAGGAAGCAGGGCTGTCCCGGCCCTTATCACTGGGTGATGCACCTGCAGGGACAACAAGCGATGATGCCCAGACAGCTGCTATACTATATCATCTCCGAAGACAAGTCGATGATGCTATTATGATCGAAGAAAACCGCGCAAAGCGAGCAAATGCGGAGAAGCGATCACACCTTGCTCCCAGCGATGCGATGAAGCAGACGGTACGCAATATGCCACCCGCGCCATTGCGAACATATACGCTCGATACCGACCACTCTGGCAATTTTACGAGTTTCGAACAGCATCAGATCAGCAGTTCCTCGGCCACTATACAGCCCAGTATGGATAATCCTTCACTGTCTCCACCGCTTTCAAACAGCCCTGGTACAGGCTCTGACTTTGGCTGGATCGACTGGATGAATTCCCCTACAGGGAGTAATATATCACACGATCTCGATCGAGTTTCTTCCATTTCTTCGCCTAGAGGTAGCACAAGTTACTCGCCCAACTCCCGACCATCAATGTATGAGCTGGGTGCAAGCACAGGGGGCAATACCCCCGAGAACCTCATATCGACGACCCTGCGGGGCAGTCTTTCGCGCACATCTCTCGTCACAATTGCGTTGGGTGAAGCTGCACTCGAGTGGAAGCGTATCTGTCGTACTGTTCAAGTCGAGCGGAAGTCGGTCAAGTATGGGCACGAGAGCAGAGATTGTGACATAAGATGGCGATACAGGGAAGATACTGGCATATCAATTCGTGCAATTTACTACTCAAGTCAGGATGGTAAGCTACGAACCTGGACTGAACAGAATTTCCTTGCTATCGGGCCGTCCATACCCCTCACGACTACCTACGCGGATGGCGCCGTATCCATCGACTTTCCACGTGCCTCGTTTGGGAAACTAGAGAAGCAGTACACGGATATCAAATATACCTTCACTGGCTATGAGTCAGCAGAGAAGTTTCAAACGTTGCTCTATACAAATAACGGCGCAGATCCTGCCGAACTCAAGTATGACCGACCTATCATAACAATCTCGTCCAACGTACACGCTACCGAATGCCGCGGTCGCAATTTACGGCTCTGGAATCGTACTGAGACACGCTTGGAAGACGACGGACCAGCCACTTTTGAAGTCCTTGTGTTATTATTTTACACGAGCGCATTGGAGGACAAGGGCCATTGGGTCGAGGAGCCACACTACGCATTCGAATGGCTTACCGAGTCAACCTATAAGAAAGAGAGCGACAAATTGACGCTTGTGTTTTCCAAGGATCCATCGCGTTGGACGAGTGATAAGCTCTTCCAGCGACGCAAATCATCGGTACGCACCGAAGCACAGCCAAAGAGCCCATCCATCTTCTCACGAAAACGCAATGATTCCATGGAGATACCGCAACTAACTCGCTCGCGAACTGGTGCTTCGATATCCTCCCATGGGTCTATCAAGTCTCAGAAGAGTCTCAATGGGGAAGGGGCTAGTTCTTCACGGACGGGCAATGTGAACCGCTTTGGGTACTCTGAGCTAGAAATCAAGTTCCAGAGTAAGACTGATCGTAGGGCATTTCTCGATGTGTGGAAGCAATATGTCAAGCCGTTGAGTGTAGCTGCTTGACCAGATCGTACTATGAAGTCGCGTGAATTTGTAGAATAGTAGCATAATACCCCAAGTTTACGTTTTCCTTGCCAACTAATTGTCTACAGTGTCTGTATCACATGGAAAGTGTGGCAATTACTGATATCTTGCTTAGAATATGCTCTA
>Ga0265797_10007958_pt1 | contig 14303 bp, 12 predicted proteins | sample P2T30metagenome_FD_192433 | JGI IMG/M metagenome (GOLD analysis project Ga0265797, IMG submission 192433) | Plant litter microbial communities from East Loma Ridge, Irvine, California - P2 T30 | ecosystem: Environmental > Terrestrial > Plant litter > Unclassified | place: USA: California... | reverse complement strand
CTCAAAGACATCCGACCTCCGCCCCAACATCTACGAAGGCGGCTACAAAACCTGGGAATGTAGCCTCGATCTCGTCCGCTACCTGCTCGACCGCGGACCTCGCAAGGATCTCGATGACCTCGTCCGCGTAAATCACTGTGTGGAAATGGGTTGTGGTAGCGCACTCCCTTCGCTGTTGCTCTTCCAATATGCACTGCGGAACCGGCTGGCCATGTACTTTACGCTAACGGACTACAACGCTGATGTCTTGAGACTTGTCACGTTGCCGAATTTGGTCTTGGCCTGGGTGGGTACGCTGGAGGGTGAGGAACGGAGGCATGTGCTGGTGGGGGAAGATGGTGGTGTTGGGGTGGAGGACGAGGGCGAGCTGCAGATTTCTCCCGAGCTCATCACGGCGTTTAAGAGGGCGCTGGATGAGAGGGGTATTACCGTGACGCTTATTTCGGGCTCGTGGACCCCGGTAGAGAAGTTGCTGCCGCTGGTTCCGTCGACGCCCGAATTGAATACCTTTATTCTGGGCTCAGAGACGATTTATAGTCCCGCATCGTTGCATGCCTTTACCGACGCTATTGTGGGACTGATGGGGAGGGTAAGGCTGGGGAAGACGGTGGTGGCGGCCAAGAGAGTGTATTTTGGCGTTGGCGGGAGTGTAGATGGTTTCCGGGAGGAGTGTGCGAAAAGAGGGTGTGTGGGAGTTGAGGTGGAGTTTGACGGCTTAGAGGAGGGTGTTAGGAGATGTTTGGTCGAGGTACAGATGTATTGATTAAAAATGGTTAGGGCTATGGGACGGGGTATCTAGATAGAAATGTGTGGGATAGAACTGGGTTGGGTGGGCAAGATCAGAACAAAAACAAAACGCTGTCTTGGTTTATTCAAGAGACACAATCCTGTATCCAAGTTGTGCGCAATCTGACTACTACTTTGCCCGCACAGTAACTGTTGGACCGCCCAATTCCTTCCTCCCTTCGCTATCGTCGGCTCCTCGCATGAGCCGCTTGTACGTATCCGACTCCACACGCATGTGCTCGCCCCGGCTGACCTGCAGCCTCTCCACACCCTTGCCAATAGTCTCGATGTGGTATTCCAACGGCAATTCACCCCTATATCCCAAGATTTCTGGCGCCGCGACACCTTCTCGGAGATTTTCCAAGTCGGCCTGAATTTCCTGGAGCTTCAGTAGGGTTTCTGAAACATGCACGACAGCCTTCTTGCGGTAGGCGCTAATGTTGGAAAGAAGATTTAGAGACTTTGTGTTAGCCTTGACATCGCCCCGATTACCACCCAGCTTTGTCCAGAGAGAAGACAAAAGTTCTTCCTGGGTGCGAGTAATGCTTTGGTCGTCGTTTGTTGCAATTTCAAAAATGGTGGTCAGGCGCTCGTCAAGGTTGTTCAAGACGAGTAGCAGAGCTTGTGCCGTTTCGATGAGGCGCGTGATCTCATCCTTGTTCTTGCTTACGTGGAGGACGTATTGATCGAAAATGCGCTGCTGGAGTGTTGGGGGTGGCGCTATGAATGCGCCAGTGAGCTGACTGATAACCCGCGAGACAGCGCCAGTGGACGCTTCCCGTTGTGAGATACCAGTGAGCACATTCATTGTCCAGGTGTTTGTCGCAATTACGCGGTCCATGGCTGCGCCTATGCGGCTGTTGAAGCGGGAAAGGTCCACAGAGGCCTCGTTGGCTGTCTGAACAAAGTACTCAAATTCATTATCCAGGGCTTTCCGGCTTGGCAAGCGAGAGTGTTTGACCAAGATGCGCAGGTCGCGGATCGCAAGCTCGGAGTTCTTGATGGTGGCAGGCAGAGTGGAGGTATCTTTTGATGCATCAAGAATGTCTTCAAAGTGACTTTGCACATTGATGAGTTCCTCAAAGTTGGCCTGGTGGTCTGGAGAGGAAGCGTCGCAGGCTGCAATGAGGTATGAAGAGCCTGGTATCGCACACACTGGGCCCATGACTGCGTTAGAGACCGTGGAGCGAAGCATACCGGAGGCCAGCTGGATGCTGAAGACTAGAATTCCGAGACCCAGTATCACGCCTAGGAAAGGCTTGATGAAGTGCCGCAAGGCATAGGAGAAGATATCAAGAAAATGGCCAATCAGTGGCGCCACGACATTGTCCCAAAAGAGGTTTACGTAGTGCCATGGGCTGACTTCCTCTTGCTGATTTGGTTCCTGATGGCCGTGGGCACGGCGTTCCTTCAAAGAACTGCGAGAAGCACCCGGGGCAATTGGTAGATGATCTTGTGTCGCATTCTTTGCTCGCTTTCGTGGCTGAGGCTTCTGTGCCGGGGACCGGTCATACCCGGTCGGTGAGTTGTTCATGGAGGGCATGATGAAGCTCGGTTCAAATGGATGTCGCCTAGGGTTCTTCTTATCAGAGTCCAGATGCTGGGACTGGCTTGCTTTCTTCCTGTTTGTTGACTTCCTGACCGGCGCGACCGCGGTTTGTGCTATAGGTGTTGATTGACTTAGTTGATTTCGTTGGGGCCTGGGTGTTGCTGCTTGCGGGTCCTGTACAGCTTCTTTGTCTGATTCCTCCAACTCTACTTCGCTAGCGTCGTCGCTCCCCGAGTAAAAAGAACCTCCTTCGTCAGATGCGTAGTTGGCCTCGCCCCAACTGCTTCCTAGGCTGTGGTCTAGTCGCCGGGCACGTGCGCTCATACTTTGCGTGGTGGGATGAGGGTGGATAGCAGCTATGAGGTAAGGTTGTTGTTTTGAATCAAAGCAAAAAGGAAACGAGGTGTTAGTTATAAGATCAGAGGATACAATGCCAACGGTAGCTCCAATGTTTCATGTTGTCTATGAATGTGTAGGAGGCTGGTAAAACAAGTCGCCACTTCCTAAGTGTGACGTGGGGTCAATTGCGACCAGTCAGAACACAGCGCGTATTGGCTCAGGTGCGTCACGAGACGCTCACTGCCTTCACTTCACCATCAGCCCGAGCAGATTAGAGTCCAGGCATGGCTCTAGCGCAATCCTTGGAGTGCCAGCACACACCCCGCGAGTTCTGGTGTTGGTGTTGAGGGCTGAGGAGCTGCAGACGCGTCGACGTCATGTCCGGGCTCGCTTCTGCCAAGACGGCTAGCCTCGAAGCTGCATCTTGGACTTCCGGCCGTATCGAAATTGGAAAGTCTTTTCGATGCCGCCATTGCGCCAGCTCTCGGTCGCGCTGCAAGCTCTCAGGCAAAGGCCGATAGAAGCAGCAAGGAGGTGCAATTATGCACGTCTCTTTGTTAGGAGCTGTTCTTGCTCTGCACCACAGAATGCCCAACTGAACACTACGACTGGCGCTCCACCCGCACCCCCCACCGATCACCGAACCCTCGCGCAGACGCACAATCTGTTCATTACATCGCCGTATAGTCCCGGCTCTCCGCTGATTCTCCCCAATGGTGCCTATGTCTTCCAAAAGCTCCAGTCGTTCCTCCGCGCGCAATACCCACAGTTCGGCTTTCAGGAAGTCATCACGCCGATAATATACAAAAAGTCGCTGTGGGAGACGTCGGGACACTGGGAGAATTATGCCGAAGACATGTTCAGTGTGCAGGGGCGAGGGTCAACTGCGCAAATACCAGGAGCAGAGGGCGGCGAGGACGGCGAGTTTGGACTAAAGCCAATGAACTGCCCAGGCCACTGCTTGTTGTTCAGGGACGAGATCAAGAGCTACAGAGATTTGCCAGTCAGGCTTGCAGACTTCAGCGCTCTGCATCGCAACGAGATCTCGGGCGCGCTTACGGGCTTGACGAGGGTCCGGCGCTTCCACCAGGACGATGCGCACATCTTCTGTCGGCCGGACCAGATATTGGCCGAGATCGAGCAGACGCTCAAGTTTGTGGCCATGGTATACAAAACGTTTGGTCTGGGCCCCTACAAGCTGCTCCTGTCTACCCGGCCAAAGGACAGCTTCATTGGCACAGTAGAGGAATGGGATCGTGCAGAAGAGCAGCTCACCACGGCGCTGAACAACATTGGCAGCGAGTGGGCCATCAATGAAGGAGATGGCGCCTTCTACGGCCCCAAGATCGACATCATCTTGAAAGACTCAAATGGCAAGGAACACCAGACAGCCACTATACAACTCGACTTCCAGTTGCCCCAGCGCTTTGACTTGCAATACCAAGCATCTCCCGAGGAACTAGAGGCAGGTTCACAAACATCCATGGATGCAGGGCTTGATCCCACACTCCGCCGTCCGGTCATCGTACATCGCGCCATCTATGGCTCTATCGAACGCTTCATGGCCCTTTTAATCGAGCATTATGCTGGGAAGTACCCGTTCTGGCTTTCACCTCGTCCTGCAATCATCCTTTCGCTCAACGATGATACTCAAGTTCTCGAACATGTATCCCGCGTCCAGTCAGTGCTGTCAGGCCTGAAGGCAGCAGGCCCACCAGAGCAAGTATCAGTGTCCTCGCCGAAGCCTCTACCTCTTTCAACAATCCAGCTTCCCGTCGATGTTGACACCAGCAACCGCCCGCTTGCGAAAAAGATCGCCGAAGCGAGAATGAAGAAGTATAATCACATCATTGTTGTTGGTGGCAGGGAGGTAAAGAGTGACAGCATGAATCTGCAGATTGTAAATCAGCCAAACTCTGAAGCGACCTTCGATGAGTTACACCAGATACTAGGAAGAGAAACCAGTCAACATGAGCGGTCAAAAGGAACAACTGTGTCGTTGAATGAGGCCAGGAAGTACTTTGAGCGATTGGCCAATTCTTTCCTATAATTCACTACTTTTTTCTAGAGCCATCGATACCTCTCCCAATTGTTGTGTTGTAACATTCCCCATTTGCAGAATCTGACTCTGCCGCTCGCTTTTCATCATTGTAATGCTTGCATTGCTCTCGCGTTCATCCCCACTTTTCTCACCCTTGCCAAGAAGTTACTTCCGCTACCACTATATATATTACTCTCAAACTTGAGATCGCAACCCTTGGGCTCGTACTACGCAACTGATACCAGTGAGCATGGCAAATGCAAACCAGTTTCACGAACCGGCGCGTCTGACGCAAGTACCATGTGCCCATGGCTCTCGGCAAGCACCAGCGCTATTCTCTTCCAAATTATCCTCTCAAAATCAGTTTTGGGTACTAAATATACAGTAACGTTTACGACACAATGATACCGATCATTGTGGGTCCTGAGGGCGAGGAGAAGACATACCAGGTTTATCGCGGACTGCTGTGCCATTTCTCGGCTTACTTCGACCGCCTGTTGAACGGACCTTTCAAAGAGGGTGGTTCCGCAAGCCTTCGCCTCCAAGATGTACCGACGTGAAAGTTCCAGATTTTTACGACTGGTTGGACACTTGTATCGTCGACTGCACTGCAGGTAGAACACCTGTGTTGGTCCGCCTCATTTCCGTAAGAATTGTCGGTGCATATGTTTTTGCCGACTTCTACCTAATGCATGCTTTCCAAAACGCCCTTCTGGATCACTTCTATATAAATTACAACAACACTCATAAGCTCTTCACTTCCATCATACCGATGCTTTACATCAGCACTACCGATGGGGATATTATGAGAAGGCTTCTCGTCGATATGTGGGTGGAGGGTTGCGATGCACATCTCAGCAAAGTAGAACTACGAGTCTTGTGGCCAGAATTTTTCGTTGATTGTTTCCTGTTGTGCAAAAGGCAGGGGTATCTCCTGGACGTTGAGAGAACTGGTGATACGTTTCCATTGAGCTTTTGCAAAAAGTACCATCGACACGACAGCAAGGTCAGTGCTTAGGGCGAATGCGAATTGTAAGTACATAAGCGGATATACTTAAATTATAATAAGTGCCTGATACTTATATAGGTCCGGTCTCTAACGAGATACTGGAGGCAACAAGACTTTTCTTGGCTATAGACACTCAAGGATGCAAAGTGAGGCACTTCAGAAAAAGATTAGGTAGCTGCATTAGGGATACATCACCAAATGGTAGTGTTCAAGCCACTGTGTTGTTTTCTCTTGTTGCGTAATACTCTCAACCATCGTGTCTCTTCCACGCGGCCTTAGAAAAGACACTGCTGGTTCGACACACCTCGTCACTGCCTTCTCAACCCGGTCTGTTGTCCCTGCCTCTCATGCGCCGGTGCCAAGCCGCGCTACTAGGAGTAGATACTTCCATCACAGACCTCTGTGCTGTTTGCTTTTGCTCACATCATTTCACACTATCGCGTCTCCGAATTACAGCTCACTATCAATACTGAAAATCGATCGGGCACAATGTCGGTCGATCCCTAGGAGGACTATTTGCCTGTCTCATTACCCGAATGTAACTTTCCAACGCAGCTGCCACTGTAGGTCATAGTCTAGTTTCACACGACATGCAATGCCTAACCATATTCGCAGCGGCGAAATCGCTCAGCCCATTTATGTCCGTGTTGGCACAGGCGAAGCCAGACGCACCTTCCCGGTCTTAGAAGAACCACTTACACACTGCTCGTCATATTTCCGCACTGTTCTGGCGCTACCTGTGGTCAAAGGAGAACTCAACCAAGTCATGCTCCCGGAAGAAGACCCGCAAGTGTTTGCAGACTTCCACAGCTGGCTCAGTAACAAGCAGATTCCCAAGGCTGCAGTCACATTCGTTCGAGTATTCGACATTTACTCATTGGGGGAGAGACTCGGGATTCCCGACCTGTGCAATTCTGCAATTGATGCCATATTTTCTATACTGATCCTAGAATGGGACATGCCATGGAAACATTGGGTCAGGGAAAGATTGTGCTTTGAGTTTGTTTTTCAACACTCTGTGTGGCATGATATGGAGTATGTGTATAAGAACACGACCGAGACGTCCGTTTTGCGAAAACTCATCCGCGAATTCGCTGCTGAGACGTTGATCTGGCCGACCATGTAGGAATACGATTGGCATTTTCCCTCGGAGTTTTTGCGCGAAATGGTGGCCTATTACAAGGACCGAAAACAAAAGCCTGGGGAAAACATTATAGGCAAGGATCATTGGATCGCTATAACGAAGCGTTCGTTTTGCGAGACTTACCATGACCATTGCTCCATCCCACCGTCGTCCCTGCTGTCGCTGTGAGTTGGTAAGTTGGCTTGTTCAAGATGCAAGCCGATCACATGATACTGACTCCAAAGGCATTGAACCATGACAGCACGGGTGTCTTTGCAAAGCACCGCTGATAGACTCTGAACAATAACGTTCTTTTTGACAGAGTGTTACCGGCCGATGGGAGCGAGTGGTAATAAGAGATGAATTGGACCAGCTCAAGAGAGTTGCCTGTATGAAATGGCTTTTGTAACACCAAAATTCTTACATTTCACCCCTTCCCCAGTCTACCTCAAACTTCTTGGATTTGCAATGACGTGAGACAGCGGCACTCTTCCTTTGCTCCCAACTTCAAGGGTGAACTGCGTTTCCTTTTCCCTTTGTGCAAGCCAATTGTGTATCGAGAAGGGACAAAAATAGTACCTCAACTCAACCAGAAACCATGGCAGAAAAACGAAATATGCATATCCAGAAAGGTTTTAAGAGAATAGGGGTTAAATAAACCCCTAAAAGGACAGGGTTTACTGATATATATATATATATATTAAGCTTCTTTCTGCCGCTTATCAAGCCACTCATTCGCCCGACTCCGTCAAGATCTGTCATATCAAGGTCTTTCAAACAGAGAAAATAAAAACCAGAACTAGAATTAGAACTAGAATCAGAACCATACTCAGTCGAAGTTAGGTTAAAGGATCGTGTGCACAGCGACAGACATGTGGAAATTGGGAGTTGTATTTGACAATTCTGTCTCATGGGTAATTTGGAAGAAGCCAACGAGAAATCTATCGAACAATGATATTGCATGTCATTGCGGACGCTGAGAGACATACACTCTACATGCCATGCTCAGAGCTTTATTGTTACATTGTAAAAGTCTAGAACAATAGCGACGCCTGCAACAGCAGCAATATACGCCACAAGCACTCCCATTGATTCCAAAACGTTCATGTGCAGAGTTGGAAGCGTCATGTTGACCAAGCCTGTCAACAAGTTGGCAACAAGGAAAACTGCGAGCCCATTGCGGTTGAAAGCGTAGAGAACAGTACTTGTAGCATCTCGGCTTCTCCGATTTTCTTCGTCCTTGGTCGCAGCTTTGTACAGATTCGGAAAAAGCAAGGTCTCAATGGCACAGCATATGGTAATCTGGTAGCTGTTGAACGACGAGACCCAGAGAAAGTACGGAAGGTTGGCCAGTCTTCGTGATACCGGCAGCCGGAGACCGTAATAGCTAGTTGAGAAGTAGAAGAGTACGGTCCAGAACACTGACGTGGTGACGAGCTTGCCAAGGGTAGATTGACGGAGCTTATCTGTGATTGATGCGTTCTTGGCGATTTGCTGTTGTCTTGGTAGCGCAGAAGCACCCAATGACTGGCCAGCGAGAAAAATGGCGAGATAGCCGAAGAAGGAGAATATGCCTTCGCGGTTCTGGGAGAAGAGGTCGGTACGTGGTGCCACCAATATAAAGGACCCGAGTGATGTCCAGTCTAGAGCAATCTCGTAGACTGCTGCAAGCGCAAAGGAGAGAACAGCGTAAGAAGGCACCAAGTCAAAGGCTGTTTGGAAGAGGGCAGCGAATGGTGGCAGGAAGCCTAGAGTGAAAAAGAAGTTCCAATGCACCCCATACTCACTGACATGCTCGGCATAGTCCAGGCCTTTTACGGAGATGAGTCGGATCATACCCAGGATGAGGAGGGGGATGGCATGTCTGAGTGATGCCGTTAGCCGCTTGGCTAGTGGTTGGCGACCTACGCCTTCTTTAAGAGACGACCGAACGGAAACCACGCCAGCAGTGAAGACAAAAGACCCCACACCCATATCCATGAGTGATGTACCCCAGTTCTCCACCTTCGCAAAGCGTCGAGGGAAAATGCGAAAGTCGACCGCCAGGATAGCAACGCAAGTGATGACCATCATTGCGCCCCGATAATTCGTGATGAAGGGCTTGACAGGAAGCGCATCCAGCTTGGAGTCCTTCTCAGCCCTATCAATCTTGGGAGGTCGCGGAGGGTCCCTGGCGGTTGCTGGCCTCTCAAGGGCATATATAGTGATTGCTGGTAGTAGTAGAAGAAGATTCAGAGTCCAGGGCGAGGGCGAGTAGATGGTGGTTGCGAATAACGTCGCTCCGCAATTGAGCAGGAAATCGATGAAAAAGGCTGGCAGTGTATAAGGTGTGAACAAGCGCATACGTGACTGTATCACAGACCATAGCAATATACTCAACTATACGTTGTGGTTAGCAGTGTTCATTGCCAGAGTAGCGGGTATGTGTACGGTACAGGCATTGCGAGCGAGACGCTGTTGACGTCTGCCACTGAGCTCCCGGTATGCCCCGACACCCAGGCCTCCTTCATCTGCTTATATGTCTTCGCCATGGTTGCAAGGAGTGTTGATCGAGTTTGTCGTCTGCCTTGTGGTTATCAGTGTCGTGGACGCGTCAAGCTGGCCTTTCGTTAATTGGAACACATGGCCCAAGCGTTGATGACCTCACACATCGCGATGTTTCTTCTGCATTTCTCCACTGCAAAACATAGACAATGGCCACGATCCCTGGAGAAAACGCTAGTAAAGGCGTAATGCCTACGGGTTTTCGATTGATCTATGATATGGAACTTAAAAGAGTTGAATCGCGTCGCACGCAACTATCCACGTGGACAATGCTCCACAGAACAAATAGACCTGTGCATCAAACTCACAATTTGAGCACTACAAATAAACTCACGTATACCGCATTCAACTGAGTATAAGGTGCTGGGATAGCGCCTTAACTGCTTTCTTATATTGCTGTTACTACAATACCGCGTTGTGAAAATCTGCTGTTAAGCATCGATATCACTTGTAAAACAATAAACTCACGTATGCCTGGCCCGCCATATAATGATCTAGGTTTGTTATGACACGACGTGTTTAAGCAAACTTAGCATGTTCACCAGATACGCAAAGCTGATCAATTGACGTCCTCGCATTGAACTTCATCTTAGGCATCTGCTAGAATAGTTTCCAGAAATCGCGCCTGGAACTGAAAATCAATCATCTCTCCAAGGAGATACAATCATTTCATGGTTGTATACATAGACTTCGATGGTCAGCGTACTAGATGACAGAATATTGAATGGAATGGATACCCTGCACTTACGCATTGACACGTACAGTCCAACGACGGGAGATACCTTGCGCACATAGACCGATTGCTTTCAATCATATTCCTTGTATTGTACAACGTCTTTTTATATGATGACCGTAATTGTCTCCAAGACCATGATATGCAGACCGAAGTAGGATGAGTGAATACGAAATTCTGGCGCTTCACTCCCCAAGGCCATCCAACTACAGCTCAGCATGTCGTCGCATGCCTCCCAGTACCGTGCGCCTACCAAGCGACTAGTTCCGACTTGAGCCAGCAGTCCAACATCAGGTCATCTCCGAGCCCTCTTCTTTCCTTGCAACATTCATCCACTCTCTTACATCCCACCACCAAACATTCCCCCACCACCACCCTGCTTCCCCTGCGCCTCCCCCTGCATCTTCTCGCTAACCTTGACATTGACTTCGAAGAACTTGGATACGCAGCGGTCCAGGCACACGGATTCGCCCTTGTTCAGGTCGGCTTCGCGGTACGATGTGTCTATGCATTTTGCTGTGCAAGATTTCACTAGACTGTTTTATAAAACGCGTTAGCAATCGGGTAGCTGGTGCGAGAAGGTTTTGTAGTGGGGGCGGGAGGAAGGGAGGGAGGAATATAGTGGCAAGGCATTATAAAAGAGACGCACCGACTGTACATGTCGGAAACCATGTCGATTTCCGCCTCGGCTTGTGCAATCTTTTGCTCCGAAGAGATTTGGGGTTTTTGGCCGAAGAACATAGACATTGTGGCTGATGTTTTCGAGGGGACTGGTTTTTGTGGATATGTAGGAGTGCCGCTCTTTAGGCAATTGGGGTGGGTATTTGAGGCGAGTAAATGGTTTTGTTGGTGGTTGTGCTTTGGGAGGCGCTCGGTGACGGCGATGATGTCGTGCGGGTAAGAATTCTGGAGCTTGGACCATCACCGCCTTTGTGCGGGAATGCAGGGCTGGGAGACGGCCCAACTTGTTCATGTCAAGCCATCGTTATTTGCTGGCAGTGGTGTGTGGAAGCTCCAATAGCAATTGGATGCTTCTTTGTTATTTGGTATTTATTCGGGTGATGTCTGGTCTAGATGGCATCCTACACATCCTATAAACGCTATCTGGGCATTTGCACGCCAATTGTACGATGGCCTTGGTCCGCTCTTTGATACTTCACTCTCGCAAGATGGTGGATTCAGGTTCTAGTTAAGCAGTTGTCCATGCTACTGGTTGATCAGACCAAAGGTAGCACATAGTTCTTCGGGTAGACGCCGGCTCTATTATATGTAATGCTCATCTTGTATAGGTACCTTGTCACACGGCTGAGATAAAGTTGTACCAGAATAGCTCCATACATATGCCAAACACGTCGACAATTTTCCGACTTGGCATGAAGTTATTCATAGAAGATTAACAATGTAGAATGCCATGTATGCATCGAACATGTTAATTTGCTGACCAGTTCTTACTAGATACGACGTACCGTATAGCACAACATGAACAGAATATCACTCCAACTGCTTTGTCTGGACGGTGATTGGCTGTGTAGATGAAAACGCTACATGTTCTTCTTTGCAGGCTTGCACAGTCAACCTGGTCCATTCCTCCGAGAACAGAACAGGGTGCGGGCGATGGAAACTTGCTCCGCCCATTCCATGCGACAGCTTCGAAACGTGCCTAGAGTGAAAGGGACAAGCTTATGCACCTACATCACGTCCTGTGATGCAATCAGGAGCGGCTTAGTGTTCTTACGCGCATTCTCGACCTCGGGATGGGGCCAAATTGCAGTCGGCAGTCCGCTAGCGCAACCGAAGCAGCAGGGAACCACGGGCGGACAGTGTGCATTTCGCCCGTTGCCCGACCGTTCTACAACCACTAAACTCACACACCACATAGACAATCGGAGGAAGGTTGCAGAAGTGTCGCAGAGGGAAGGTCTGAGAAGTTGCAAGTAGGTTTGCGTCCATTGAAGCCCCGCCTTGCCCATATGCGCGCCCTGGTCCTACCCGGCGCATACTCGTCGGCGTTGCATTTACCCCTCGACGTGCCCCTCGAAAATTCTGCGACTGACATAGACAACACAGGTGAAGGAAATCGAACAAGAGAACGCAGCAGGTACTTGCGCCCCATTACTGCCACCGATCCCCCGTGCGCATCCTCGCAGCCAAACCGAGAGAGCAAACGAGGCAACCAATGCTCTGCTCCACTCGAACCCACCCCTCACCCCACCCCCTTTCGATCCTCGCATGGCCGACGACATTATACTCACAATCAATGCAGATATTCGCGGAGGAAACCAGCATCATGTCGTCTCTATCTCGCCGTGCGTGCTTCAAGTGCGGAAATGTCGGCCACTACGCCGGTAAGCCTCAGTCGCGCGCACACCTATGGCGCCCACTGCCATGGCACTATGGGAGGCTTTTGTCGCCGGATATCGCTTCCTATAGTGACCTTTGCAGAGTGCGACCATGGGTACTGCACAAGCCGTGTTTGTGAACGCACGCGACTGACGTGGATGTATAGAGGTGTGCTCTTCGTCTGAGAGGCTCTGCTACAACTGTAAGACTAGCCTGAATATCAAACGTGAAGATTCACTAACATGTTATTAGGCAAGCAGCCCGGCCACGAGTCCAACGGATGCCCGCATCCCCGCACCACCGAGAGTACGTCATCTTGACCTTGGAATTTGTCCTGCTGCTCGAGCACTTGGTTCGAGGACTGCGCTCGTCCCATCTCGAAGACGCAAGACCATATACACACATGGAGCGAATAAAGGACTGACAGAGGAACAGCCAAGCAATGCTACCACTGCCAGGGTCTTGGGCATGTCCAGGCTGACTGCCCGACTCTGCGTCTAAGCGGGGCTGGCACAAGCGGACGTTGCTACAGCTGCGGCATCGCTGGCCATCTTGCTCGCAACTGTCCCAGCCCAGGAATGGGCCGTGGCGCTGGTGCTCCCCGCGGCGGCTACGGAGGAGGCTTCAGGGGCGGTTTCGCTGGTGGCGCTCGCCCTGCCACTTGCTACAAGTGTGGTGGACCTAACCACTTTGCCCGTGATTGCCAGGCTCAGGCCATGAAATGCTACGCCTGCGGCAAGCTCGGTCAGTACATGCGTCATACTTGGCCATAGCATGGCTGACTTGTATAGGACACATCTCCCGCGATTGCACTGCTCCCAACGGCGGCCCCCTCAACACTGCCGGTAAGACATGCTACCGTTGCGGTGAAACTGGCCACATCTCCCGGGACTGCACCCAGGCTGAGGTGAATGGTGATGCCACCGCCACCCCTGCTGCTGCGCCTGTCGTTGCCCCTGCTCCCACAGCTGCCGTCGCTTAGCCGACGACCTAAGAGCTCGGCCAAAGCCCTCCATGAGTGAAATCGTGGCAGGCTATCACATGCATTGCATGTGTCTCATTTCTTCTACATTTCATTACAACTGTTTTCTAGCTATCTCAGCATCATTTCGGCAAATCTCACGCATTCACGAGTCACCAACGGATAAGAGAAAAGTTCTCCACGATTCTTACGCTGATACCCACAAACGTTATCCCTTACTTCAACCATTCTACCATTATTTCGAACAGACGACGGCTTGGCGATTTGGATGGCGCCCCTACTTCTATATATGTGCTTTGGTTGTACTAAAGTGCTTGGATAGACGGGTAGGGCTGCCTATGGACCTGGAAGGCGGCTGTGGTGGTATGGGTGCGGAAAGCTTGATTGGAGGGATTGAGGTGGTATGGAGGAGGAAGAGTGAAGCAGACTGTGTGATTGCCGGGAGCTGAGTTGGCAGTTCTGCCCGTGATTTCACTATGTTTACATATCCCGTCTCTGCATAGGATAGACATGTAGTGCTATCTATCTCAATATATGCAGCCACATCTCAAATTGGGAGTCGTTTCCGCCTTTGTCAGTGAAGGGAAGTATTTTTGATAGCTTAGCCCGGAGAGTGTTCGCGACTTCGCAGTAACTGCATGCGGCGGGGAGATATGGGAACCGCCTCATATCATTCAACGGTATGTTGTAGGGGCTATATCAGCTCGCCATGGCCATAGCTAAAGGGACAATCATAGCCAGTGACATGTCGATGTGGTCATGGCTCCTTCCTTTCCAGTTCCATAATGCACGGGTAGTCGCGTAACGCTCCTTCCCATCGTGCTTTCCTTATCATCTTCATTCTTGCAAAATTCTCT
>Ga0265797_10007957_pt1 | contig 14303 bp, 16 predicted proteins | sample P2T30metagenome_FD_192433 | JGI IMG/M metagenome (GOLD analysis project Ga0265797, IMG submission 192433) | Plant litter microbial communities from East Loma Ridge, Irvine, California - P2 T30 | ecosystem: Environmental > Terrestrial > Plant litter > Unclassified | place: USA: California... | reverse complement strand
CAGGTCGTCCAACGTCAGTGCGCCACCATAGGCAGGGAAAGGCGTTTCGTGGTGATGGACTGAATGCGCCACAAGTGCTAGAGCAGGAACGCTCATCGCGTGTAGTTTCTGGAACCGTCTGAGGCAGCCATCGCGCGGATCGAAAGGTAGGAAAGGGCAAAACGGGGTACTGCTAGACTTCTCGAGATCGTTGTCGATCGTTATTCTCAGATTCTGTGGTTGGATGTCGTAGTTTTCAAGCCTCTGTAGGAGATGATGGAAGCTTCCTGCAGGAATGCGCTGGATCTCGAAGCCGTGGCTGGCAAGATTGAGATGTACTTGAATCAGCGCAGGGAGTTCAATATACTCGAAGAAATCACCAAAACTATTCTCTTTCGGAATGTATTCCCAGGTGCTGCGTAGAATCAAGGAAGTCACTTTGGGAAGTGAAAAGGAATGGTAAGTAGTGGCGACGTGATCGGACGAGGGACAGTCGTCGCAGGGTTGAGCAACGTCAACCTCGAGGGTCTTGAGGTTCTCAAATCCAAGCCAAAGCAATGAGAGATTGACCCCAAAGGTTTTCAACCTCGTGATGTTGCAGAGATGCGGAAGCAGGCTCAATTCTGACCGCGGGTCAAGATGCCAAGCATCGAAACTCAGCCCGAATACGTTAGTGACGCAACAAACCTGGTTGGAGCATCCGCTGATGTGAACATCTCCATACTTAGGTCTTGAACGTTCGTAAGCAGTATGATTAATACACCTAAGTAAGAAGACTGTCCCTGGTTCCAGATTTTCGGGCGCCAGTATTGGACCATGATTCTCGGGTGCCAATATTGGACTATGTTGCGGTTGTCGGGTGCAATGCGCCTTAACCAGGACTGTACATGGGCCGCGGCGGTTTCGTCGAGACGAATTTTGTTATTCAAGGTCATGTCTGTGGCGCCTGAGGGTATTTCACACTCCTCGAAGCAGTCCGTGAATATTGAAGTCGCGACCTCGAGTGTCTGGACGTAGGTCGCGAGGTCGGGCTCTATTTCATCAAATCTGGTCAACCATCCAAATACGAACAAATCAGAGTGAGGGAATAGCTTACGATCGAACATGGTGCAGAGGAGAAGTGCAATCTGTGTTGGCTTTGCCTCGCCATAGCCAATCCTCATTATGTCTATAGAGCAACTTCCGAGAGACCTGTGCGCAAACCTGCGAGGACAGGCAAAGGGTAGCAAGTGTAGCGTTGTCGCTTTCGAGGTGCTCGAAGATTTCGAGCAGCAGCTTTTGGGGTAGCTCGAGTAGCTGAGGCATTGCTCGTGTATGAGTGTGCGATTGAGGGCGTGCTCGGTGGCAGTGGAGAGGCGTTGATCAAGACTGCGCAGAGACTACCGCTGGGAGAGAAAGCAATTGGCGCTCATGGCGAGCGTTTGCGTGGGGTCCACGCGCGTTCTTTCACTCTCACTGTAGGCCAAGACAGATGCATAGCCAGGTCAATGAATAGGTATACATCACCAAATGCCCACTTCTAATTGCAACACTGAGAAAAGTGGCAAGCTTTTTCCCTTCTTGAAACAGGCGCGATGTCAGATGCTGAAGTTTTCTACCTCTCCAGTTTCTATGCTTATCAAGAAAGCGGAGCACATGCCTAAAATTCACCCTTCCATTGCCAATGCTGTACTCGTAAGATTCGCGCATCAATATTGGAGTTCTTGAGTCCTAGTATGTTGCAAGGCATCACTGTGTGCGCTCGATCTTGGATACATTGATGCTTTGGGGTGAAGCGAGCATTAATGGATCTCATACAGTCATCAGAGCTTGTCTGGCTTTGAGAGGAATTGGGTATGGAATATGGAATACGAGAAATGAAATATGGAAAGGACAATCTAAAGCAAGTAAGACTTTCACTTATGGTTTTGGAGAAAGTGTCAGCGCCTACCGAATCGCTCGGATAGAGTAAGAGCTTTCCCCACCTTCAACTTACCTACCCCACACTACGTCACAACACCTCGACCTCAAAAATGCGACATATAAAAGAAGTGCACCATTCTTCCAAATTGCAGCAATATCCATCGATGCCTTGATCGACCACCGCACTTGCAACAACCAAACACTCATCATGCCGCCATCATCTCGCCCACCATTCGCTGATCTGCCTCTCGACAAGAACGGCCCACCGTGCAACGCATGGGGTCTGTATGGCAAAGACGACGAATTAGGCGCACTCAACCTTATCACTCCCGACACTGTCAAAGCTGCGGCTAAAGAGATCCAGACCGGGGAGCGCGTCTCGCTGGATTGGTATCTCAATCTACCCACTTTCCCATCGTTTGGACGACCGCCTTTCGGATGGAAGATGGAGAACCGGAGCCATCCCAGTGGAGCGAAACGCATTGTCAATGACGACCACTTGGACATGAACACTCAAGGTTCATCTCAATGGGATGGCTTTCGGCATTATGGCTACCAACAAGCGAAGCAGTACTATGGCGGACGGTCACAGCAGGATGTTGAGACCAGTGAAGTTATTGGGATCGATCGCATCGCGCATTCGGGTGGTATCACTGCCCGGGGTGTTATTCTAGATTACCCACGATATCTGGAGCGACAAGGTAAAGAAAAGGTCAGCGCGTTGAGTAACAACCACATCAGCGCCGATGCGCTCAAAGCAATGTTGAAGGAAACGGGCGTTGAAACAAGAGCGGGTGATCTTCTGCTTTTGAGGACAGGGTTCACGCGCGACTACGAGGCTCTGGGCATGGAAGATTGCAAGGCATTGGGATCTAAGCCACCAACGTTTCTGGGCGTGGAGAGCTCAAAGTCCGTTGCACAGTGGATCTGGGAATCTGGCTTCGTTGCAGTAGCGGGCGATGCGCCGTCATTCGAGATGTCACCGTTAGTTGGTGCACACAACCAGCCGGGTGGGATGTGGGAGGGCGAAACGTGGGAAAATGAGATGCAAGGCGGGGGTTTATTGCATCAATGGCTGCTCGCGGGTTGGGGCGTGATGATTGGCGAAATGTGGGATCTTGAGGCTCTGTGTGAGAAAGCGAAGCAGCTAGGCCGCGCAACGTGCTTCGTAAGTAGCGTGCCTCTAAAAGTGAGTACGATCCTGGCAATCCTTACACTCCACTTCATTACAGCTGTGTACACCGAGTTACAGAGTCTTCCGACACCGAGTAGGATATGTTTAATTGACTCCTTGGCAGGTACCGGGCGGAGTTGCAAGTCCACCCAATGCGGTCGCGATATTCTGATCCTTCGCGTATTCGCGAGCTTGGGTACACACGTTGAGTCGTTGACAGCCTCAACAACCAAAACACCGAGTTTCATTACACGTGAAATTCTTCCCTCCTGCGCGATACCCGTCAACGGACTTCGCGTATCCCACCAATGCAGTGACGTCGTGGCGTGGTGGCGTTTCTACGTGGGCCGCGGTCTCCGAAAAGGCCCCCGACTGCGCATAGCCTATTACTGCAGCACAAGGTATCTCGAGATAGCACAAATAAGGCATATGTGTGGTATAGTCCGCCGAGCCTTTGGTACGCGTTTCAAAGAACCCGTTACGGCCGGGATCATCGCCTTGCTGCTGCGGATTGATGGGTGCGCAATGCTGCTGCGCGTGTATGCATCTGCACGGTTGTATGGCCCCAATTGTGGATGATCCCAATCAAAGTAAGACTTCTGCCTATCTCTTCAGCTTCATTACAGTACTATGCAGGGCGTCGGAGTACTTGAAGACACTGCGCTCCGCCTCGAGAATTTTTTTCCTGCATCCAACTTCAGTCCTTTCGATCTTCCGTTCACTGCTTCCTTTCAAAGCCGAACCAGTCTTCAAACAAAACCCACACTTTCACATTCACAATGAAGCTCTCACTCTTCGTCGCCGCCGTCGTCGGCGCCTCTTCTGTCTCCGCCTGGGGCGTCCCATGGGGGCACCCAAAGCCAACAAGGACCGCTGGATACACATATGATCCTACTCCTACACCCACTTTCGGCACACCCACACCCACACCGTCCGGTGGCTCATGGCAGCCAATCCCAGACCCGCCCAAGCCCATCCACAAGGTGTGCGTCAAAGGCCTCTGCTTCGCGGAGCCCCCAAAGCACTGCAAGGCTGGATACGTGAGTCACCTGTACATCTCATGTCTTGTATGAATGAAGAACTAATACATGATAGACCGCCGGTATGATGAAGAAGTGTCACACGTGCTGTAAGCAGGCTGGTGGCGCGAATCCCAAGCGCAACATGGGACAGTCCTTCGCCGAGTACGCGCAGTAGAGGACTTCTTCTTCAAACTTTCAATGTATATAGATTAGACCAAAGGCGAATCTGACAGTAGCCTGGCGTACATTTCGATTAGAAACAAATTGCACATCAGCAATTCGTTCGCTCCTCTGACTGCTCGACTTCACTGTGATGCCGCTCAGCCCATTCTCGTCTTTGCCGAACGTGGCGTTCATATTCCAGTCCTTGCACGCTGTGTAACAGGTCCAATATTGCGATGTGTCCGGAGGGTGTTATGCAGTGACTTGGAATTGCAGTGCGGTGGGAAGGTGCATGTTGAAGCATCGGCAGTAGAAGCCTACCTATCAAAGGTGAGATCTGTTCACCTCTACTGCCACAACAATTTCAGGGCTGAAATTGTTTCCTCTTGAAATTGTACTTGCTTCTGCGCCACACTACATGCCCCCTCTCTTGCTCTGGAAACCTCTCGGTTGCCTGGACGGACACGACTTCCGCAACACAATTGTCTTTATCAAATCGACAGATCTGATCGAATTTGCTGAAGATCACTTCGATCGTCCACGCATTGCATGTATGTCATCTTCAAGCTGTGTTGGCTCCCGCCCGGTTCCTGTCAGCCTCAGGCTTGGCTTCCCGCTTCCGTCCCGTCGCACGTTTCAGCTCACCGGGCGCCATTCCGCACCACCAACCCTGACTCCACCGATCACCTGAAAACCGGGGGCCGATTCTTCGCATTTTGGTGGCCTGATTACGCAGCTGGCGTTTCTATCATTGTTGCTCGTGGTACCCACGGTTCAAGGTTGTGTGACTTCGAAAGATAACCACCGCGCGTCGAATGCGGGAAGGACCTGCAGCTGCAGCTGTCATGTCCGAAGAACGAGCTCATCCGATCATCGACCCGTCTAATTACAGAGCGCTCGACCCGGCGAAGAAGGACATCCGCGTCCTGGAAGTTGCTCCTGGCAAGGCTGGGGATGTCATTCGGTGTACACTCCGACATGTGTCTCTTCTCGGCGAGCCTGCTCCAGTCTACGAGACAATTTCGTACTGCTGGGGCGCACCTGGGGAGCCGGCCTACTTAGAGCTCAATGGTGAGCTCGTCGCGGTGCCAGCCAGTTCTGAAGCTACGATAAGACGCTTGCGATATACTGACCGGCCGCGAGTCTTGTGGCTAGACGCTATTTGTATTTCTCAATCGTCTGTAGCAGACAGGAGCGAGCAGGTGGCTCTCATGCCCGATGTGTATGGCAAAGGGGAACGTAATCTCATCTACCTTGGTGAAGACGACGACACAATGGCCGCCCGAGCCCAGAGGTGCATTGAGCAAGTCCTGGCTGAGATGCGCGATGCAACCGATGATTTTCGAAAGCTTGACAATATCATGGCCAATAAGGGACATGACGGCGTCCGCACTTGTCGCTCGGGGTTCGACCACGATGTCGATTTCGACGTGCTTGAATGCCTCTTCGAGCGTCCGTGGTTCAGGTCCGTTGCTCGACTGTATGTTCTCGAGACTGAGCGCTGACCAGGATGATCAGGCGCCTGTGGGTGCGAACAAGCCTGGTCGTGGTGCTCATGAGACTGGCGCTGACACACCACAGGTCGTGCAAGAAGGTGTGCTTGCGAGAACCAGTCTTTGCCATTGGGGCGACGTGCAAATCAGCCTCGACGACATTCTACGAGTAACACTATGGCTACTGCACAAGATTCGCTATGTGAAGAAAAGCCTAAACGATAGTCCCGGCCTCGCGAGCGCAATCATGATGCTCACGTTCCACGACCTCATCGTCGGTCCTGCGGGAACCACAGTACACCTCCATAGCATGTTGGAAGCGTCGCGATACTTCCTGAAAACCGAGCCACGCGACACGTTGTACGCCGTACTCGGGCTCTGGTCGCGTAACAAAGATCCAGAGCTCTGCGCTCAAGCACGCAAAACACTGCTCAAGGTAGACTATACCAAACCCGTTGCAGACCTCATGCAGGACGCGTCGCGGTACAGCTTCATCGAACTGGGCCATATGATGGTATATCGCCGCTGCCTCGGAGACGAGGAGCAAAACCTCGCAAGCTGGGCTATTAGAGCAGAAACCCCATCCGCCATGGCGAAAGAAAACAGCAATCTCCCCTCCTTTACATGCGCGTGCAGAGGCCTTGAACCCGCGTTCCAATTCCATGATACTTCATATGGCAACGAAGTCCTCTTGACACAGGGCTTTTTCGTAGATAGCGTGGCTGACATCACGGTCAGCTGCGATGGCATGTTCAAAAGACTGGAGAACTACTATCTCTGGCTGATACAAGCGAAACACGCGGTGCAGCGGAACTACGAGAGGAGAGGAGAGCAGCTGTCGGAACAGATTGACTTTCGAATGGCTTGGACGCTTGCCGCGGGCGAAGGCCCTTTCGAGAACCCAGCTAAGCCCACGGACTTCAAAATATTCACTGCGTATATTCGTGATTGCGAGACGTTTTTGGTCAACGAGAAGATCAGAGAGCAGCGTAACATTGAGTTTCAGAGTAATGTCCAGGACGATACGATGGGATCTCTGCGTTGTAGCGTCCAGCGTCGCTTCTTCATGACGTCCGAAGGGCTAATGGGACTGGGCCCTGGTTCAATGAGGATTGATGACCACATCGTGATAATAAGAGGAGCGATACGGCCTGTTGTGCTGCGGAAGACAACTGAGGGTTCGCGTTATATACTCGTGGGCGAGGCATACGTGTATGGGATCATGGACGGCGAGGCAGTAGAGGAGTGGAAAGCACAGGGTGAGATCGAGCAACTTTTTCCGTTGGTTTGAGCTGTTGACTACGAGGGTTTACGTATGTTTAGGTAGCTGAATTTGGCGTTCAGCGCGTGCTAAAGGTTAACAAAACAGATACGAGTAACTTGGCAGGTTGATTCCACAGACATTAAATATGTAGCACGCGAAGATTGCCTTTACACTGTTTGTAGTGTAGTCGACGAGCGTAGCTCAGTTGCGTGACTTGAACCCGTCTTCCACCATCTAGTAAGAACGCCGTCTACTCCTACCCAGACATCGCCAGACCATACCACATCCACCATCCCCACAAACGCCCCTCACACGCACTCCAACACCCATTAAACCCCTTTCAATAATCCGGCCCCATCCCGACCCCAACCCCACTCCCCCTACTATTCGTATTCCTCAAATGCGCCCCACTCCCCTTAAACAAACTCTGCCAAATAAACGCCTCACTAAGCAACAACTCGATATCCTTCTCCGTCCACTGGCGCGTGGGTAAGGATTGCAGAAACATCATGATTTCTTGGAAATCCATTTTGCGCAGCTCGTGGCTCCATTTGACGAGGAAGGCGGCGCAGACGTAGAGGTGGAAGGAGGAGAAGCCGTCTTCTTCGGCCTGAGGGAATTAACTTTTGAGGAAAGGGTGGGGAAGGGGGGTGGACTTACGAGATATGTATCCCACATGCGAATCGTGTTTTTGACTGAGATTTCGCGCATGAGTAGGCAGTTCATCCATCGGAAACTGAATTGGATGAACTCCACTCCTTCGTTGATTAAATGCGCCGCCAAATCGCCATCAATGCGCGTGGTCAGGTCTCTGAGATCCGCAACCTGTCTCTGAATGCCCGGTTGCTGCGCAATGTAATTATCCTGTATGCCGTCCAGCAGTTTCGTCAAGCACCAAAACGAATCCGCTTCCACAGCGTCGAGAACTTGTTTGGGTAATTGCCCTGGGTCCATGCCGAATTCGACTTCAGGATCGGATATGTATGCGCCGAGGAAGACTTGCCAGAACGGTGTCACGAGGTCATTTATGCCCTGGACGTAGCCTGATGCTGGATGCCGTATGGCCCAGACATAGAGTATCCGTTCGAGAGACTTTTGTGTGGCTTCGTATTGGTACAAGGGGAGGTGTGGATTCGTCCGTGGCACGTCGATGCTAACTTGGTGCCATATCGCTTCGTCCAGGCCTCGGCCGCGGCCGCGTATTGTCGATGGGAATGTAGTGCCGCCGGCGGTTCCGCCTGCAGTCCCGGCGACGACCGCGCCGGTGCTGCCAGAGGCGCCGCGATCGAAAGCTTGTCGAACGCCTTCCAGGTACTCTTTTCGTTTTCGCTCGAGGGTCGCGACGCGGCGTTCACTGCTGGTGGGTAGGTAGCCTAGGAGCACTTGCCAGGTCATGGCGCGGACTTCAGATGGGACACCTGACCACGCGAGGTCTCGTAGATCTGATAGAGCGACAGTGCTGGCCTGGAGTATCTTCTTGAACTTGTTGATCCGTACTGTCCGAGATGAGAGTTCTTCGATTTGCTTCGCGGTGGCGTTGGCTGGTATGGAGGGGTGGGTGATGAGATGCATTGAGTTGGCCGGATCTCGCAGAATCTCCTGATATTGTGGTCGTAGAATCTTGCCCTCTACTTTCTTCGCAGTTGGATAGGTCGGTATTCCACGCTCTTCCGCAATGTCGCCACTGTCTATACCACGCCATGCCGACGACGAAGCATCACCCTTCGAGGCCGTCCCTCCTGTGTCCTTCGGGTTTGGTGGCTGTTTCCGGCGACCCTTTCGCCGCATGTTCGCTATGCTCGGAAGTCCAAACTCATCCTCGTCGTCCTCGAACATATCCCCCTCCCCCGCTTCATCTTCGTCCCAATCATGATCTGTGTTTCGTAGGAAGCTGCTGTATGTCGGTCGCGCAGGGCGGGGTGACGTCGTGTTCCGGCTGGGTGCAGCACTTGACTCGCGACTATGGGTGGCCGATGGAGGGGTTCGTGGTCGCGAGTTCGATCCGGACACGCTCCTATTTTCGTCAGAACTGGGGTCTTTTTGCTTCTTTATGCGCAGCATACAGGGAGCTGAAGTTGAGTATGTCGGCATGCGAGTACGCTGCGCCAATGACCTTCTTGCTTTGCGACGAGCTGGACGTATTCGAAGTTGTGCGCCAGAACGGGGATGCGGATCTGTTTGCCTACTCTCAGCAAGCGATTGTATATCATGTGATGCTATACATACGAAGAACGATCTGTACATGGCAAAGCAAGTTGTTAGCTACCCCGGATGCTATGACGCTTGCTGCGGTTGCAAGGACACGAACCGACCTGGACCATCTCCTGGGGCATTGGTTAGCAAACGGAGTACACCAAATGACTGTACTGAAGCACAAACCTGCTGCTGCGGCTGTTGCTGCTTCTTCATAGTGAAGATGCTATGCTCTCTTGCCCCGCTGCCCTTTCGCCGCACTCGAAGGTTGCCCACCGGCGCTACCTGGTTACGTCCGAACGCACGTACCCACCCGCGCTGCACCTGCCGCCAAGACCAGGCACGCCCGTGCCTTCCCGTCGTCTCCTCTCCTCACCCTTGCGTCAAGCTTTGCACTCTCACCAACAAATCCTCGCTCACGACCTCACCCGTAACTTTTTTCTTCTCCTGTTACTCTTTGCACGGCGAGCGAATCGTGCTCTTTGACAGCGCATCACGTCTTAGGACAACGACAAGGACGCTCACTTCACGTGTCACGCTCTACTTAACAACCAACACCACACTACACCAAAATGGCTGACGAAGTCGAAAATGACGGGCTCTTCGACGATCTGTGAGTGCTTTCTGACGCACTACATCTTTTCGGCGTTAATATTACTACTGCGAGCATCACTAACAGCCTCTAGCTATGACGACGACCACACGCAACCATCCGCGCCCGCTGCGCCCGCCCCTCAAGCTGCACCAGAGCCGGTCAAGACCGAGCCAGAGAGCGCGCCGGCTCAAGAAACCTCACAGAATGGCCAAGAGAGCGCCACTCCATCATGGCCGGCGCATCAAGCCGGAGGCGAGGACTCCCACATGGACCAGTCTGGTGGCTACAACAACGGCGGTGACCAGTCCTATGGCAATGCGCCCATGCAGGAGGATAACTATCCACCCATCAACGTCAAGGAGGACGGGTAAGTGCGGTTTTTGCTTTGTTGTTTTGATCGTGACAGGCGCATCATTGGTACAGTATCAGCAGTAGCTCTCACACGCATCTACATATCCGATCGCGGACTCGTGGTGCTTGGTATTGCGGCACTCGACCCTGCGCCTATCGTGCGGTGATCCACTCAATGAGACGCTTGGTCTTGCAGTATTGCTTAAGCGCATGTGCGACGGAGTACACTGCGAGGTCACAGCTTGGGTCAAGTCAGGCACATACATCAAGATTTCTTCTCTTCGCACAAGGTCCGAGGACAGGCTATTTGATTACCGTGGCTACAGCGCGGGTTTGGGAGAAGATTTTGTTCAGGTCGCCGGTTAAGCGAACTCCAAGCCTGTGGTGGTCGACACTGCGATGGTTGATTGTTGGAAGAAGCTGGGAATTGCAACGCCGACAACTGCTTTCTCCAGGCCACCAGCAGTACGCCTTACGCGAGACCTATCGCGGCAAGCTAGAGCACTGAGCAGCACCGCCTTTTGTCGATATATACCTAGGTACTTGATAGTGCGTACCAGCAACGCAAGCAAAGGGTAGCTAGCGGGTCGCAGGTCGTTCTGCATGCTCAGACGTCTGCGCTCGTGTCCATAGCAGAACACAGACGCTTCATCCGAACATACTGTGCCCTTGCGGCTATCTCTGCTTGAGTACCGAATCGCCAAAGTTGAACAATGGAATTTTCCGAGCTCGACATGATTGGGCAGCCGCCACGAGGTCGACATTACCGCTTTGGGATGCGGCGTACACGACATCGCTTAATTGCCGAGCATGCTGCAGCCACGCATGTGGACGTTGGTCTTCATGTCAGGAGTGCCATTGTTACATTCATCCCACCTGCCCCAGGCATGAGCTACATCTATCTATCGACGGGCAAGGACAGTTATGCTGCTGGCGGCTGGCAATGATGGTTTGCTAGGGGATTGTCAAGGCACGGGTCGCTCTGAATCTGATACTCGACCACCGTCGCAATACACAACCTTCGTCACCAGTCAGACGGATCCAGACTACTGAACATCAAAGACCGCGTTGCAGTCGCTATCAGAAGCACGCCAAACACACGCCTCGGAGCTGCATCTACTCAAGTGAAGAGTCGGGGACAGATGCATCTATCATGGACATTGGTCGACCGGAAGACATCACCGACGCATGACATCCGCAGCCATTCCAACATTCTCCACCGCTCGACAAACCAAGTCTACTAATGTACCAATGATGCGCCTCATCGCCTCGTTTTCTACTCTGCTTTGCTTCTATTGATCAAATTACTGACTCCCACGACAGCAAGATGTTCATTGGCGGCCTCAATTGGGAGACCACTGAAGGTATGTTTTTCATTTTCGTGGACTTGCATGTGAAGCAAACCCTAACATTCAACCCAGAATCACTGAAGCAATACTTCTCACAGTTCGGCGAGGTCAGCGAGTGCACCGTCATGCGCGACTCCGCAACCGGCCGCTCACGAGGCTTTGGTTTCCTCACATTCCGCGACGCGAAGTGCGTTAATACTGTCATGGTCAAGGAACACTACCTCGACGGCAAGATCGTGAGCCATTCTGCTGCCCTCCCACCTCATGTCACCCGTCTCTAACGTCCTCCCAGATCGACCCCAAGCGCGCCATCCCTCGCGAAGAACAAGAGCGCACATCCAAGATCTTCGTCGGCGGCGTCTCCCAAGAAGCCACCGAAGAAGACTTTACCAAATTCTTCAAGCAGTTCGGCCGCGTTGTAGACGCAACCCTCATGATGGACAAAGAGACCGGCCGTCCCCGCGGCTTCGGCTTCGTTACTTTCGACGGTGACGCGGCTGTCGACGCCACGCTGCGCCAACCCCTCCAGATCCTCGGTAAGCCCATCGAAGTCAAGCGCGCACAGCCACGCGGCAACATGCGCGACGACGAGGGCGGAGACAAGAAGTTCGGCGGTGGGCGCGGTGGGGGGAACAAGTTTGGGAACCGTGATAATGGAGGCGGTGGCGGTGGTTTCGATCAAGGCATGGGAGGCGGAATGGGCGGTCCTGCAGGCGGAGCCAACAACGGCATGACGCCCGCCATGATGGCGCAGTACTGGCAGCGCATGCAGCAGTACTTCCAACAGATGCAGCAGAACATCGCAGCCCAGCAGGGCAACGGCATGAACCCGATGGCGATGCAGCAAATGATGGCTATGCAAGGTGGACGCGGCGGACCAGGCGGCGGCATGAACCCAATGGCCATGCAGCAGCAGATGATGGCCATGGGCGGCGGCAATCCAGGCATGCAAGGTGCGCCTGGTCCGGCGTACACGCCCCAAGACCAGCTCGCGTTCGAGCAGCAGAAGTACGAGCAGCAGCAGCAGCAGAGGCGTATGTATGACGATGGAACTGGGGGTGGTATGGGCGGTGGTGGTGGTAGGGGTAATGGGCGTGGGCGTCAGGGGTCTAGTCAGCCTCCTGTCAACGCGCCGATTAATGCGCCCACGGGACCGAAGAATGCGGGCAAGCCGGGTGCGAATTATAGAGGTGGGGGGAGGCATGGTGGCGCGGGGTTCAGGCATAGTCCGTATGGTGGACGTGGTGGTTAGATGGGTTGTGACGGAGGTCATAAGGTGCGGTGAGGGAGGGTGTTAGGAGGCTGGCTTTCGACTGATCTAGGATCGATATCGACGAGCGAATGGTAATTGGATGGGATGGGACGAGGCATGTTTTACATAAGTCAAGGCTAGCGGGTTTTTTCGGTGTATACTACTCATCTCTCATTGCGAGACGTTCCTTCTGCTTGTTTGACCCGTCACTCCACGCAAACATAGTTTCCTCCATCTTCTCAACAGTACAACCAACTCGACAGACATCTCTCCCCTTTCTCATCTCAATCCTTACGGCACACGATGCACCCCCTCTCTCCTCCCCCTGCCCATCCTCCACCACGTAAACCCCCAACCCCCCACCCACCCAACCCCCATCCACGCCCCCAACACCCCAAAATTCACGCCCAAATGATTCTTCGTCCCAAACACCACCGTCCTCGTGGCCTGCATACAATGATAAAACGGCATCGCATACCCATACTCATAAAACCGCGGCATAATCTCCACCCCCGCAAACGCCCCACTCACATTCGCAATAATCCACACGTTCAAGAAGTACGGCGCCCACTGCATGCCTATCAGCGTGAAGACGGATTCCATGGCTAAGCCACATGCGCTCATTGTTGCGCAGTTGAGGAGCCAGAGGACTGTGAAGCCTGTTGCGGGGGAGTGGAAGTGTCCGGTTAGCGGGATGCTGAAGGGTAGTAGGGCTAGGGTATACATGAGGCTGAGGAAGATGTATGCAGCTAGGGAAGAGAGAAAGCGGATTGTTAGGGTTGTGGGGAGGGTGAAGAGGTGGCCGTGGAGGGAGGCAGATGCGTGGAGGATGGTGAAGGTGTTGAATGTGAAGGTCAGGAGCTGGGAGGTAGTTAGTTGCTTTGGTATGAGGTGAGATGGTGAAGGACGTACGAATATCAGACCGGTGTTCAGCGTGCCGAATGCGGCTGCGGAGGAGAAGGGTATGAGGTCTATTTGCTTTACTGCGAAAGGTGATGCAAGACATTGTGGGCATTGGAGCGCTGTGGCTAGAGAAGTGTCTTGATTTGCTTGTAGGAACGTTGCGGTCGAATTGATGGCGAGTTGCGAGATTATGCCGTTTACTAAGCTCATGAGTGGAGGTAATGTGACAGACAACGTAGTAACCTGATTCCGCGCCGACGCGAAGTATAGCGTTGCCGCCGAGTGCGGATCATACGAAGCTTCACCTCGCTTGAGTGCTGCTTGGAGATTCGAAGACGCGTTGGCTGAGATTTGCAGAACGGCCCAGCTGCGTTCTTGAAGAATCGTATCGCGACTCGACGCGTCGCCGTCTCCCGTAATACTGGGGAAGTCCCAGCGCAAATGAGATCCAGGTGCTGACAGGCTTCCCTTGATACCGTTGATGAGACCTGCGCCGAAAGGGCCGTCGTCGAGGTTCACTCCTGTGACTGTAATGCGAGAGAGGTCGTTGTTCTTGAGTAGTGAGCCGAAGAAGAGTGCGACGCAAGCCCATAGTAAGATTGCGTTATAGATCAGTGGCACGATGTATGATGGAATGAGTGCTTTACGGGCTGCGGCGGCTTCT
>Ga0265797_10007956_pt1 | contig 14303 bp, 10 predicted proteins | sample P2T30metagenome_FD_192433 | JGI IMG/M metagenome (GOLD analysis project Ga0265797, IMG submission 192433) | Plant litter microbial communities from East Loma Ridge, Irvine, California - P2 T30 | ecosystem: Environmental > Terrestrial > Plant litter > Unclassified | place: USA: California... | reverse complement strand
GAGGTCGGCCCGCTGTCGCCGGTCACGGCCACGTCGATCGACGGAGATCCTCGTGTCTGACCGGGGCACCACCTCCCGGGCCGAGTTCGACGCGGCCCTGTCCGGCCACCGCGTCGTCCCGGTCGTCCGCGACCTCTTCGGCGACGGCGAGACGCCGGTGGGCGTCTACCGGAAGCTCGCGGCGGGGCGACCCGGCACGTTCCTGCTGGAGTCCGCCGAGCAGGGCGGCATCTGGTCGCGCTGGTCGTTCGTCGGTGTGTCCTCCTTCGGCGTGCTGACCACCCGCGGAGACGACGTCGAGTGGATCGACTACGGCATGAGCCGGGAGCGTGCGCTGGGCGATGCGACCGGGCGACCCCTCGAGGTGCTCTCCGCGCTCTTCGAACGCTGGCAGACGCCGCGCCTCCGCGAGCTGCCGCCCCTGACGGGTGGTCTCGTCGGCTTCATCGGCTGGGAGGCCGTCCGCGAGCTCGAGTCGCTGCCCGACGCCCCGCCCGCCGAGTTCGAGGTCCCGTCCCAGGCGCTCAGCTTCGTGAGCGAGCTGGTGGCGCTCGATCACCGCACCGGCGCGGTCATGCTGATCGCCACGGTGCTGAACGACGAGACCGACACCTCCGACGCCCTGTGGGCCGACGCGCAGTCGCGCCTCGACGGTCTGCAGAGTCGTCTGGCCGAGCCCAGCGAGGCGTTCCTCTCCGACGTCGATCTCACGGTCGCCCCCGACCCGGTCCGACGCACGAGCGACGCCGAGTACGGGGCCGCCATCGAGCGGTCGAAGCAGTACATCCACGACGGCGACGTCTTCCAGGTGGTCGTGTCGCAGCGGTTCGACCACGAGCTCACGGCCGATCCGCTCGACGTGTACCGCGTCCTCCGCACTCTCAACCCGAGCCCGTACATGTACCTCGTGAGCCTCGACGACGTCGACGGTCGGCCCTACTCGATCGTCGGATCGTCGCCCGAGGCCCTGGTCAAGGTCGACGGACGGCGCGCCTACACGCACCCCATCGCCGGTTCGAAGCCGCGTGGCGGCAACCCCGAGGAGGATCAGCTGCTCGCCGACCAGCTGGCCTCCGACCAGAAGGAGCGAGCCGAGCACCTGATGCTCGTCGATCTCGCCCGCAACGACCTGCTCAAGGTCTGCACCCCGGGTTCCGTCGAGGTGACCGAGTTCATGCAGGTCGAGCGCTTCAGCCACATCATGCACCTCGTGTCGAGCGTCGAGGGGGATCTCGCTCCGGGGCGCAACGCCATCGACGCCTTCCGGGCCACGTTCCCCGCAGGCACCCTGTCGGGCGCGCCCAAGCCCCGCGCCCTCGAGATCATCGACGAGCTCGAACCGGCGCAGCGGGGGGTCTACGGCGGGGTCGTGGGCTACTTCGACTTCGCCGGTTCGGCCGACGTCGCGATCGCCATCCGCACCGTGCTCCTGCAGGGCGGCACCGCGCGGGTCCAGGCCGGCGCCGGTCTCGTCGCCGACAGCGATCCCGTCGCGGAGAACGAGGAGGCGCGCAACAAGGCCGCGGCCCCCTTGCGTGCCGTGGCCGTGGCCAACGCCATGACGAGGCTCGTCTGATGAGCGCCCGCCGCATCAAGCTCACCACGATCCTGCTCGGGATCCTCCTGGCCGCCGTGGTGCTCCTCGCCTGGACGCAGCCGTGGTTCGAGCTCGTGATCAGCCTGCCCCAGGGCGGCTCCGACCGCGTGACGGCCAGCGGAGACGTCGCCGGCGGCGCCCTGTCGGCGCTCTCGCTCGCGAGCCTCGCGCTGTTCGCCGCGCTGACCATCGCGGGTCGGGTCTTCCGCATCGTGCTCGGCGTGCTGCAGACCCTGCTCGGCGTCTGCGTCGCCCTCGGGGCCGGAACATCCCTGGCCGACCCGATCGGCGCCTCCGGAACCCCCATCACCACGGCGACCGGCGTCGAGGGGGCCGAGTCGCTCGTGTCGCTCGTCGACTCCGTCTCGGCCACGCCCTGGCCGTGGGTGGCGCTGGTGACCGGCATCGTCTCGGCGCTGCTCGGCGTCGCCGTCGTCGTCCTCTCGGGGATGTGGCCCCAGGCCACCCGGAAGTACTCGGCGACCCGGCTCGTGGCCGCCGATCCCGCGGCCGACCCGGCCGCCGCCTGGGACACCCTCTCGAGCGGGGACGACCCCACCGAGAGTCCCGACGAGACGGCCCGCAGCCGGTAGACTCGTCGCGTCCCATCTTGATCCAAGGAGCACCGTGAGCATTCAGACGAAGCCCGACGACCGCCACGAGGCCGCCGAAGACCTCGGTCACGGCAACTCGCCCGCCGCGTGGACGGCTGTGATCATCATGCTGGTCGCTTTCTCCATCGGCACCGTCGCCTTCTTCCTCGCCATCCCGTGGATCGTCTGGGCCTCCGCCGGGCTCGTGATCGTCGGGCTCGTCGTCGGGCTCGTGCTCAAGCGCGTCGGGTACGGCGTCGGCGGTCACCGCTATGTCCCGAAGGCGCACAACTAAGTGCTGGAAGACCTCTACGCCGGCTCCCTGGCCGATGCCGAGGCCCGGCGTGAGCTGGTGCCGTTCGCGTCGGTCGAGGCGGCCGCCCTCGAACGTCCTGCGGCACTCGACGCCCTGGCCGCGCTCCGACCCGACGAGCGCGTCAAGATCATCGCCGAGGTGAAGCGGGCCAGCCCGTCCCGCGGCGATCTGTCCGACATCGCCGATCCCGCCTCCCTCGCCGTCTCCTACGCGACGGGTGGGGCCAGCGCGATCAGCGTCCTCACCGAGGGCCGCCGATTCAAGGGCACCCTCGCCGATCTCGAGGCCGTCCGACAGGTCGTCGACGTCCCCGTGCTCCGCAAGGACTTCATCGCCGACCCGTACCAGGTCTTCGAGGCGCGTGCCGCAGGCGCAGATCTGGTCCTCCTCATCGTCGCCGGCCTCTCGCAGCCCAGACTCGTCGAGCTGCACGAGCTCGTGCGGTCGCTGGGCATGACCGCGCTGATCGAGACCCACTCGGCCGACGAGGTCCGACGCGGTCTCGACGCCGGCGCCGAGCTGCTCGGCGTGAACGCCCGCGACCTCTCGACGTTCGAACTCGACCGCGATCTGTTCGGTCGACTCGCCGACGGCATCCCGTCCGGTGTCGTCCGCGTCGCCGAATCCGCCGTCGCGTCACCCGACGACGTCGCCCACTACCGTCGCGCCGGCGCCGATGTCGTGCTCGTGGGCGAGGCCCTCGTCACGCACGGCGACCCGGTCGACGCACTCACCCGCTTCCTGGAGGTCTGATGGCACTGCGCGACGAGACGGGGCCCTACTTCGGCTCCTTCGGGGGGCGCTTCGTCCCCGAATCCCTGGTGGCCGCACTCGACGAACTCGACTCGGCCTACAAGGCCGCGGCGGTCGATCCCGAGTTCCAGGCGGAGCTCCGTGCCCTGCACGCGACGTACACGGGTCGCCCCTCGATCATCACCGAGGTCCCGCGCTTCGCCGAGCACGCCGGCGGGGCGCGCGTCATCCTGAAGCGCGAAGACCTGAACCACACGGGTTCGCACAAGATCAACAACGTGCTCGGACAGGCGCTGCTCGCCCGCAAGCTGGGCAAGACCCGGCTGATCGCCGAGACGGGCGCCGGGCAGCACGGTGTGGCGACCGCCACCGCGGCCGCCCTGTTCGGCATGTCCTGCGTCGTGTACATGGGCCAGGTCGACACCGAACGTCAGGCCCTCAACGTGGCCCGCATGCGCCTCCTCGGGGCCGAGGTCGTCTCGGTCACGACCGGGTCGCGCACGCTGAAGGACGCCATCAACGACGCGATGCGCGACTGGGTCGCCAGCGTCGACACCACGCACTACGTCCTCGGCACGGTCGCCGGTCCGCACCCCTTCCCGGCGATGGTGCGCGACTTCCACAAGATCATCGGCGAAGAGGCTCGCGAGCAGGTCCTGGCGCTCACCGGGTCGCTCCCGGACGCCGTCACGGCGTGCGTCGGCGGCGGGTCGAACGCCATGGGCATCTTCCACGCGTTCCTCGACGACCCCTCGGTCGAGCTCTGGGGCTACGAGGCCGGGGGAGACGGCGTGGAGACCGGTCGTCACGCTGCGTCGATCACCCTGGGTCGGATCGGCAACCTGCAGGGCACCAAGTCGTACCTCATGCAAGACGAAGACGGGCAGACGCTCGAGAGCCACTCGATCTCGGCCGGCCTCGACTACCCGAGCGTCGGGCCCGAGCACGCCTGGCTCGCCGAGAGCGGACGGGCCCACTACGAGCCCGTGACCGACGCCGAGGCGATGGCCGCGTTCAAGCTCCTCACTCAGACCGAGGGCATCCTGCCCGCGATCGAGACGGCGCACGCCCTCGCCGGCACGATCAAGCTCGGTCAGCGTCACCCCGACTGGACGATCCTGGTCTCGATGAGCGGCCGAGGCGACAAAGACGTGGCGACCGCCAGCCGCTACTTCGGCGTCCTCGACGAGCAGGCGCAGCAGCTGTGAGCGGCGCCGACGCTCCCACGGGCAGCAAGGTGGCGGCGGCCATCCGAGCTCGTCGCGAAGCCGGGTCCGGCGCCGTGATCGGATACCTCCCCGTGGGGTTCCCCGATCTGGCGACGAGCATCGAGGCCGCCGTGACGCTCGCCGAGAACGGCATCGACGTCATCGAGCTGGGCATGCCGTACTCCGATCCCGTCATGGACGGACCGGTCATCCAGGCTGCCACGCAGAAGGCACTCGCCGAGGGCTTCCGAGTCCGCGACGTCTTCACGGCCGTCCGCGAGATCACCTCCCGTGTCGACACCCCGGTCGTCGTCATGACGTACTGGAACCCGGTCGAGCAGTACGGCGTCCAGCGCTTCGCCGACGACCTCGCCGCTGCGGGCGGTGCCGGTCTCATCACCCCCGACCTCATCCCCGACGAGGGCTCCGCGTGGATCGCCGCCGCCGAGGCCGCCGACCTCGATCGGGTCTTCCTCGCCGCGCCGTCCTCCAGCGAGGCTCGACTCCGCCAGTCGGTGGAGGCCAGCCGCGGATTCGTCTACACGGTGTCGACGATGGGCATCACCGGCACCCGCACCGACGTCGATTCCGCGGCGCACACCCTCGTCGACCGCCTTCGTGAGGCAGGTGTCGAGTACGCGTGCGTCGGTCTGGGCATCTCGACCGCCACCCAGGTGCGTGAGGTCCTCGCCTACGCCGACGGGGCGATCATCGGCTCGGCCTTCGTGCGCGCCCTCGCCGAGGGCGGGCTCGACGCCCTCGCCGAGGTCGCAGCCGATCTGTCGTCGGGCGCCACCGTCTCACGCTGACTCCTGCTCGCGCTAGAGTCTTCCCGCGTCGGCCCGCCGACACCCCGTGTTCCCCGTGAAAGGCGTTTCCGCCCGTGTTCGTTCCCCTGAGCATCCCGAGTCCGTCCGCCGAATGGCAGTACTTCGACGTGACGGCCTGGATCAACGAGACCTTCGGCGCCTCGGTGCCGGGTTCGCTGCGCATCCACGCCTACGCCCTCTGCATCCTGGCCGGCATCGTCATCGCCGGCATCATCACGAACCAGCGTCTGAAGCGCCGCGGGGCCGAGAGCGGCGTCGTGATCGACGTCATGCTGTTCGCCGTTCCGCTCGGCATCATCGGCGGTCGCTTCTTCCACGTCATCACTCACCCGGGCGACTACTTCTCGTCGCCCGACCAGTACGTCCACGTGTTCTTCATCTGGGAGGGCGGTCTCGCGATCTACGGCGCCCTCCTGTTCGGCGCCCTCGGCGTCTGGCTGGGCTGCCGGTACTCGGGTCTGCGCTTCTGGACCTTCGCCGACGCCCTGGCCCCCGGGCTTCTCGTGGCTCAGGCCTGCGGTCGACTGGGCAACTGGTTCAACAACGAGCTCTTCGGCATGCCGACCGACCTGCCCTGGGGTCTCGAGATCCAGTCGAGCAACCCGGCGTACCCCACCGGGCTCCCCGAGGGCACGCTGTTCCACCCGACGTTCCTCTACGAGATCGTGTGGATGCTCGCGGGTGTCGCGATCCTGCTGCTGATCGAGCGCAAGACCACTCTCGAATGGGGCAAGGCGCTGTCGTTCTACCTCGTCTGGTACGGCATCGGCCGGGCCTGGTTCGAGTCGATCCGCACCGACCCCAGCCTGCTCTTCTTCGGCATCCGCACCAACGTCTGGATGAGCTTCGCCGCCATCCTCCTGGGCATCGTCATCTACGTCGTCGCCACGCGACGGCACCCCGGTCGGGTGCCCAGCGCCTACGCCCCGGGGCGGTCCCCGATCGATCGCGACACTGAGCTAGACTCGCGACGCACGGAAGCGGACGACGACGACCCCGAACTCGTCGCCGTCGGAGCATCGGACGACACCGCCGATACGACACCGCGGTCCTAGGGCAGACAGCCCCGGTACCACCGCACCAGGCCAGGGATCCCACGACTCGACCGAGTCACGGCCTCCCTCCAGCCGGAGCCGCTCCCGCATCGAGAACCACCTCACGACCGCCACAAGCTGTCAGGGCAACTCCGCTGAGCCGAAGCACCACCGGACAACCGATCCACCGTCCGGTCGGCGACCGACGTCAGCCGCACCTCCGCGGCGACGTCCAGTGACACGGGCCGACGACGTCCCGACTCCTACAGGATCTCTTCGTGAGGACGGATTCCATGGCCCCCACGCCAGCCCATCAGCAGTTCAGCACGGTCCCCTCCGCGGTCGGTCTCTACGACCCCCGCAATGAGAAGGACGCCTGCGGTCTCGCCATGGTCGCGACCCTCCGGGGCACCGCCGGGCACGACATCATCGACGCGGCCCTCGGCGCCCTGCGCAATCTCGAGCACCGCGGTGCCATCGGATCGGACGCGGGCACCGGCGACGGAGCCGGCATCCTCTGCCAGATCCCCGACGCGTTCTTCCGCGACGAGGTCGACTTCGAGCTGCCCGAGGCGGGGGAGTACGCGGTCGGCATCGCCTACCTGCCCCTCGACGAGCAGGAGCGCGCCGAGCTGAAGACCGGCATCGAGCGCATCGCCGATCTGGAGCACCTCGACGTGCTCGGGTGGCGCGACGTGCCCGTGCGCCCGGACGAACTCGGGACCTTGGCGCGCAACGCCATGCCCGCCTTCGAGCAGCTCTTCCTGGCGAGCCGTCAGAGAGGCGCCGACGGTCGGCGCCTGTCGGGCGTCGAGCTCGACCGCCGCGCCTTCCGTCTGCGGAAGCGCGCCGAGCGCAAGCTCTCCGCCTACTTCACCTCCCTCGGCAGTCGCACCATGGTCTACAAGGGCATGGTGACGACACTCCAGCTGGAGCCGTTCTACCCCGACCTCAGCGACGAGCGCTTCGCCTCGAAGCTGGCCATCGTCCACTCGCGGTACTCCACGAACACGTTCCCGTCGTGGCCTCTCGCCCAGCCGTTCCGCATGATCGCGCACAACGGCGAGATCAACACGGTCCGCGGCAACCGCAACTGGATGCGCGCGAGGCAGTCGCAGCTCGAGTCCGAGCTGATCGGCGACCTCAAGCCGCTCCTGCCGATCGTCAGCCCGGGTGCCAGCGACTCCGCCTCGTTCGACGAGGTGGTCGAGCTGCTCAGCCTGACCGGCCGGTCGCTCCCTCACGCGATCATGATGATGGTCCCCGAGGCGTGGGAGAACCAGGTCGACATCGACCCCGAGCTGCGCGACTTCTACGAGTACCACTCGATGCTCATGGAGGCGTGGGACGGCCCCGCCGCCATCACCTTCACCGACGGCTCCGTCGTCGGGGCGACGCTCGACCGCAACGGTCTCCGTCCGGGCCGCTACCTGGTCACCGACGACGGGCTCGTCGTGCTCGCCAGCGAGATCGGCGTCCTCGACATCGACCCCGCCAAGGTCGTCCGAAAGGGGCGACTGCGCCCCGGCAAGATGTTCCTGGTCGACACCGAGGCCGGGCGACTCATCGAGGACGACGAGATCAAGCGCGACCTCGCTGCGGAGGCTCCGTACGGCGACTGGCTGGCCGAGGGGCGCATCCACCTGTCCGACCTCCCCGACCGCGAGCACATCGTCCACACTCCGGCGTCGGTGACGCGGCGCCAGCGGACCTTCGGCTACACCGAAGAAGAGGTGCGGATCCTCCTCGCCCCGATGGCGAAGACCGGCGCCGAGCCCCTCGGGGCCATGGGCAGCGACACGCCCATCGCCGTCCTGTCCGAGCGCCCGCGCCTCCTGTTCGACTACTTCACGCAGCAGTTCGCCCAGGTGACGAACCCGCCGCTCGACTCGATCCGCGAGCAGGTCGTGACCTCGCTGAAGCTCGGCCTCGGCCCCGAGCGCAACCTTCTCGCGGCCACACCCGAGCATGCGCGTCAGGTCATCCTGGACTTCCCGGTCATCGACAACGACGAGCTGGCGAAGATCCAGCACATCGACCCGAGCCCGGGCTCGCGCGCCACGTCGACCATCCGGGGTCTCTACCGCTCCGACAAGGGACCTCGTGCGCTCGAGAAGCGCATCGCGGCGATGTGCAACGAGGTCGACGACGCGATCGAGGCCGGGGCGCGCTTCATCGTCCTCTCCGACCGCGACTCGAACCAGGACTTCGCGCCGGTGCCCTCGCTTCTGATGATCGCCGCCGTGCATCATCACCTGATCCGCACCGAGAACCGGATGAAGGTCGGGCTGATCGTCGAGGCCGGCGACGTGCGCGAGGTCCACCACGTCGCCACCCTGATCGGCTACGGCGCGTCGGCGGTGAACCCGTACCTCGCGATGGAGACCAGCGAGAACCTCGTCCGGTCGGGCATGATCACGGGTCTGTCGCCCGAAGACGCCGTGCACAACCTCATCAAGGCGCTCGGCAAGGGCGTGCTGAAGATCATGTCGAAGATGGGCATCTCGACCGTCTCGAGCTACGCGGCGGCGCAGGCCTTCGAGGCCGTGGGCCTCAGCCGCGAGTTCGTCGACACCTACTTCACGGGCACCTCGACGATGCTGGGCGGCATCGGCATCGACGTCATCGCGGCCGAGAACAAGGAGCGTCACCTCAGCGCCTACCCGGCCGACGGCTCCGTCGTCGCCCACGAGCGTCTGGCGACGGGCGGCGAGTACCAGTGGCGTCGCGAGGGGCCCAAGCACCTCTTCAACCCCGACACGGTCTTCCGTCTGCAGCACGCGACGCGCACCCGCCGCTACGACATCTTCCGCGAGTACACGAAGCTCGTCGACGACCAGGCCGAAGACCTCATGACCCTCCGCGGCATGTTCGCCTTCAAGCACGGCGTCCGTCCGTCGATCCCGCTCGACGAGGTCGAGCCCATCGAGGCCATCGTCAAGCGCTTCTCCACGGGTGCGATGAGCTACGGGTCGATCTCGAAGGAGGCGCACGAGACTCTCGCGATCGCCATGAACCGTCTGGGCGGCAAGTCCAACACGGGTGAGGGCGGAGAAGACGTCGAGCGTCTGCTCGACCCCGAACGCCGCAGCGCCGTGAAGCAGGTCGCATCCGGACGCTTCGGCGTCACGAGCATGTACCTGACCCATGCGACCGACATCCAGCTGAAGATGGCGCAGGGCGCCAAGCCCGGCGAGGGCGGCCAGCTGCCGCCGACCAAGGTCTACCCCTGGGTCGCCCGGACTCGTCACGCGACCCCCGGCGTCGGTCTCATCTCGCCGCCGCCGCACCACGACATCTACTCGATCGAAGACCTCAAGCAGTTGATCTTCGACGTCAAGCGGGCGAATCCGACCGCTCGGGTCCACGTGAAGCTCGTCAGCCAGTCGGGCATCGGCGCGGTCGCCGCGGGGGTCACCAAGGCCCTCGCCGACGTCGTCCTCGTCTCGGGGCACGACGGCGGAACGGGCGCCAGCCCGTTGAACTCGCTGAAGCACGCGGGCACCCCCTGGGAGATCGGCCTCGCCGAGACGCAGCAGACGCTCATGCTGAACGGCATGCGCGACCGCGTCGTCGTCCAGGTGGACGGCCAGATGAAGACGGGTCGCGACGTGATGATCGCGGCGCTGCTCGGCGGCGAGGAGTTCGGCTTCGCGACGGCCCCGCTGATCGTCGAGGGCTGCATCATGATGCGCGTCTGCCATCTCGACACCTGCCCGGTGGGCGTCGCGACGCAGAACCCCGAGCTCCGCGCCCGGTTCTCGGGCAAGCCCGAGTTCGTCGTCAACTTCTTCGAGTTCCTGGCCCAGGAGGTGCGCGAGTACCTGGCCGAGCTGGGATTCCGCTCCCTCGACGAGGCGATCGGCCGCACCGACGTGCTCGACGTCGACCGGGCCATCGACCACTGGAAGGCCTCCGGTCTCGACCTCGCGCCGGTGCTCGTCGGTCCGGCGTTCGCCGACGACGAGCCTCGACGCAACCACCGCCCGCAGGAGCACGAGCTCGAGAAGCACTTCGACGTCGGCCTCATCGAGCAGAGCATGTCCGTGCTCGAGAACGGCGGGCGGGTCGAACTCCGACTCCCCATCCGCAACACCGAACGCGCGGTCGGCACGATGCTCGGTCACGAGGTCACCGTGCGGTACGGCGAGAACGGACTCCCCGAGGGCAGCATCGATATCACCCTCACGGGCTCGGCGGGTCAGTCGCTGGGGGCGTTCCTCCCCGCGGGCATCACCCTCCGACTCGAGGGCGACAGCAACGACTACGTCGGGAAGGGTCTCTCCGGCGGCGACATCGTCGTACGTCCCGACCGCTCGAGCACCTTCACGGCCGAGGCCAACGTGATCGCGGGCAACGTCATCGGCTACGGAGCCACCCGGGGGAGCATGTTCATCCGGGGCATCGTGGGCGAGCGCTTCCTGGTCCGCAACTCGGGTGCCAGCGCCGTCGTCGAGGGCGTCGGCGACCACGCGCTCGAGTACATGACGGGTGGTCTCGCGGTCATCCTCGGCGACACCGGCCGGAACCTCGGTGCGGGCATGTCGGGAGGTACGGCCTACGTGCACCGTCTGCGGACGGAGCGGGTCAACTCCGACGCGCTCGCCTCCGGCGAGCTGCAGCTCCACCCGCTCGGCAGCGCCGACGCCGAGATCCTGACCGATCTGCTCTCCCGGCACCTCGCCGAGACCGGGTCGCCCGTGGCCGAGAGACTCCTCGCCGACCTCGAGACGACCGTCTCGGAGTTCGTCAAGGTCCTCCCGCGGGACTACGCCGCCGTCCTCGCCACCCGGCAGACGGCCGTCGACGAGGGTCTCGACCCCGATGGCGACGAAGCTTGGAAGCGAATCCTGGAGGTGACCGGTGGCTGATCCCAAGGGATTCCTGAAGACGCAGAAGCGTGAGCTCCCGAAGCGGCGTCCCGTGTCGGTGCGGCTCATGGACTGGAAAGAGGTCTACGAGCAGCAGGAGTCGGGCGAGCTCCGCCGGCAGGCCGGCCGCTGCATGGACTGCGGCGTGCCCTTCTGCCATCAGGGCTGCCCGCTCGGCAACCTGATCCCCGAGTGGAACGACCTCATGTGGCGCGGCGAGGGCCGACAGGCCATCGAGCGCCTGCACGCGACCAACAACTTCCCCGAGTTCACCGGTCGCCTCTGCCCCGCCCCCTGCGAATCGTCGTGCGTGCTGGGCATCAACCAGCCGCCCGTGACCATCAAGCAGGTCGAGGTCTCGATCATCGACCAGGCGTTCCAGAACGGCTGGGTCACCCCCCACCCGCCCGAGCGTCTGACCGGCAAGACCGTCGCCGTCGTGGGGTCCGGCCCGGCCGGGCTCGCGGCTGCGCAGCAGCTGACCCGCGCCGGTCACACCGTCGCCGTCTACGAGCGCGACGACCGCATCGGCGGCCTGCTGCGCTACGGCATCCCGGACTTCAAGATGGAGAAGAAGCAGATCGAGCTCCGTCTCGCGCAGATGCAGGCCGAGGGCACCCGCTTCCGAGCGGGCGTCGAGATCGGTCGCGACATCGCCTGGGACGACCTCCGGGCGCGGTACGACGCCGTCGTGGTGGCCACCGGGGCCACGGTGCCCCGCGATCTGCCGATCCCGGGCCGTGATCTGTCGGGCATCCACTTCGCGATGGAGTACCTCGTCCAGCAGAACCGGGTCGGTGCAGGCGACACCGTCGTCGACCAGATCTCCGCAGAGGGCAAGCACGTCGTGGTCCTCGGGGGCGGCGACACCGGCGCGGACTGCATCGGCACGGCGCACCGTCAGGGCGCTCTCTCGGTCACGAACCTCGCCATCGGTCAACAGCCTCCGGAGGAGCGGCCCGAGACCCAGCCGTGGCCCATGTTCCCGACGGTGTTCGAGGTCTCGAGCGCCCACGAGGAGGGCGGCGAGCGGATGTTCCTCGCGTCGACGGTGGAGTTCCTCCGCAACGACGTCGGCGAGGTGCGGGCGATCCGCGTGGCCGAGACCGAGTACCTCGACGGCCGCCGGGTGCCCAAGGCCGGCACCGAGCGGGAGATCCCCGCCGACCTCGTCCTCCTGGCGCTCGGCTTCACGGGCCCCGAGCGCGACGAGCTCGAGGCGCAGCTGCGACTGCCTTTCGACGGTCGCGGCGCGCTGGTCCGCGACAAGACCTACGAGACGAGCGAGGCCGGCGTGTTCGTCACCGGCGACGCGGGTCGTGGTCAGTCGCTGATCGTGTGGGCGATCGCCGAGGGGCGGGCGGCCGCATCGTCGGTGGACGCCTATCTCGAAGGTCAGACGACTCTGCCGTTCCCCGTCGCACCCACCGATCGCTCCATTTCGGTCTGATCGTCCGCCCGGGCGGGAATAAGCTAAGACGGCGGGCCTGAGTCGTCCGACACCATCCCCAGACGTTAGGAACACATGAGACGCGCAAAGATCGTCGCCACCCTCGGGCCGGCGACATCGAGCTACGACGACATCCGAGCGATCATCGACGCGGGTGTCGACGTGGCCCGGATGAACCTCAGCCACGGCAGCTACGACGTCCACGAGAGCGTGTACAAGAACGTCCGTCAGGCGGCGGACGACGCCGGACGTCCCGTCGCGGTCCTCGTTGATCTCCAGGGGCCGAAGATCCGGCTCGGCAAGTTCTCCGACGGCCCGCACGATCTCGCCGTGGGCGACGTCTTCAAGATCACGACCGAGGACATCCTCGGCACGAGAGACATCTGCGGCACGACGTTCAAGGGCCTGCCCGCCGACGTCAGCGCCGGCGATCCGCTGCTCATCGACGACGGTCGCGTCAAGCTCCGCGTGCTCGAGTCCGACGGCACGACCGTCACGACCGAGGTCGTCGTCGCCGGCACCGTCTCGAACAACAAGGGGATCAACCTCCCCGGCGTCGCCGTCAACGTTCCCGCGCTGTCCGAGAAGGACGAAGCCGATCTGCGGTGGGGGCTGACCCTGGGTGCCGACCTCATCGCCCTCTCGTTCGTGCGGGATGCGGACGACGTCGACCGTGTTCACGAGATCATGGCCGAGGAGGGTCGGAAGGTCCCGGTCATCGCGAAGATCGAGAAGCCCCAGGCGGTCGACAACCTCGAGGCCATCATCGACGCGTTCGACGGCATCATGGTCGCCCGCGGCGACCTCGGGGTCGAGCTGCCCCTCGAGGCGGTGCCGATCGTGCAGAAGCACGCGGTCGAGCTGTCCCGTCGCATGGCGAAGCCCGTCATCGTCGCCACGCAGATGCTCGAGTCGATGATCTCGAGCCCCATCCCCACGCGAGCCGAGACGTCCGACGTCGCCAACGCCGTCCTCGACGGTACGGACGCCGTGATGCTGAGCGGGGAGACCAGCGTGGGGGAGTACCCCGTCATCACGGTCCAGACCATGGCCCGCATCGTGCAGTCCACCGAAGAGCACGGACTCGAGCGCATCCCGCCCCTCGGTACCAAGCCGCGCACGCAGGGTGGCGCGATCACCCTCGCCGCCGCCGACGTCGCCGACTTCGTCCAGGCGAAGTTCCTCTGCGTCTTCACGGAGTCCGGTGACTCCGTCCGTCGGATGTCGCGCCTCCGCCACTCCATCCCGATCCTCGCCTTCACCCCGAACGAGGCGACCCGGCGCCGGATGGCCCTCAGCTGGGGCGTCCAGTCGCACCTGGTCGAGAACGTCACCCACACCGACGCCATGTTCGCGCAGGTCGACGACATCCTGATCGGCAAGAAGCTGGCCGACGTCGGCGACAAGGTGATCGTCATCGCCGGCACCCCTCCGGGAATCGCCGGGTCGACGAACGACCTCCGCGTGCACCGGGTCGGCGACGCGCACGGCGAGGCGGCTCCGGCCTACGCCGAGCTCGCCTAGCCGGACACACCAGCACTGCACCGGCGCCGCCGGCTCCTCGACGGGCTCGGCGGCGTCGTGTGCTCGGGGCGTATCCTGTGGCCATGTCGGTCGGCCCCTCTCACCCAGCGTGCTTCGTCTTCGACGG
>Ga0265797_10007955_pt1 | contig 14303 bp, 21 predicted proteins | sample P2T30metagenome_FD_192433 | JGI IMG/M metagenome (GOLD analysis project Ga0265797, IMG submission 192433) | Plant litter microbial communities from East Loma Ridge, Irvine, California - P2 T30 | ecosystem: Environmental > Terrestrial > Plant litter > Unclassified | place: USA: California... | reverse complement strand
TGCATCATCTGCGTCCATTAGGTCTACGCTGCTCGGTTCGTGTCAAGCTCACTCACGTGTGGGGTTTGGACTGGAAACCACCCTCAACGTCGCCCATATCTGACCTCCAGCAACGATTGCAACACTACAAAGTCAAGACCAGGACGTGCAAAAACGTGGCTGGGGAACCCACCTTGCTCGGACACCAAAGAGCATTGCCACTGCAATGCTTTTTTCTTTGTCCAGAGACATCTTCCAGAAGGTCGGGACGATCCAAAAAGCCAAAAGAAGGTCTGTAGCAATATTGATCGCAGTGGCTGCGCTTGAAAGACCGCCGTTTCCACATTGCAGTGCATGCATATTCCACCGCGGAATCCCACATTGGAACGCCACCGCAAAGGTCGAGAATATAGCAAAGAGCGCAATGCTTCCGAATAGGGCCACCTTCGCTCTTCGGGATTGTGGGAATATGCGCTCGATGAGCAAAGCCGAGGACAATTTCGCGAGCGCCATTGCAATGATACTAAGTATTCCAGCAACATAGATCGCCTGCAGCTCTGATTAGCGGTAGCTACCTGATGGCATTGGAGCTAGTAACCTTGAGGAACAGAGTCAGCTCCTTACCACTCAAGCCATCCAAGTCCTTCCCTAGGCCCCCGTCGATAGCAAACTGCCAGCTGACAGTCGCGCCTAGATATACAACCTAAGAAATGTTTAGTATCACTTGCATCCATGGAAGCGAATTACATACTGTGGCTGCAACAACTGCCGCATCGTCGAGACCGAATTCGATTTTGTGGTTGTGACCCTGCGCAAATCGTCCGACCAACACGCCCACCGTTATGATAGTCCATGAGTAAGTGGAGACAAGGACGAAACCGCTCCTTGTTGACACCCCATTGCGACGACTTTCCTCCGAACCTGCGGAACTCATTGTACAAATCGAAAAAAAGCAGCAACAAAGGAAAACTGAATGACATTCTCATTAGGGAAGCGTGCAGCTAATGGTTGACGTTGAAGCATCATTCCACACGGCTCGGCCTTACACTCATCGCACCGACTCTCAGCTGCGCATCCAGATACGTCTTGTCTTGGGTACGCATCTGGGGCCAAACAACCCAACCATGGCCCAAGCTTGGGTCTTCGAAGCATGTCAGGATCTCATTCGTGTGTTTTCGCGGCCCTTGAGTCTGCCGCATGCTTACTGTCTGTGCACCTGCCCGGCCGCTAGTCCGTTCTCCGTAATGTTCATGTTCATCCGCTGCACCTCTTCAAGCTGCAGCTCGCTGAATCATCTGCTGCATTAAAGTCAGCTCGAACAACGTCTGAAAGTACGGCTTTCCGTCCTTTTGGACGATGGCGGCCTGGTCGGTGAACTACCAAGTCTCGGCTTCACACTCCATCAGGAAGCGGAACGGTTCGTTCAATCCTGCGTCGATCGCTTGGTCAAAAGACTCCAAGCCGGGAGTTTCGAGCTCAAACCCCGCCTCATGTTACGCGTAACGACGATAAACTGCCGTTAGTGGCGCCGGCTACCGTGTGGACGGTACCGGACAGCGCGAGCTTATTTGATGGAGCGGCCATCGAAATATCACCCATGCGACGAACGACAGCACTGTAACTTCACGAGGCGATTGGTGCATTGGATCTAACCATTTGCATGCAGCGGAACGCCCCGGAAACATGACCCTTGGACGCTGCTGGCCGTAAGAACGGACTTGCATACGGCAGTGTGGTTTGCAGCGCTTGATAGAGACACTGCATACGATGTCGGGCGCCTTTTCGTGTTTCATTTAGCCAGAAGAGCCAGTAGAAGAGCTGCCAACTTCCAGAGCTTCTCACGCAGCGCGGTCCGCAGCTCCCTGGTCGTATCGTACTTCTCCAGGGCACTGGTAGGATCGCTGCATCTTGCAAACTCACTTGACTTTGCCATCCCGCACGTCACCCACCGGCCATTGCCTTGGGACCTCTTGCGCCAACATGGAACTCAATAATTACATGGCAGATGCTGAACTCGATGTTCTGGAGCAAGAATCTGGTCAGGGCGAGAAGACGGCGGTAAATACGCCGGCTGGGCCTTCGGGAGTGGGGCGATCACCATATCAGCTTGAGGTGAGGATCACTTGAGCGACTTCAGTAAAGTAGCGTACTGACTAGAGCAGCGTTATATCAACCTCTCGGCTGTGATCAACTTCGCTGTGATCATTCTCGCTTCTTGGGAATCGTTCGCAGTGACGTTCCAGTTCGCATTGATCAATGGCGGTCCCGCATCTATTTTCTATGGCTCTATCCTGGCTGGCATCGGCGCCTGTGCCGTTGGATTCTCACTGGCTGAGTTGGCTTCAATGTATGTACCAAGCGTCCGTCATGGACAATTCTTGACGACTCGACAGAGATCCAACCGTAGGTGCCCAGTATCGTTGGTCAGCCAATCTCGCCCCGGCTGCTCCTCGCTTCTGGGGTCTACTGCAAGGTGAGTAGAAGCAGGCACTCATGCTTCTAACAGCTCACGTTACAAACAGGATGGATAACTGTTGGTGCCTGGTGCTTTGCTTGCAGTGGACCGCCTTCCATATTAGCCAACATCATCACGTCACTGGCGATGTTCAACAACGAGAACTACGTTCCTAAACGATGGCACACCAGCCTCATGATGGTCGCGCTCATGATAGTCCCCTTCATCTCGAATCTCTGGTTTCGCAAACTTCTCGATGCATTCGAAATCACTGGTGGCATACTTCACGTCTGCCTCTTCATTGTGATAGTCGCCGTCTTCGTCGCGTTTGGACCGCGCAGCGACCCTGACTTTGTCTTCAAGACACTGACATGGGAAGAGTCGGGTTGGAATAACAAGGGTATTTCTTGGGGTCTCGGGCTTCTGAGTATGTCGTTCGCCGTCGTAGGAGCAGACAGTGTTTTGCACATGTGTACGTCTACGAGTTTGCACACAGTGCTCATCTACTGACTGGATGTGAAGGTGACGAGGTAAAGAAGGTGCGCACGCGCGTGCCGCGCAGCATCATAATTACCTCTGTCGTGAACTCAGCGATGCTGATCGTCTTTGCTACTATCGTTCTCTTCTACATGGGCCCTCTCGACGATATCATCGCCACCCCGCTTCCAATCCTATGGGTCATTTATAACATCACCGGCTCTTCAGTGGCAGCTAATGTTCTCACCGCACTCATAGCCCTCCTCATCTTCTTCGCCCTCTTCAACATATTTGCGTCCGTCTCGAGACTTATTTGGGTATTCGCACGCGACAACGGTTTGCCTTTCTCTGACTTCTTCTCTTACGTATGTAGGCTCTACACTTCCTGCATAACATTGGCTGACAAGCTTAGGTGCACCCCACGCTCAAACTCCCCATAAACGCGCTTCTCCTAGTTGGAACCATCGTAACGTGTCTATCCCTCATCTACATCGCCAGTGCGACCGCCTTCAATGCGCTCATCTCACTTCAAGCCCTCGCGCTGCACGTATCGTACTTCTTCCCGATTCTCTTCATCCTCCTGCGCAAAATCAGAGGCCCGCCTCCACCTTATGGGCCGTTCAAGCTCGGTTCTTTCGGTATACCCGTCAACGTGTTTGCGCTATGCTACCTAGTCTTCGTGGTACTTTGGATGCCGTTCCCTCAGATTTTGCCAGTCACACGAGACAACATGAACTACGCGGGACCCATCTTTGGTGCGGTCGTGATCGGGGCTTTGGCCCATTGGTTCATTAGTGGGCATAGGACATTCAAGATGCCGGTGATTAGGTATGAGTAGACCATGGTCGGGGCGGATAGCACTACACATGTTGTCGGTTTTAATAGTATAACCTGGCATGATCTTCTTCGGCGTATAGCATGCTAGAAGTCGATAGATTGATACGTAACGAGCATTCATGAACCTTATTATGCGAGGTCAATCTCAACCGTACAGAGCCCAGTGGCACCTTTACCTAACGACAGCTTTGCGGAAGACTAGCCTACTTCTGTGCCCCTGCGCCCCGCATCAGCAGCCATCCAGCCCAGGGAAAGATCTCCAATTCCCTCATCACGTTTTCGACCAACTACGCCGCGCACCTGCATTTAATTGCACTGCAGTGTGATGGGAGGATTCAAGGCCGACAAACAACAATGAACAACGTCTTGGCGGTGAGCTTGTATGGCTTAGAAAACACCCGGGCGCTGCTGATTGGTCGGGGATGACCAACTGTAAGTTGTTTACTTACGTTACACTGGGCCTGACCGGACGACGTCACAAGCTGACGGCTTCGTCGTATAAGGGGAAGGAGTGTCAGGGCGAGCGAGACATAGTAGTTGTACTTAGACTTTACTGCTTACTCAATCAGTCCGCAAAATTATCACCACACCAATCTGACCCTACAATGGCTCCAACCCTTCCCCCAATGCCGCTTCCAGGCCTCATCATGGTGCCCAACTGGACAGCCCAGAAACACGAAGCCTTCGTCATGAAGACCGAAGGCGTGCCCACGAAGAAAGCCCAAAGCCTTGTCAGCTACTGTACGTCTGATGAAAAAGCCGGAGAACCGTTCCTGAAGATATTGGAGGAGGAGAGGAACATTGTCAAGTTCATGACGATGGATGGACAGGAGGCTATGCGCATCAACACCCATAGACACACACTCGCAAGGCCGAGTGCAGGGTACAAGGCAGTGAGGAGCGCGGATGCGAAGCCGTTGTGGGATCTGGAGTTGAAGGCTGGGTGGAGGGTGCCTAGCTACAGTATGTTTCTTCCTTTTCCATTTCCTCTCCTTGTTGAACCTCGAGGTCGCCTATGCTCCACCTCTTCCGTTGACTAATACACACCCCTCTAAGATATCACCGTCCATGACAAATACATCGAAAACCAGAAGATCGAGTTCGAACGCAAAGTTGCCGGTGAGGAGAAGGGCCTCGTTGTCAACGGCAATCCAGTCATGACCATCTCTCGACACGCGAAGTGGGCGCATATGCATGCCACCTTCGTTGTGCATGTCGCGCCAGGAATGGATCTCCTGTTCGCACTCGGCGTCGCATGGATCCGGTCGGATAAACAGAGGCAGGAGGATGCCGTCAATACTACGCTTTTGATAGTGTAGAGGGACGAGAGGACGTTTCTTGCTTAGCGTACGAGTTACAATGGCGATGGAAGATGGGGGTTGAGAAAAGGTGGAGCTCTGTTCATCTAGCGTCTTGATCATACAGGCTCGTGTTGGCTCCGCTTCTGCTTCTTGAACAACCACTTGGATCCTCTTGTACGTTCATGCTCATGAGAGTACGATCGCTCGGGGAGACATCCAATCTTGGGTAACGCCGTGACTTCGTTTGCAATGTTTACACGTACGTCTCCAAATTCAGTCTCATTCTGTGGTACCTCGCGTAGTTCCATAGCGTTTTTCTGAGCTTCATTCTCCTTTGCTGACCAAGCCCGGATCCGAGTGTCGGTGTCGCTATGATTGCTCATCGCTGAGCTGAGGAGGCGAGAACCGCCGCGCGGGTGTGATGAGAAGCGTGAAGTGAGGGGTGATGTAGCGACCCAAGGCCAGCGACCACTGACCATACTCTTCCTGGTAGCTAGTGGAGAATCACTCTCTTCAGCACCCAGCGAGACCCAATCCCAACCCGCAGGCTTGCGCCACTCTTTCTTCCCGGGTTGTTCCACTGGGGCGGCATGCGCGTGCACGTTCTTTGGGTCCGAGTTCTTTTGTTTCGAGGACTGAGTGATTTCGGTTAAGAACTCAATGACGTTCTTAGGCAGCATCCTGACCACCAGTATCCGAATGGATGGTAGCGATACGCAAGCGAAACCTGCCGCGAGTTCCAACTCCGTCCAGACGGTGACCTTCACGTAGTCCCAGGTAGGATCCACAGAGATCTTGAACGTAAGTAGGACGAACAGGCGGATGATAGTCGCGATGCATCCGAAAGTACCGATGGCGAACATGAAGCACACGGCGACCTTCTTATAGCGCCTCATCTGCAGGTTGCGGATGAAGAACAAAGGTAGTATCAGGAGGAGTATGTCCTGCACGATAGCGCTGATAGAGTTTGCCATTGGTACTGCTTGAATGTCCAGGCACTGCCCCTTAATGTCTCGGTTCCAGAAGGATTCAACTGGAGTGCATATGAAGATTGTCAGGAAGACGATGACGGTCGAGTTGATAATGATGCCGGCTCCGAAGATGTAAGCGGTGATGCGGAAGCTTTTCGTTTGGAAGATTTCGAGGTAGAAGGCGATGAGAGAAAGTTTGATGAGGCCAAGCACGGCGATATATGTCGACCAAGAAATGTAGACTGCTTTGTGTTAGCATGCCGATAGCGATATCGCAAGATATGGATGCTTCATACAGTAGCGGAGAATAGGCGACAGTGCCCCGTCTTCAAGATTCCACAAGTGCTCGCCGAAGCCACGTTCCGTCACTGTGTTGCGTTAGTCACAGTAGATGGCAGCTCGCAGACCTTTTACTTACTAGCCAAGGTGCATCCTGCGGGTACTGCGCATAATACCAGAGCAAAGACGACGATGTAGTCGTCCATTGCTAGCCTCTTATTTACCAACTTGCCGACGATTCGTAGAACAACAAACACCACGGCCATGGAGTAGATGACACCAGTCCACATGAACATGTCGAGGCGTTGCGATTCGTCGGACATGTCGCAAAGAACAGCTTGTACTCTGGCGGTGTCCAGACTTTCTTGCATAGTACAATTTGCAAGCATACATGCTGGCACGTCTGCCGCAATCCGATCGTTGCCACAGACACATTCAGTATCATCCAGAGTGCAGCCAGCTTTTGGGATAATAGCAATCATGCAGACAAGCTGTGTATTGTTAGCAATGATATCGGACAGTGTAGTTGGGCACGTACTCCGCAAGCGGGGATGTCCGCAATGCCTAATGCCCTTGCATCCAGTTCCGGACCCGACGCGCTGGCATGGCCAAACGTGAAGACCAGACAAAAGACCGACAATAACGCAAAAAGATGCATGTTGTGAATAGTAATCGATGGGCTGGTGAGACAGGCTGACCCTGGAGTCTGGTCGGCGGCCCCGATGACTTATCACCAAAGATAGATGGCAAAAAAACTTTGGAGTTGCGACATAGTCCAACGCTCTCGAACTATGTTGGGGAATTCCCATCTTCGGCGGCTCTCAAAGCGTGTTTGAGCTTAGTATAGTACTCCCGCTGTCGAAGCCAATCAAGCGGTGTGGCCGTTAGACCATAGCGCCGTGATGGCGCTGTGAAATCGCCGTAGCAGCGGCTTGACTCGATATTACCCACGGCACGTGGGCTTTTGAACCAGGCTTTTCGTTCGGTAGCAGTTGGGTCTATCGCGCAACGCCCACGGAAATCTAATTCTTTACTACTGTGCAGGGAGAGAGCTTGCCCGGCCGATCTGACGGCGCTTTTCGGCCATTCGCATCTTTGGCCTATGGTAATTGTATGGGAACGTAGGACGGCCATACGACTGACTGGTTATGAACGCAATGGAAGCTTACCTTCCGTGAACCTGGGGTGCATGTCGCCGTGCATGGCGTTCATACCTATGATGGTCGGCTTGGGGACTGCTTCCAACATCGTAACTCGGCAGAATGCGCCAGACCCAACGTAATTGCGGGAAGAGAAAGCGTAGTGTGTGTTTAAGGAGTCTAGTCGGACGGTACAGCAGCCTCACTCGCATGTGCCCAAGGAAGGCGCAGCTTGCTGAGAAGACCTAAACAAGGGGCAGTTGGCAAAATCAGGGTCCCAAGTGATTACCTTATCCATGTCGATCCGGGGCTTTTGTTCCACCCCACTCGAGATGAAAAAGGGCAGCTTTGCCATCCAGTCGCATCGCAACGCAGGAAACAAAGTTGGCTGATGTCCGTTAGCCATCGTTCTTCGACGCATGATTAACATGGAGATCTTCAACTGTCAGATTACCGACAAGTCAGAACGCTCGGAGCAGCTGATCTTGTCCAGCCCGTGCTTTACCCGCTCGAACTCTGCCTAGGCATCGAAAACACCTGCGACACTTGGTTCCGCCATGTTCAACACCTTCCATCAAGCTCCAAATGATACGCACGCCAGCTCTAAAGTATCACATCTTGCTCATAAACCAAGCTTACTTGTATGCGATAGCCTTCTGGGACTTTTGCACCATCGTCATCCTGCTTGTCGCATCGCCACCTTGACAGCTTTCGTAGGCAGAGGAACGTGTCATTCGATACCAGCAAAAGGGTAGTCCCGAAAGCACGAACGACATCGCTTAGACGCGCCACGCCCATGTGTCTCGATCCGAGGGTCAACGCCCCAAGCACCTAGGCAGCATGTGAAACCTAGATTGGTATGCTATGCCTGAGGTGCCCAACGGTCTCGCATACAGTATGGGAATGGTCGAATCGATCCATCCATGTGGAGTACTTACTTTGTCTACCCATTTGGACCAGATGTAATGACTAAGATGGTCTTGCAGATCTTCTGCTTCCAGAGCGACAAAACTCGACGCGTCTTAAATTTAAACAGCCGATCGCCCGTACTTGTTGTCGATCTCAGCACCCTGTCGATCTCTCGCAGCTGTTGCCATGTCGCGTCTCCATTTCTGATGTGGCTGGGTCAATGTTCAAGAACTTTATACTTCCATTGGTGCGGAGCGGTGATATCGCAACAGCATCATGCACGCTTCGGGGCAGAGGAGCAGTCTTTTACATGATTTTTCATAGTTTGGTTGCATGACCGTCCATCCTATAGCACCCTCGTGGTGGTCTGAACACGTGGACCAGGCATATACCACCATAAGTCCGCCACGATCTCATTCTACTGCTTCGACACGTGCGCCAAGCACAGAAATTTTGCGTCTCCCAACAACCAGTCTACTTCCAAATTCTGTACCACTCCTCCGTAGTGAGTGGATGAATATCAGATCGGTTTGGCCGCCAGTCGCAGGTACAAGGACTGATATTGTCCATCTCAAGGTATGCAGCATTGATGAAGCCTACAATGTTCATGGAAATCCCGAAGTGCTCAAGTTGGTCCCGATTGAGTCTCTCGAATCGTAATGCAAGTTGCTCGTCTTGAGTCGACGGCAGGGGAGACCGGTGTTCAGGACTGAGTAGAATGTTGACCGAAGGTAGTGCAGATGCAGCTGCCATAGCGATCCGCTGTCGTCCTAGAATTAAGGCCGATCTTGCGACCCAAGCACAAACGCTATCGACATCGTGGTCTGAGGAATATCCGATTTGATGGATCCTCGTCCGAACATACGGTTTTGCGTCATCGTTGAGACTTTTCGCAAGATGCATCGACTGTGACTTTGGAAACTAGGGTTGTTAGCTAAGGCCAATATCAACAAGAAACGATCTGTAAAACGCACATTGATGTTGGAAATGTAACAGAGCGCATACAAGAGCTTTTGTAGCCCACACAGGTCGACAAATTCCATTGTGCCAATGACCTTGACGCCTCCATCCTGGATCCATTCACGTATGGCTTTGTCGACAAGGGGAAGTGCTTCTTGATGAACCTGATGACATGCTCTAAGGATGGCGGTTGAGACAGAGTGCGAGATCAGCGTGATCCGTTCTTCGCTATGCCGATGACTGATCGTCAAATGATTGGTGGAGCGCGGAAGTCGTTCATATACCATCAAGCGAATATCCTTTGGAAGATCGAGAAAACGGAAGGGTTTCGGAGTCGCCCCGTTTGACGCCATCGCCATGTTGACGGGTGACTGCAGTCGCGGCTGCTGGTGAGTACTTTGGGAGACAGTGGATGAAGTCGTGGCAGCGATCAGAGAATCGCTCGAGCCGTATTTGCGCTCATTAGCGCCATTCTGGTGCCTAACGCACGGGCGGCAGACAAACGGGTGTGTGTAGTCGTTTGACAAACGCTTTCAGACTGAAGAGCACCAAGCCAATGACTCTCTAGAACCAATCTTCGTTCTCGATTTCAACATCAATCTGCGCCGACGAAGTGAAGCCTGAAGTAATACCATCGTCGATTTGCTAAGCATGACTCCACCGGACCCATTCCGATTTCTCGACCTTCCAAAAGAGCTTCGACTCATTGTCTACGAGCGCCTGCCACGACAGATTAAACATCATCATATCATTGATGCTTCCCAGTCGGAAGACCGCTTCCTTCTCATCACGCGGTGTCTTCCAGTCGCGATTCTCGCCACTTGCAAGTTCATCAACGCAGAAGCGACCAACATCGTTCGCAAGATTCAGAATGAGTTCATTTGGAGTCAATGTCCTCAGTTCATCGCTAATCGTCAGCTTTTCTTCCAAACCGGCTTCATGAGTGTGTTCAAAAGCTTTACGCATAGGTGCTTCGCCCGGGGTCCAGGGGAAGGAGACTTGTTGGCTTATGGCGTACACCGCAGTCTCCAAGCGCTTGCTAGAGGCTGCTTCGACGAAGCGGGGGTCAAGAACGCCGCCGCAAGGTTCAACGCTCAGTCTTGTCGCCAGATAGCTTACCAAAATGACACATTAGGCCCTGACCAGAAGACACACATTCGCTTTATGATTTTGGACGATGTGGGAAGCACAATGGGTTGGGATGACAAGCTGGAGAATTGCGCGATGATCTGTCGTTGGTTCAACGTTTTGTATCTTCCGGAAAGGATTTCCAGTGTCGTTTGTGAGGGCTTCCTGCCAGCGGATTCGTACACTTCTTCGGGATTCTCTCGGGGCGTCATCCCTACACTTGTAGATTTGAGATGTTGGCTGAAACCCAATGTTGATATCAGGGAGCTTGCATTCGACGAAAGAGCCTGGCGAAGCGACTGGATGGAATAGATAGTTGTTCTTAGTACCCAAAGAAGAGATTGTAATCCATTTCCAGGCGCTCGCTGATAAGCACAAATGCACTGTAAGCCAGCTTGGCGACGATGCTATCCCCATACCAGGTAACGAAGCGCATCGAGTATCTCGAGCAATAATGGGCGAGCATGGACATCAAGCTGAGTGACGAGGACGAAAGGGAAATTCGCGCGTTTGCGAACGATGCGGAGGTGAAGGGGGCGGCGCGGCCGGCGCACTTCTCCGGCTATTTGCATTGTGATACGGTCGGACAGTAGATGGCCGGATACTACGTTCATGTGGCGCTTTGATATCCCAGATAGCTATATAGTATGACTTCTAATCTACGCCTACATATATCTATCATCAACGTTTGCAATGGCCCTGGCACGGGCACAATGATAGAAAAAAATGTGTTCTAGGTAGCGACGCGTATCGGCAGACTGAACACTTCAACAAACTGTTGTTTGTCGCGTATGGGTAATATATCATCGATTGGAAAGTACATAAAGACAACCTTGGCGCAAACATGATCATGCAGGACAGGTCTATCATCACTGACCGTATCACACCATCATAGCACCGTGCATATCCTCGCGAACAGCACTCATGCGCCTGCTGCGCGCTTTGTCAGGTGTCTGCATACCGTCGGAGCACTGCTCTCCACTCAAACGATGACGATTGAAAAGTGGTGGAAGCAGGAAGTTTTGTAGTGAGCGAACGCGAACATGCGTACCATCCGCGTGGTATGATGACGGTGCGCGAGATGAGGAAACTCGAATTGGCATTGCAGCCCCGAAAGGCGACGTTGGAATGAAGGAGTAGCGGAAGGAGGGGTGTCGGAAGGTATTTGGCTCTGCTTCGAACAGTTTGTCGTCGTTGTGAGCCGGTGGGATATGTCGCGCTGTGAAGGTTGCGTTTGTAGAAGGATGTTCAAGACTGTCTTTATACTCCCGGTCCCTGTTGATTTATTAGCGATGGTCTCTGTTGGTACTTGGACATACTGACATGCACTTCTCGCAAGGACGCGATGTGGTCCTCACCCTGAACGGGTACACTTCCAACGTAGCCATGACACCAATGCAGGTCAGTGCCATCATGATACCGGGATGGACTCCGTAAAACCAGAACTCGAGCCAGGAATGTTTGTCGAAGGTCTTCATTGTAATAATATGTGAGAGCGTGGTTCGCAACTCTAGGTGTGTTGCCAAAATGAAACGATTGAAGCTGCCGCTAGGATTGAGAAGTACCAAGCTGACATGGTGAGGACGTTGTGGGTCACTTTAACTCCCGCGATCTCTACAACCAACAGTTCGGCGACCTGGCCGTCCCGCAAGGCTCCTGCCGTCCCACGCGACGGAGATTCATCACACTACGGGGCCTTTATGCGAGGCTGAGGCAGTGTCCCGTTGCTACTCTGGGACTGGAATGGTCTCCCGGCGTCATTGTATGACCTGATAGGCTGGATATTAGGGTGAACAGACTCTTGATTCGTGGGTGATTAGGAATTGTATCAATCAAGCTGATCCAACAGTCCCGGTTGGCAAGGTTGACGAAGGGGTCCTAATGCTTTGAAACACAACCAGAATCCGTCGTGGGGGACAGCACTTCAGACACTCGCTATCACCGATAACAGGCCGCTCGAGTTCGTCCGAGCAATGGGTGTCAGTCAGGTTCCGCGGACTGTACGACCTTTCGAAGTTTGGACTGCGATCTTGTCCCCGGCGAGAGAATGGTTCGTGACATGTCAGTCGAAGACTTACGTCAAAGACCTTTTCCTGTGTCCTGACACCCATACAAAAGCTTCAAAAGGGGAATCTAGGACGGAATACGCTCACAGCACGAATCCACCAAAGTGCTGCGGTGTCGGTATGGATCGAGTCGGACTGAAAGCAAAAGACTGTGATCTACTCCCATCCCGTACTTGAACCAATCTTCTCCGCGAATCATGACGTCCCAAAGAAATGTGATACCGTATAGTGCGCAGCGTTGATGTCGGTAGTCGCTCTCATGAGGTGCCTGATGTGCTATCCAACAGCATACCAAGTCGTCCCATGCGTCGGGCGTACTGGGGTTGTTGAGTTGGCCTCAACACGCAGTCAGGTGTGTCACTGGCGAGCCGCAGGTTTGCTTGCATTCAGCAGCCGAGTTTGACGATTAGTAAACCTAGAAGATGTCGATGATGTTGTTAAGATTGTAGGCAGCCTCAAATGTCATGATCAAATGTCATGAGCGAGGGCCCAAACGACGGTGAAAAGTATGCATCGCGCATTGGGCAGCCAATCAAACTCTGTCGTCTTCCACGTTTTTGACATGTAACTTTACTGCGTGCGTAATTCTTGATCCCGGGCGTGCTGCTGAGGAGTCGAGACAGCCCCAGTATGACACCTGGGCAAGGCGTTCCGTGTCGACGTGAAGATTGTGATGTGACATCCAGAACATCAAGAACGACAGGAAACTGGTGTGGGTCCGGGTGGGGTAACTCCATTCAGGGTTAGCGCCAGCACCAGCGGCGGTTCTACCCGTCCCTCCTGCATTTCCATCTCCTTTCACACTGCACTGACGGCCCTGGCAATAATGCAACACACACTTATCCCGTCACAATCGCAATTTGATCCTTCGCTGCGATCGATGATCGCAATACCTGGGATATCAGATCCCACAGCTGTGACGCGCGCGCCCACTTAGCAATGCCGGGGGGCCTCTCATTGTTACTTGCACGCGTTACGCGATTCAGGAAACGATTGCGAAGTCACGCATTGGGAGCACACATGTGTGTACGAATTAAAGCATTATAGTTATGTACCTCTATCGTACAACAATCTATCCGCGCTGACCCGGAATCTCAGTCTTCGCAAATAAATAGACCGAGTCGCAAAGTACCGCTGTAGCGCTTACAGCGAACAAGCTATCCCCATCTTGCCCTCAAGCCACCGAAGCAAATCCAAGCTGCGCAAGCTGCACCAAGCTCAAGACACCCGAAGAAAACCAACCTGCACAAGCCTCCATCTATAGTTTCGTGCAGTACGCGCTGTGAATCCTGTAATCGAACGCGCCCAGATCTCCAAACGTAGAAGCCTGGTCCTTGCTGCCACATTCCATCTTCTCGCCGTTGGCAGGACAGTCGTGACCACTAGTGGAAGTTAGTTTCCAACGGTCTTTCCAAGTAAAAGGAGACTGAGGGGTATGACGTACGTGTAGAACTTGCAGTGGTAGCCCTTCTCGACGGTGACGCTGCGGATCTTGCCATCGAAGTTGCCAAAGATGTTGTTTATGTCGGTGCAGAAGTCGTTGGCGGGAATGGCGGTTGACCGGCCATTGAAGTTTTTGTCGGTGAAGATGGTGGCGCCGCGACCGTCCGCTGCAGCCTGTGAAATGTTAGTATCATGGGTGGAAGGATGGTTTGGTGTGGTAGTCTTCGTTACTTACGGTCGGTACAGCAGCGACAAGCGTGCTCAAGAGAGCTAAGACGGGGATGAAGAGCTGCATTCTGTGGGTTCTATTTGGTTGATGGTTCCTGGAAATCGAGAGATCGTCGAGACTAAGTAGAGGG
>Ga0265797_10007952_pt1 | contig 14311 bp, 12 predicted proteins | sample P2T30metagenome_FD_192433 | JGI IMG/M metagenome (GOLD analysis project Ga0265797, IMG submission 192433) | Plant litter microbial communities from East Loma Ridge, Irvine, California - P2 T30 | ecosystem: Environmental > Terrestrial > Plant litter > Unclassified | place: USA: California... | reverse complement strand
CACGCCGCCACGCCGCCACGCCGCCACGAATCGTACTGGCCGCCACGTCTAGACGTGGCGGCCAGTACGATTCGTGGCGGCGAGCGACGCCGGGCGTCAGCGAGAGAGCGGCGCCGGGCGTCAGCGAGAGAGCGACGCGGGCGTCAGCGGGACGGTGCCGCCCCCGCGAGCACCCGCGCGACGGCGTCCCGGACGAAGCCCCGTTCGTCCCGCGGGTCGCGGCCGAGGTCGAGCGCCCGGTGGATCACCAGGCCCTCGACGAGGGCGTCGAGCTGACGGGCGGTGACCCGGTCGAGGTGCCGCTCGAGGGCGGCGCGACTGCGTGCCATCCACGCGTGCGTGATGTCGCGGAACTCCTCGCGCCGGGCGGCCAGCGTGTAGAGCTCGTGGCTCAGCACGAGCTCGGCACCGGAGCCGGGCGTGTCCTGCAGCACCATGTCGACGACCGCGTCCACGACCTGGTCGGCCGAGGCCACGGCGGCCATCCGCCGCTCGAAGCGGTCCGCGACGCGGTCGGCGAGCCGGGTGAAGGCTACGCGCAGCAGGTCGTCCATGCCCGCGAAGTGGTACGTCATGGAGCCGAGCGGCACGCCCGCGCGCTCGGCGATGCGCCGGTGGGACGCCCCCGCGACGCCGTGCTCCGCGAGCACCTCGAGCGCGGCGTCGACGATGCGGTCGCGGCGGTCCGGGTCGGTGCGCCGGGCGGCGCGGGACGGCCGCGCCGCGGGCCGCTCGGCCGGCACGGCGGCGCCTCCGGTCACCACTCGGGCGTCGCGGCCGGGGCGGCGCCGTCCGACGCGGCCGTGCCGCCCGTGGCGGCAGAGCCGTCCGACCCCGACGAGCCGCGGGTCGCGGCGGGGGCGTGCGGGACCGCACCGTCCGTGGCGGGCGCGACCGGCGACTCCGGCCGCACGCGGCGCACGACGCGCGCCGGGTTGCCGACGACGACCACGCCCGCGGGGACGTCCTTCGTGACGACGGCCCCGGCTCCGACGACCGAGTCGTCGCCGATGGTCACGCCGGGCAGCACGACGGCACCGCCGCCCAGCCACACGTTGTCGCCGACGGTGACCGGTGCCGCGGCCTCCCAGCCGGCCCGGCGCGCGTCGGGGTCGACGGGGTGCGTGGGCGTGAGCAGCTGCACGCCCGGGCCGATCTGGCAGTCGGCACCGATGGTCACGCGCGCGACGTCGAGGGCGACGAGTCCGGCGTTGACGAAGGTGCGGGGGCCGATCGTGATGTGGGTGCCGTAGTCGACGGTGAGCGGCGGACGCAGGTGGGCGCCCTCGCCGAGGTCGCCGAGCAGGGCCTCGAGCAGGGGGCGCGCCGCCGCGGGATCGGCCGTGTACGCGTCGGCGTAGGCGGCGCTGAGCCGGACCGCCCGCGCGGCGTCGACGGCCATCTGCGGGTCGTCCGCGACGTAGGGGTCGCCGGCGAGCATGCGCTCGTGCATCGTCCGGGTGTCGCCGGGCAGCGGGTCGTGGGGGCGGTCGCTCATGTGTACGATCGTACACACCGCCGGGGCCGCCGTCCCGTCGCGGTCCGCCACGACGACGTCTCGAGACCATGACCCGCTCCCGCCGCCCCGGCTCCCGCCCTGCCGGACCCGACCGTCCGACCGACGCCTCGCGCCCCGACGCCGCGCGCCCCGACGCGGCCCGACCCGACGCCGCGCGCCCCGACGCCTCGCGCAACGACGCCCCGCACCCCGACGCCTCGCGCCCCGACGCGGCCGCCCGACGGGCCCGGGTCGGCGTCGCGCTGCTGTTCCTCACCAACGGGGCGCTGTTCGCGAACATCCTGCCGAGGTACCCCGAGATCAAGGCCGACCTCGAGCTCTCGAACACCCTCTACGGCTTCGCGGTCGTCGCCTACCCCGTGGGCGCGATCCTGGCGGGGCTGGCCGCGGGGGCGCTCGTCCGCCGGTTCCGTTCCGCGCGCGTCGCCGTCGTGGGGACCGTCGCCACCGGCTCCGCCCTCGTCGTCGCCGCGCTCGCCCCCGCCTGGGCACCGCTCGCCGCGGCCCTGCTGCTGGCCGGGGCCGCCGACGCGATCACCGACGTCGCCCAGAACAGCCACGGCCTGCGCGTGCAGCGGCGCTTCGGCCGGTCGATCATCAACTCGTTCCACGCCCTCTGGAGCGTCGGCGCCGTCCTCGGCGGCCTCCTCGGCGGCGCCGCCGCCGCCGTCGAGCTCCCCCGCGCGGTGCACCTCGGCCTCTCGGGCGCCCTCTTCGTCGTCGTCGCGCTCGTCGCCGGTCACCTGCTGCTGCCGGGGCCGGAGCCGCGCCACGCCTCCGACTACGCCGGTCCCGTCCCCCAGGCGGCCGGCACCGCGGCGGGCGGCCCGGGCGGGGCCGGCACCGACGCGGTCGCGGGCGGCGTCGACGCGGCGACCACCCCCTCCGGCGCCGCGCCCCGCACGCCGTTCCGGCTCGGAGTCGTGGCGCTGCTCGTGGCGTTCGTCGTCATCGGCGCCTCGGGCACCCTCGTCGAGGACGCCGGCATGTCGTGGGCCGCCGTCTACCTCAGCGGCTCGTTCGGCACGAGCGCGGGCGTCGCGTCGCTCGGACTCGTCGCCCTCGTGGGCGCCCAGTTCGTCGGCCGCCTCGTCGGCGACCGGCTCGTCGACCGCTTCGGCCAGCGGGCCGTCGCCCGGGTCGGCGGCGTCCTCGTGCTCACCGGCTTCGGGGCCGCCCTGGCCTTCCCCAGCGTCCCCGGGACCATCGCCGGCTTCGCCGCCGCGGGACTCGGCGTCGCCACCCTCGTGCCCGCCGCCATGCAGGGCGCCGACGAGCTGCCCGGGCTCCGCCACGGCACGGGGCTCACCCTCGTGAGCTGGCTGATGCGGCTCGGGTTCCTGCTCTCGCCGCTCGTCGGAGCCGTCGCCGACGCCGTCGACCTGCGCACCGGGCTGCTCGTCGTGCCCGTGTCCGGCCTGCTCGTCGTCGTGCTCTCGCAGGCGCTCGCCGGGCGGCGCGCGCTCCGCTGAGCGCTCGCCGGGCCGCGCGCGCTGCGCTGAGCGCTCGCCGGGCCGCGCGCTGCGCTGAGCGCCCACCGGGCCGCGCGCTCCGCTGAGCACCCACCGGGCCGCGCGCTGCGCTGGGCGCCCACCGGGCCGCGCGCTGTGCTGACGCTCGCCGGGGCGCGCGCTCCGCTGTGCGGTTCCCGGGTGGCGCGGCTGCGCTGACGCTCGCCGGCGGGCCGGCCTAGGGGGCGTCGGCGGGGACCACGACGACGGACGGGGCGACGACCCTCACGTGCACCCGCTCGCCGACCGGGCGGCTGTCGCGCACCGGGTGCTCGAGCACGAGGTCGACGCCGTCCGCGAGGAGCACGCGCGTGCGCACCCCCCTGCCGAGCCAGGTCACCTCCGCGACCGTGCCCGGCGCCCCGTGCTCGGCGAGGACGACGTCCTCGGGGCGGACCCAGGCGACGACGGGCCCGTCCGCACAGGTCCCCACCGCCGCGACCTCGGCGCCGGGGACGCGCACGCGCCCGTCGACGACGTCGGCCCGCAACCGGTTGCCGACCCCCACGAACTCGGCGACGACCCGGCAGGCGGGGGTCGTGCAGAGCTCCTCGGGGGTGCCGACCTGCGCGACGCGCCCCTCGTCGAGGACGGCGACCCGGTCGGCGACCGCGAAGGCCGACGCCTGGTCGTGGGTGACGAGCACGGTGGTGAGGCCCGCCTCGCGCTGCACCCGGCGGAGGTCGTCCCGCCACCGCCCCAACGCGGGCGCGTCGAGGCCCGCGAAGGGCTCGACGACGAGCAGCACCGCGCTCGGGTCGAGCAGCGCCCCGGCGAGCTGCAGCCGGCGGCGGGCGCCGACGTCGAGCCGACGGACCGGCACGTCCGCCCGGTCGGCGAGGCCGACGGCGGCGAGGGCCGCGACGACCTCGTCCTCGACCGGACCGAACCGAGAGGAGGCGCCCGGGACGACGGCGGCGCGGCCGCCCTCCGGGCCCGCCCCGCTCGGACGGCGGCGGGCACGGCGTGCCGTGGACGCGAGCGACCGGCGGAGCGTCGCCCGGTCGCGGGGCCAGGACGCGCCTCCGGCCCCCAGATCGACGACGACCGTCGCGCGCAGGTCGACGGCCGTCCGCACCCGACCGTCGAGGGCGACCCCGCCCGAGGTCGGCCGTCGACGCCCCGCCAGCACGCCCACCAGGGTGCGCGCCCCCGACGCGTCGGCCCCGAGCAGCGCGACCAGCTCACCGGGCGCCACCTCGAGGTCCACGTGGTCGAGGGGGCCGGAGGCGCGCCGGGCCGTCACGGACACGTCCCGCACCGAGACGGCCGGGCCCTGCGGGCGCCCGCGGGCCGCCCTCGGGGCCGGGCCCGGGTCCGCGACGAGCCCGGACGGCGGCGCACCCCGCACCGCCGTCACCCGGCCAGGCCGAGGGTGAGCGCGCACGCCGTGGCCAGGACGACGGTGGCCCAGCGGGGCGGGCGCACGCCGAGGCTGCTCCCCGCGCCACGGACGGCGAGGCGCGACGTCGGACGCGTCGGACGTGACGCCGGTCGGCGGGGCGCGCGGGTGCTGGTGCGGTCGAGCGGCATGGGTCCCTCCTGTCGGCGCGACGGTCGCGTCAAGGACGCGATCCACCGTCGGACCCTGCGCTGCACGCTACGAGCGGCCCACGGCGGGCGGACATCCACCGGACGACGCGGCGGTGAACGACGCGTGACGGGGCGGGGCGCCGCGGGGTGCCGCATGACGGCGTGGCGGCCGGGACGGCGGGGGCTTGCCTGGTGGGCGGGGGCTGCGCGGTGGGCGGGCGGGGCGGCTTGCGCCCGCCCGGGTCTGGCACGTCCGGCGGTCTCAGCCCGCGCCTCCTGCCCCCCGGCGACGCCACGACGCCACGAATCGTACTGGCCGCCACGACTAGACGTGGCGGCCAGTACGATTCGTGGCGATCAGCAGGGCGCAAGATGCCGCGCACGGGTCGACGGGAGCGGTCCGGCGTGCCCGGGTCAGCGGGCCCGGTCGAACCTGGCGCCCTCGGGCCGCGACTCGAGCAGCGTGAGCACGAAGACGACGATGCTCCCGAACGGCACGAAGAGCAACAGCAGGAACAGCGCCGAGAAGTTCCCGTCGTGCAGGCGCCGCGCGGTGACCGCGAAGCTCGGCACGATGGTGCCGAGCAGCCACGCGAGCGACAGCACCACCGCGACGACGAAGACCGGGGGCACCGACGACGACCCCGTGAGGTTCTCGCTGAGGATCGCGATCGTGCCCGGCAGCACCAGCGCCACGAACGTGACGACGGTGAGCACGAGCGTCGCCCACCAGTACTCGCTGCGGCTCGCGCGCCCCGAGAAGCGCGCGTACCCGCGCCAGAACCGGCGGAACGCCTGCTCGATCGTGGCACCCGGCTGCGGCAGGTGGGGCGGTGCCTCGCGGGGCCCGAACTCCGCGTCGAGCTCGGCGTCGACCTGCGCCTCGAACTCGGCGTCGGTGCGGGCGTCGACGGCGGGGCCCGTCCGGGCCTCGACCCCGGCGCCCGTCCGCGCGTCGACGGCGGCGTCGGTCCGCGCTGCGGACCCCGGCTCGGGCTGCGGGTCGGGCTGCGGCTCGTGCGGGTCCTGCGGCTCGTGCGGGCGCTGCGGCTGGTGCGGATCGGTCACGGTGTCCCCTTCGCGGTGACGGCCCCCTGCCGTCCGCCCGAGTCTGGCACGTCCGGCGGGCGCGGCCCACGCCTCCTGCCCCCGGTGACGCCACGGCGCCACGGCGCCACGACGCCACGACGCCACGAATCGTACTGGCCGCCACGTCTAGACATGGCGGCCAGTACGATTCGTGGCGGTCAGCGGGCGGGGGCGACCCGGTCAGCGGGCGAGGCCGCCCAGGTCAGCGGGCGAGGCCGACCGCGCCCCCGGCGTCAGCGGCGGTCCTGCCGCGGCACCACGACCTCCTGGAAGATGATGACGCCGGCCGTCGCGACGGGCACCGCGACGAGCGCGCCGAGCACGCCGCCGAGCGCGGCGCCGCCGAACGCGGCGACGATGACGAGCGCACCGGGCACGGCGACGGCCTTCGCCATCACCCGCGGAGTGAGCAGGTACGCCTCGACCTGCGCGTAGGCGAGCAGGACGAGGCCGACGACGAGCGCGGTGACGGGTCCGACGGTGAGGGTGGCGGCGACGATGACGACGTACGCCGCGACCGTGCCGACCACGGGGATCAGTGCGCCGAGGAACGCGAGCGTCGCGAAGAGCACGGGCAGCGGTCCGCCGGCGATGGTGAGCACCACGAACACGAAGACGCCGTTGAGCGCGGCGAGCGCGAGCTGCCCGGCGACGTAGCGGCCCACCGAGAGGAAGATCTCGTCGGCGACGGTGAGGACGCCCTCGCGACGGCTGCGCGGGACGGCCCGGCTCAGCGACCGCTTCATCTGCGGCAGCGTGATCGCGAAGTAGAGGGTGAGGATCGCGACGACGACGACGGCGGTGACCGCGTTGGCGACGCCCTGCCCGACGGCGAGCAGCCCGCCGCCGAGGGTGAGCAGGCGGTCCGGGTCGAGCAGGTACGAGCTGACGCCGTCGACGACGGAGTCCAGGTCGAGGTCGAAGCCGACCGCGGCGACCGCGTCCTCCACCCACGGCTGCCGCGACAGGTCCGCGAGCGCGTCGGGGGCGCCCTCGACGACGTGGCCGACCTGCTCGGCGAGGCGCGGCACGACCGCCCAGACCAGCGCGGCGACCGACCCGACGACGAGGACGACCGTCACGGCGACGCCGACCCAGCGGGGCGCGCCCCAGCGGACGAGACGGCGGACGACCGGTTCGAAGGCGAGCGCGAGGAAGAACGCGAGCCCCACGTAGACGAGGACGGTCGAGAGCGCCGTGACGCTCATGAGGATCCCGAAGCCGAGTCCACCGCCCAGCGTGGCGAGCAGCCCGAAGCGGAAGGGGTGCCCCTCGACGACGCCGCCACCTCGACGGCGGGCAGCCCCGGCCGCGCCGACGGCGGCCGCGAGCTCGGGCTCGACGCCCTGGAGCGTCCCGCCGTCGCCGTCGCGATCTCGGTCTCGGTCGCGGTCCCGGTCGCGGTCCGGTCCGGCGCCCGGGCCGGTCGTCGGCTGCCCGGTGGGGCCGGAGTCGCGGGTCGCGTCCGGCGCGGACGTCGCCCCGCGCGTCGCGGCGGCGAGGCGGGCGACGCCGCGGGCCCTTCGGGTGGTGCGCATCCGACCAGTCTGGACGCCGGAGCGGGCGGAGGGCCGGGCCGCGTCCCCTCCTCCCCCGCCCGCTCACGCGCGCGACCGTCCCCGGGTCGCCCGCCGCGCCTCCTGCCCCGTGCCCGCCGCTGCCACACTCGTGGCATGCGCTCGATCACGAAGGACACGACGCTCTGCGTCTCGCTCGCCGCCCGGCCCAGCAACATCGGCACGCGGTTCCACAACTTCCTCTACGAGGCGCTCGACCTCGACTACGTCTACAAGGCGTTCGCCCCCGCCGACCTCGCGGGCGCCGTGGCGGGCGTGCGCGGGCTGCCGATCCGCGGGGCGGCCGTGTCGATGCCCTACAAAGAGGCGGTGATCCCGCTGCTCGACGAGCTCGACCCGTCCGCCGCGGTGCTGCAGTCCGTCAACACGATCGTCAACACCGACGGGCACCTCGTCGGCCACAACACCGACTACACGGCCGTCGCGTCGCTGCTGCGCTCGCACGAGGTGCCCGTCACGCCCGTGCTGCTCCGCGGCAGCGGCGGCATGGCTCGCGCGGTGGGGTCGGCGCTGCGCGACGCGGGCTTCACCGAGGGCACCCTCGTGGCCCGCAACGAGGCCACGGGCCGGGCCCTCGCCGACGAGCTCGGCTGGTCGTGGGCGGCGGACGTCGACGGGCGCACCGCACCGCTCGTCGTCAACGTCACCCCGCTCGGCATGACGGGCGCCGACGCGTCCGTGCAGTCGTTCGACGACGCCACGGTCGCCGCCGCGGACGTCGTGTTCGACGTGGTCGCGCTGCCCGCCGAGACGCCGCTCGTGCGCGCCGCGCGCGCCGCCGGCCGGCACGTGATCACGGGTGCCGAGGTCATCGCCCTGCAGGCCGAGGAGCAGTTCGTGCTCTACACGGGCGTCCGCCCCGACGCGGCGCTCGTCCGCGAGGCGTCGGAGTGGTCGCGGGCGTCGTGAGCGGGCGGACCGGCGGTGCTCGCGAGCGCGGTGGCGGCGGTGACGGTCCGGAGGCGCGGGCGCGGGCGCGAGCGGGCACGGCCGCCGGCGAGGGCGACCGGTGCCGGGACCCGGACGCACGACCCGTGAGCCGTCGGGAGCTCCGCGGGCGGCGACCCCAGACCCGTCGAGAGCGACGAGACGCACTCCGCCGTCGCGCAGCCGGTGACGCGCCCTCGTGGTGGCCACGTCCGTTCCTCTGGGCGTGGCGGTGGATCGTGCGCCCTGTCCTGCACGTCGTGGCGTTCGTGGCGAACGGGCTCTGACGCCCCTCGCGACTGAGCGACCGGGGTCGGCGGGCACGGGCAGCGGCAGCGGCAGCGGCAGCGGCAGCGGCAGCGGCAGCACTACCGTGTCGCCATGGACGACGGACACGACCACGACGGCACCGCACCGGGACCCGACGGCCCTGCAGGCGCCTCCGGCGCTGCCGGGGACCAGGACGGCGCTGCCTGGGAGGCACGCGTCGCCGCCCTCTGGGCGGACGAGACCGTCGACGGCGAGGAGCGCATCGCCCGCATGCGCGTGCTCGCGGACGGCGCTCCGCACCCGGCGCTCGGGGCCTTCGAGCTCGGTGGCGCCCACGACTCGGGCGGGCACGAGGCCGAGGCGGACGAGCGGTACGCCGCCGCCACCGAGGCAGGGCTCCGCGAGGTCGATCCCGACCGGGGGGCCCGGCTGGTCGTGCAGCACGCCTCCACCCTGCGCAACCTCGGGCGGCTCGACGAGGCGCTGACGATGCTCGCCGGCGCTCCCGAGCACCCGTCGACCGGCGCGGCGCCCCGGGTGTTCCTCGCACTCGCCCTGCACAGCGCGGGACGGTGCGAGGAGGCCCTGCGGGTCGCGCTCGAGGCGATCGAGCCGACCCTGCCCCGGTACAACCGGTCCGTGCGGGCCTACGCGGCGGCGCTCACCGACGACGAGCGCTAGCGGCGGCCGGACAGCCCGAGGCGGCCCGGCTCGATGAACGCGGCGGTGGCCTTCTCGCTCGGCGGTGCGAACGTTCCCACCGCCGTGCGAGAGAACCACCGCCGCACTCGCGAACCGCACGCGCGAGCCACACTCGCGAGCCGCACTCGCGAACCGCACGCGCACGCCCGGCCGCGCACGCACGCACGGCCGCTCCGCGCGACCGCGCCGCTCCGCGCGACCGCGCCGCTCCGCGCGACCGCGCCGCTCCGCGCGACCGCGCCGCTACGCGCGACCGCGCCGCGCGCGCAGCCGCACCACCCGCAGCAGCACCCCCACGGCGAGCACCGCGGCGGCGCCGACGAGCGACTCCCAGGGCAGTGTCACGACGAGCACGACGCAGCCGACGAGCCCGACGACGGCGACCGCCCGCGGGTACCGGCGGTGCGGCGGCCGCTGCGTGAGGGCCGCGGCGTTCGCGACCGCGTAGTACACGAGGACGCCCGCCGACGAGAACCCGACTACCTCACGGACGTCACCGACGAGCACGAGGACGGCGATCCCCAGCCCGATGACGAGCACCGCCCGGTGCGGGACGCCCACGCGCGGGTGGACGGCGGCGAGCGTCCGGGGCAGGTCTCCCTCCCGCGCCATCGCGAGGGTCGTGCGACCCACGCCGGCGACGAGCGCGAGCAGTGACCCGAGGGCGGCGAGCGCGGCACCCACCGCGACGACGGGAACCGCCCACGCGGCGCCGGACGCGGTGACGACCGAGGCGAGGGGCGCGTCGGACGCGGCCAGCGCCTCCGGCCCCAGCACCCCGAGGGCGGTCGCCGCGACGACGACGTAGAGCACGAGCACGCCGGCGAGGGCTCCGAGCACCGCGCGCGGGATCGTGCGCGCCGGGTCGCGCACCTCCTCGCCGAGGGTCGCGACGCGCGCGTACCCGGCGAACGCGAAGAACAGCAGGCCCGCCGCCTGCAGCACGCCGAGGGGGCCGGGAGCACCGAGAGGGCCGGAGGCGCCGGTCGCGTCGGCCCCGGACGTCACGCCCGACGGCGTCCCGCCCGGGCCGCCCACGGCCCAGCCCCCACCGACCAGCCCGAGCACCACGACCCCGGCGAGGACCACGAGCACCAGTGCCACGATCACCCGGGACACCGCGACCGTGCGGGTGACCCCGGCGAGGTCGACCCCGACCACGGCGACGACGGCGAGGAGCGCGACGGGCCGCTGCCACGCCTCCGGCACCGTGTACGCGGCGACGGTCAGCGCCATCGCGGCGCAGCTCGCCGTCTTGCCGACGACGAACCCCCAGCCCGCGACGAAGCCCCACCACTCGCCGAGCTGGCGGCGGCCGTAGACGTAGGTGCCACCGGACGACGGGTGCTGCGCGGCGAGCTGCGCCGACGACGACGCGTTGCACCACGCGACGACCGCGGCGACCGCGAGGCCCACGAGCAACAGCCCGCCCGCCGCCTGCGCCGCGGGGGCGAACACCGCGAAGACGCCCGCGCCGATCATGCTCGCCAGGCCCACCACCACGGCGTCGCCGAGGCCGAGGCGGCGCCGCAGGGCGGGCGTCGGGGCGGGAGCGCCGGGCGTCGTCGTCACCGCTCGATCGTGCACCCCGGAGGTGTCCGGCAGGTGACGTCGCCGCCGCCCTCGGTCACCCCGCGGTGCCCACCCCACCCCGAGGTGCCGTCTTCCGCTCCCCCAGGTCGGTCACCTACGGTGACCAGGTCACCGTCCGTGCCCGCGCTCCCGGCCGCACCCGCGCCTCCGGCCCCGCACGGCCACAGCCCCACCCCCGAAGGAGCACCACCGTGAAGATCGCCGTCACCGGAGCCACCGGCCAGCTCGGACGCCTCGTCGTCGACCACCTGCTCGCCCGCGGCGCCGACGCGTCCGACGTCGTCGCCGTCGTCCGCGACGAGGCCAAGGCCGCACCCCTCGCCGAGCTCGGCGTCGAGGTCCGCGTCGCCGCCTACGGCGACGTCCCCGCGCTCACCGCCGCGTTCGACGGCGTCGACCGCGTCCTGCTGATCTCGGGCAGCGAGGTCGGCCAGCGCGTCGCCCAGCACGCCAGCGTCATCGAGGCCGCCCGTGCCGCGGACGTCGGGTTCCTCGCCTACACGAGCGCCACCCGTGCCGACACCAGCGACCTCGTGCTCGCCCCCGAGCACCGCGAGACCGAGGCGCTGCTGCGCGAGAGCGGACTCCGCGTCGCCGTGCTGCGGAACGACTGGTACCACGAGAACTACGCCGCCGCCGTGCAGGAGGCCGCCGCCACCGGGCGCGTCACCACGAGCACCGGCACCGGCCGCGTCGCCAGCGCCTCCCGCTCCGACTACGCCGAGGCCGCCGCCGTCGTGCTGCTCGGCGACGGCGACGACGTCGTCCTCGAGCTCGGCGGCGACACCGCCTGGTCGGCGTCCGAGTTCGCCGAGGCAGCGTCCGCCGCCGTCGGCCGCCCCGTCACCGCGAACGTCGTCACGAGCGACGAGCACCTCGAGGCCCTCCGCGCCGCCGGCCTCGACGAGGGCACCGCCGGGTTCGTCGTCGCCCTCGACGCGAACATCGCCGCCGGCGACCTCGACGTCACCACCGGCGACCTCTCGCGCCTCGTCGGCCACCCCACCCAGCCGCTCGCCGAGGGCCTCGCCCGGCTCGTCTGACCCGGAGCGGGCCGGGCCGGGCCGGGCCGGGCCGGAGGTGCGCGGTCTGCGCCGAGATGCCACAGAACGTCGTTCGCGCCCGACCGTTCGCCCCAAATGGGGCAGACCGCCCGCCGGGGCCGGGCCGCTCGGGCCGGACCGGCTCGCCCGGCCCGGCCCGCGCCTCCGGCCCCGCGCGCGGTCTGCGCCGAGATGCCACAGAACGTTGTCGCCGCCCGACCGTTCGCCCCAACTGGGGCAGCTCGCCCGCCAGCCAGGCCCACGCCCGGCGCCCGCCTCGCCGAGATGCCACAGAACGTCGCCCGCGCCCGACCGTTCGCCCCAATTGGGGCAGCTCGCCCGCCAGCCGCACCCACACCCGGCGCCGGCCTCGCCGAGATGCCACAGAACGTTGTCGGCGCCCGACCGTTCGCCCCAACTGGGGCAGCTCGCCCGCCCGACCCGGCCCCGCACCTCCGGCGGCGCGACCGGCCCGCGCCTCCGGCCCCGCGCGACAGCCGTAGCCTGGGTTCGTGCCCCTGCTCCGCCCGCGCCGTGACCCGGACGCGCCCCGACTCCCCCGCGACGTGTTCGTCCTCGGGATCGTCGCCTTCTTCGTCATGGTCGGCTTCGGCGTCGTCGTCCCCGTCCTGCCCGTGTACGCCCGCAGCTTCGGCGTCGACCACGCGCTCGTCGGGGCGGTGCTCTCGGCGTTCGCCGCGATGCGGCTCCTCGCGAGCCCCTTCGTGGGCCGGATGCTCGACCTGGCCGGAGAGCGCATCGTCCTGTCCGTGGGCATCGGCATCGTCGCCGTGTCGAGCGGGCTCGCCGGCCTCGCGCAGGACTACGTGCAGCTGCTCGTCCTGCGCGGCCTCGGCGGCATCGGCTCGGCGATGTTCTCGATCGCCGCGATGACGTTGCTGCTCGCCGCCACCCCGCCGTCGCTGCGGGCCCGCGCGGTGGGCTTCTACCAAGGCGGCTTCCTCGTGGGCGGCATGGCCGGCCCCGCGCTCGGCGGCCTGCTCGCCGCGATCTCGCTCACCGCGCCGTTCTTCTTCTACGCGGCGACCCTCGCCGTCGCCGGGATCGTCGGCGTCGCCCTGCTGCGCCCCGTCGCCGCCGACGACGCGGCCGGGTCCGTCGAGCCGCCGGTGCCGTTCCGCACGGTGCTGCGCGACGGCCGCTTCAGGGTCGCCTGCCTGGCCTCGCTCGCCCAGGGCTGGTCGTCGATGGGCGTCCGCAGCTCGCTCGTGCCGGTGCTCGTCGTCGAGGTGCTGCGCGGTCCCACGTCGTGGACGGGCGTGCTCTTCGCGGTGAGCGCCGTCGCCCAGACCCTCGCCCTGGGACCCGCGTCGCGCTTCGTGGACACCGTGGGCCGACGCCCCGCGCTCATCGGGGCGTCCGCCGTCGGCGGCGTCGCGTTCGCGGGCATCGCGTTCGCCCCCGACGTGTGGACCCTCGGCGCCCTGCTCTGCGTGTACGGGGTGGCGACGGCGTTCCTCGGCACGGCGCCGGCCGCCCTCGTCGGAGACGCGGCGGGCGCGCGCGGCGGACGACCGGTCGCGGTCTTCTCGATGTGCAGCGACCTGGGCGCGATCGCCGGACCGCTCGTGGCCGGGCTCCTCGTCGACCAGGTGTCCTACCCGGCGGCCTTCGGCGTCGCCGCCGCCCTGCTCCTCGCCACCTCGGTCGCGTCGCTCTGGCTGCCCCGCCCCGGGCCCGCGGCCGGACCGCGGACCGACGCCGCGCCTCCGGCACCCGCCGCCGCGTCCTGACGGCCCGGCGGGGGCTGGCGTCCGGCGGGGACGCCGGGCGTGCCGCGTTCGCGGGCGGAGACCCTGGACGCCGGGCACCTCGCCCCGCTGCGCTGCGCCGCCCCGCGCCGCCCTGCGCCGAACGCGACAAGTCGGCCGGGACACGCCGGCACTCCCTGGTGCGGCAGGCCCACGAGGCACCCGCCTGTCGCGAATTCGCGACCAGCGGGACGTCAGGGCAGTGGAGCGGGGGTGGACAGGAGGGGCGGGACGCCGAGCACTTCGCCCGCGCCGCGCTGAACGCGACAAGTCGGCCGGGACACGCCGACGTTCCGCGGTGCGGCAGGCCCACGAGGCGCCCACCTGTCGCGAATTCGCGACCAGCACGGCGGGGGCAGGCTCGACTCGGGGCGGCGAGAGGCGGACGGGCTCACGGGCGGCGGGCGGGGGCGCGTGCGGGAGGCGGGCTCGCGGGCCGCACCCGCCCCCGCGCCCGCACGCGGCAGCGCCCGCCCGGCGGGGTGCCGGACGGGCGCTGCGGAGACGGCCGGAGCCGCGGGTCAGGCCCGGTGCGCGGGCGGGTGCCCGTCGTCGTGGCCGTCCGCGTCCTGGTCGGGGGTGACGGGTGCCGCGTGGGCACCGTGCCCGCCCGCACCGGAGCCTCCGTCCGCCTGCGGGTCGGGCTCCACGCCCAGCCCGCCGGGCTGCACGGGGGCCGCGTGCGCGCCGTGGCCGTCCTCCGGCCGGACGCCGCCCTGGTCGGGGGCGACGGGCGCGGCATGCGCACCGTGGCCGGGCGCGGGGACCTCATCGG
>Ga0265797_10007950_pt1 | contig 14312 bp, 11 predicted proteins | sample P2T30metagenome_FD_192433 | JGI IMG/M metagenome (GOLD analysis project Ga0265797, IMG submission 192433) | Plant litter microbial communities from East Loma Ridge, Irvine, California - P2 T30 | ecosystem: Environmental > Terrestrial > Plant litter > Unclassified | place: USA: California... | reverse complement strand
AGAGGAGCACCGTGAGCGACACCCCGATCGACGACACCGGCATCGACGCCGCCAGGGACATCGCGGAGGTGCCGGCGGTCGAACTCATCAACACCGTTGCGGTGCACCTGCTCAGTGCCGCGGCCGTCAAGGTCGGCCTGGCAGACGACCCGCAGGAACAGACCGACCTGGACGAGGCGCGGAAGCTCATCACCGCGCTGGCCGGCCTCGTCACCGCAGCCGCGACCGAGATCGGCGACCACCACGCACGTCCGCTCCGCGACGGACTCCGGTCGCTGCAGCTCGCCTTCCGCGAGGCGTCGGCGATCCCGGACCCGATCGGTGCCGGACCGGGCGAGAAGTACACGGGTCCCGTCAACTAGACGACGTCACCCGGAGACGGACGGGAGGCCCGTGGCGGTGTCGCCACGGGCCTCCCGTCCGTTCGTGGGTCGCGGTCAGGACCCGCTCTCGCCGACCAGGCGCGCGACGGCCGCGAGCGGGATGCCGACCCAGTCGGGTCGGTTGCGGGTCTCGTAGACGACCTCGTAGACCGCCTTGTCGAGTTCGAAGGCGTCGAGCAGCGCGCCGTGGGCGGTGAGGTCCGCGCCGGTGCCCCGCTGGTAGCCCTCGAGGAAGCGTGCCCGCGCCTCGGCCGCCCAGGCGGCCGCGTCGACCGGTTCGGCGTCGTGCGCCAGCGCACCCGCGACGTAGTCGAACGATCGGAGCATGCCCGCGACGTCGCGCAGGGTGACGTCCGGCAGCGAGCGTTCGTCGAGGGGGCGGAGCGGCTCGCCCTCGAAGTCCAGGAAGACCCACCCGCGGGGGTCCGGTGCCGACAGGACCTGTCCGAGGTGCAGGTCACCGTGGATGCGCTGCAGGTCCGGCCACGTCGCGTCGGCGGCACGGGCGTAGACCGCGCGGACGGCGTCGGCGTGGTCGGCGACGGCCGGGGCCTCGCGGGCGGCGGTGTCGAGTCGGGCGTGCATCGTGGCGACGGCGGCGTCCCGTCGGGGCGCGTCGGCCGGTTCCGTCGGCAGCGCTCCGGCGAGGGTGCGGTGCACGTCGGCGAGCGCGGTGCCGAGCTGCTCGGCGCGGTCACCGAACGGCGTGCCGGCCTGCGCCTCCTGCAGGGCGACGCGCCAGGCGTCGTCGAGCCCGGGGAGGAACTCCTGGGCGAAGGCGAGGTGCCCCGTCGCCGTGCCGTCCGGGCGTCCGACGTCGGGCCAGTCGGCGCGGAGGGCGCCGTAGACCCGCGGCACGCGCGTGCTGCCCGCCGCGGTGAGGGCGAGCTGCGTGGTCACGTCGGGGTTGTCGCCGTGGTGCAGCACGCGGAAGACCTTGATGATGACGCGGTCGCCGGACTCGGTGTCGCAGATGACCGACGTGTTGGACTGCTCACCCGTCAGGACGCGGGCGGCGGTGACCCGGCCGATCGGGCTGAGGCTGTCCGGTGCCGCGTCGATGCGTGCGGCGAGTGCCGACACCCACGCGAGGTCGGTGGTGGCGTCGACGACCGTGCCGTCGGGGCCGGTGGTGATCGGTGACTGGTAGAGGACGGGGACCGCGGGTGCCTCGTCGAGCACCAGCCGGGTCCCGTCGTCGGCCGAGATCGTCCGGAGGCGTGGCACGGACCCCTTCGAGGCGTACCAGCGGCGGTCGGCGATCCAGGACTCGAGGTCGCGGTCGCTCGGCGTGCGGGTGTCGGGGGCGCTGGTGTCTGCGCTCGTGTCTGCGCTCGTGTCTGCGCGGGTGTCGGGGGCGCTGGGTGCTCCGTCGCTCATGCAGCGGAACCTACGCGCCGGGGCCTGGCGAGGTGCCGAGTCCCCCACAGGACGGGCCGGGCCGGGCTCCGTCCACAGAGCCCCGATGCCCCCGGTCTGACACGGGTGCGTCGGACGACACTTGCGGCATGCCCCGATCCGCTGCCGCTCCTCCCCCCGCCGCTGACGCTGCACGTGCGCTCCCCGACCCCCGCCGGACCTGGCGGATCCTCGACGACCGCAGGCTCCCCGCGCTCGAGCCGTTCGCCGCCGACGTCCGCCGCCACGAAGCGGTGACCGTGCGCGAGACGGTGTGGGACTCCGACGACCGGGTGCTCGCCGCAGAGGGTGTCGTGCTCACACGCTCGCCGGACGGCACCTGGACGATCGACCGGGGTGCCCACGGGGTCGGTCCGGAACCGCTCGACGGTGCGTCCGACGGTCCCCCACGCGACGCCGTCGAGGTGTTCCTGCGTGGTCGTCCGCTGCGGACCGTCCTGGTCCGTGACACCACCACGACGCTCGTGACCCTCCGCGGCAGGGACGGCCGGGTGCGGGCCGAGGTCGCCGACGTGCGCGTGGACGACGGCGACCCGGACACCACCGTGCTGCGGTCGTCGCGGTGGTGGGCCCTGACGGACGACGGACGCGACGGCGCCACGGAACGAGCGGCCGAACGAGCGCTGCACGACGCGGCGACCGATCCGGTGGACGTCTCGTCGGTTCCGCTCCCCCGCGGCCCCGAGCCCGCCCCGGAGCGCCGACGCGGCCGAGCGAAGCGCCCCCGGTCGGACACCGCCGCCGGGTTCGTCCTGCGGGTGCTCGATGCCCTGCGGCGTGACCTCGTCGCGGTGGATCCCCGGGTACGGGCCGACGAGCCCGAAGCCGTGCACGACCTGCGGAAGGTGCTGCGCCGCCTGCGGAGTGTGCTCGCGGCGTTCCGCGGCGCGCTCGACCGCCAGGCGACCGAGGAGCTTCGTGCCGCCCTGGCCGAGACCGGACGGATCGCCGGGACCGCTCGCGACGCCGAGGTGCTGCACGCCGGCCTGTCCCGGTCGGCGGCCGACGCCCCCGACGGGTACGTGGACACCGAGACCCTGGACCGCATCGGCGCCGAGACCGCGGAACGTCGCAGCGTCGCCGCTGCTGAACTCCGGCGAGCGCTGCGCTCCGACGCCTGGTTCCGGACACTCGATGCCCTCGACGACCTGCTGCTGCGGGCACCGGCCGGCCCGCACGCGGACGACGACGCGGCCACGTTCGCCGCCCGGCGCATCCGGCACGAGCGGGCACGCGTCGGTCGGCTGCTGGGTGATCCGAGCGATGACCTCGACACCCTGCACGAGGTCCGGAAGGCCGCGCGCCGGTTGCGCTACGCCCTGCAGGCGGCCGGTGACGTGCCCGACGTCGGGAAGCGCCGGCTCGGTCGACTGCGACGGGTGCAGGAGACCCTCGGCGAGACGCTCGACGCCGCACACGCCGCCGATGCGTACCGACGGCTGGCAGCCGTGGCAGCGCAGCACGGCGAGGACACGTTCGGGTACGGCGTCCTGGCGACGACCGAGCAGGCGGCCAGCACGCAGGGCCTGCGCCGATCACGGAAGCTGCTCGCGCGGCTCTGACCGGGTGCGAGAATCGGGCCGTGCCGCACTACTTCGAGGACCTCGCTGCCGGACAGACCTTCACCACACCGGGTCGCACCATCACCGAGGCGGACGTGGTGTCGTTCGCCTCGTGGACGAACGACAACAACCAGGTGCACACGGACGTCGAGTTCGCGGGGAAGACCCGGTACGGGCAGCGGATCGTGCACGGGCTGCTCGGCACCTCGCTGTGCCTCGGGCTCATCGCGCGCACGGGCGTGTTCGAGGGGTCCGCGGTGGCACTGCTCGGGATCGACCAGTGGCGGTTCACCGAGCCCGTGTTCATCGGCGACACCGTGACCTGCACCGTCGAGGTCCTCGGCACCCGGCTGACGAGCTCGGGGACGACCGGGATCGTCGAACGAGCAGTGGCCCTGCGGAACCAGCACGGCGTGATCGTCCAGCAGGGACGGATGGACGTCATGGTGCTCACGCGCGACGCCGCGATCGGCTGAGCGACCACTCGACGAGCGCCCCACGGAACCTGCTCCGCGCAATCCCGACTCCCTCTTCACAACGAGCCCTTTACAACGATGTACCAGGACGGGAGCATGGACGCATGAGCACGCTCGACGGCATCGTGGCCGCACCTGACTCCGCTTCCGCCCCCGGCCTCCCCCTCGCTTCGCGGCAGGACGGCACGTACCCCCGGCCGCAGATGCTCCGCACCGCCTGGGCCGACCTCGACGGCACGTGGTCGTTCCGGAACGACGGCGACGGCGACGACGACGCCTGGCGCACCGGCTTCACCGACGCCCGGGACATCGTCGTCCCGTTCCCGCCCGAGTCCCCGGCCTCGGGCATCGACGAGCCCGGGTTCCACCCGGTGGTCTGGTACTCCCGCGCGATCACCCGCTCGGAGCTCGACGCCGCCGGGTTCGGCACCGGCGCGCCCCGGCTCGTGCTGCACTTCGGTGCCGTCGACCACCGTGCCCGCGTCTGGATCGACGGGCAGTTCATCGGCGGGCACGAGGGCGGCCACACCCCGTTCTCCTTCGACGTCACCGAGGCGCTGACCACCGACCCCGACGCCGTGCACACCCTGGTGGTCCGCGCCGAGGACGACCCGCACGACCTGACCCAGCCGCGCGGCAAGCAGGACTGGCACGAGGACCCGCACGCGATCTGGTACCGCCGGACCACCGGGATCTGGCAGACGGTCTGGCTCGAGGCCGTGCCGACCGCCTCGATCGCGTCCCTGCGCTGGACGAACGTCGACCACGCGACCATGCGCCTGACCGTCCGGCTCGACGGTCACCGCACCGGCGGCGAGCGCCTGCGCGTCGAGGCCCGCTGGGACGACCGCGACGAGCACCTCGCCGCGATCGAGACCACCGTCGGCGAGACCGGGGACGAGTTCGACGTGGTCGTACCGATCGCGCGGCAGACGAACGGGCAGGCCGAGGACGAGCTGCACTGGACGCCGGACACGCCCCGGCTCATCGACGCCACGGTCACGCTGCTGGCGCGCTCCGGCAACGGCAACGGCAACGGCAACGGCACGACAGTGGGCACGGGCGCGCTCGACGCCGTCGCCAGCTACTTCGGGATCCGGACGGTCGGGGTCGATGGGGGCGCGTTCCTGCTCAACGGCCGACGCCATGACGTCCGCAGTGTCCTGAACCAGGGCTACTGGCCCGAGTCGCACATCGCCGCCCCGTCCCGCCAAGCACTCCGCCGCGAGGTCGAACTCATCAAGGAGCTCGGCTTCAACGCGGCCCGCAACCACCAGAAGATCGAGGACCCGCGGTTCCTGTACTGGGCCGACCGGCTCGGACTCATGGTGTGGGGCGAGGCCCCCGGCGCCTACGCGTTCTCCCCCCGCGCCGTGCAGCGTCTGATGCGTGAGTGGATGGACGCTGTCGAGCGTGACGCCTCGCACCCGTCGATCGTCACGTGGGTGCCCGCCAACGAGAGCTGGGGTGTGCAGCACATCGCCACCGACCCGGCCCAGCAGGCCTACGCCCGGGCCCTCGCCGACGTCACGCGGGCGTTGGACCCGACGCGTCCGGTGATCTCGAACGACGGGTGGGAGCACACGAACTCCGACATCGTCACGATCCACGACTACGAGGGCGACGGACCCCGGCTCGCGGCCACCTACGCGGACGAGACCGCACGGACCCGACTCCTCGGTGGCATCGGGCCGGCGGATCGCCGCATCCTGGTCGGCGGCGCCGAGGACCTGGGCCAGCCGGTCATGCTCACCGAGTTCGGCGGCGTGAACTACCAGCCGGGCGTCCAGCGCGAGGACGGCTGGGGCTACACGTCGGCCACTGACGGCGACGACTGGGTCGCCCGCATCACCGCGCTGTACGACGCGATCCGCGCGAGCTCGTTCCTCGCCGGGTCCTGCTACACGCAGCTCACCGACACCATGCAGGAGACGAACGGCCTGCTCAACGCAGACCGCTCCCCGAAGGTCCCGATCGAGCAGATCCGTCGCGCGGTCACGGGGCGCTAGCCGGGAGGCCCGCACTTCGTGAGCAGGAATGGTCGGGTCCGGCAGGCGGACCCGACCATTCCTGCTCACGATGCACACGGGTTGCCTCGCGCCGGGCGGGTGGCGGCCCGCGATGCGGGGCGCGGCCTGCGATCTGGGAGGATCGGGCGGGTGACGAACGTGGCGGAAGCGAGCCGGGCCTCCAGGCGGGGGTTCCGCAGCCTGCTGACCGGGCGGCGCAGCGCCTGGACCGCACCGCTGCTGATCTGGGCGGGCTCGCGGGTCGTCAGCACGGTGCTGCTGGCGATCGTGTACCTGCTGGCGACCGCGAACGGCTGGGCGTTCGCCTCGTACCGACAGGATCCCTCGTTCTTCACGTTCTCGGGCTCGTGGGACGCGTCGTTCTACCGGATCATCGCCGAGCACGGGTACCCCGCGACGCTGCCGGTCGACGACTCCGGGCACGTCCTGCCGAACGCGTGGGCGTTCCTGCCGGTGTTCCCCGCGGTCGTGCGGATCCTGATGACGCTGACCGGCGCCTCGTTCTGGGTCGCCGGGGTCGTGGTGGCGTCGATCGCCGGAGCGGGCGCCTGCGTGCTGCTGTACCGGCTGGTGCTCACCGTCGGGTGCTCGCACCGGGCCCGCTGGGCGACAGCCCTGTTCGCGTTCGCGCCGACGGGGTTCCTGCTGCAGGTCGCCTACGCGGAGAGCCTGCTGCTCGTGCTGCTGTTCGGCGCGCTGCTGGCGCTGGTGCGGCGTCGGTACTGGCTGATCGCGCCGCTCGGTGTCGTGGCGGCGTTCACGAAGCCCGGGGTCCTCGCGCTGGCGCTGGCACTGGCCGTGCACCTGGTCGTGCGGTGGGTCGGAGCGCACCGCTCGGGGCGCGCTGCCGAAGTGTTCCCGTGGGGTGACCGGATCGCGATCGTGGTGACCGGCCTGGTCGTCGCGGCTGCGGGACTGGCCTGGCCCGTCATCGCGACGGCCGTGACGGGGCGGCCGAACGCCTACCTGGACACCGAGCTGTCGTGGTGGGTGGGGTTCGTCGGGCGGCAGCACTTCGCGCCGCTGACGCCGTGGTTCACGATGGCGTCGACGTGGCTCGGGCCGCTCGGCATCGTGCTCGTCGTCGTGGTGCTCGCCGGCGCGGTGTGGTTCTTCTCGCGCAGGAGCACCCGGGCCCTGGGGACCGACGTGCTCGCGTTCACGGCGTCCTACGGGCTGTACCTGGTGGCGGTGTTCCTGCCGCAGCAGTCGTTGCCGCGGTTGCTCATGCCGATGGCGCCGTTGCTCGGCTCGGACGTGTTCGTGGGGACACGGCGGCGGGCGGTGGCGTGGCTGGTCGTCGGGGTGTGCCTGCAGCCGCTCGCGATCGTGTTGCTGTGGTTCCTCGGGTACCCGTGAGCGGTGCTGGGCAGCGCTACGCGTCGAAGGTGTGGAACCAGGCCGATCCGCCGGGGTGCTGCACCGTGATCATCTCGTCGAGGTCGCGGTAGGGGCCGTCCTGGTTGTGGCTCGCCGACTTGATGCGGATGGTGCCGTCGGGTTCGGTGAAGACCTCGGACACGATGGTGGTGTGGTCCGGTGACCCGTTGGCGTTCCAGTCGAAGAACACGATGTCGCCGACCTTCACCTTGTCGCGCTCGTCCGACGACCGCCGGGTGAGTCCGAACTCGGCCGCGTTGGTCTCGAGCCACGGGTCCATCGTCGGGCAGTAGGTCCACGTCGCACTGTGCTCGGCACCGGCCGCGCGGTTGTACCAGTCGGACCGCTGCTCCCACCCGCGGGCGATGAGCGTCTGGCTGACGTAGTTCGCGCAGTCGCCGCCGATCGGGTTCATCGTGCCGTACTCGGCGAGGTTGTAGTCCTTCCAGTACCGCATCGCGTAGGCGAGCTGCCGGTCGACGTCGGTCAGTGCGGCGTAGGCCAGGGTGGTCGAGGCGACCGCGCTGCCCGCAGCGGGCGTCGCGGCGGCGGTCGGGGTCGGCGTGGTCGTCGCGGTGTCCTGGGTGGCGCCGCTCTGCCCGTCGTTCGCGGCGCTGCCGTTGCCGTCAGAGGACTGGTTCGCCGACGCGGTGGGCTCGATCACCGAGGTGAAGAGCGCGACGTCGGCGTCACCGGCGGTGTACATCGCCTGGTGCGGGGCCGTGAAGGTCACCTTCGACGCGGTCGCCGTGACGTCGCGCGCAGCAACACCGCCGACGGTGACGCCCTTGACGGCGGCGAGTCCGGTCCCCGTCACGGTGATCGTGACGCCACCGGCGAGCGGGACCTGCGCCGGAGTGACGGCCTTCGCGACGGGCTTCGCCGTCGGGGTGGACGATGCGTCCCCACCCCCGGAGCTCCCACGCCCGCCGCCCGAGCCCTTGCCCGAGTCGCCGCCCTTGTCGCTGCCGGAAGAGCACGCCGCGACGGCGAGCCCGATCCCGGCGACGCCGGCGAGGGACAGGAGTGCGCGGCGGTTCATCGAGGCAGTCATGACACGACCAGCGTAAGCGACACCTCCGTCGTTCCGACACGGCATGATCGTCTTCGGGGGCGAGCGTCCTCCGTGTCCCAGCGGACCCGTTCGGAAGGAACACACATGCCCGAGAGCCACGACTTCTTCGTCGCCACCGACCCCGAGACCGCCCGTGCCCAGGTGCGTGAGGCGCTGTCACGCGAGGGCTACACCGTCGACGACGCCGAGCAGGGGGCACTCCGTGCGACCCGCGGCAGCCTCGGCCTGACGCTCCTCATCGGCGGCATGGCGAACGACCGCACGTTCCACACCCGCCTCGACGTGCAGATCATGATCGCCCCGGACGGCCGCACGGTCGCCCGACTGCTGCGCGGCTCGGGCAAGTCCGCGATCAAGGGTGGAGCGCTCGGCATCTCCCGCGGCAACCGTGCCTTCGAGCAGGCCGCGAACGCGATCCACACCACCTTCGCGCAGTCCGGCGTGCTGACGGAGAGCATCGCCGGCTGACACGTCGACGTCGGGGCCGGGTCCGACGCGACCCGCAGACGGGCGGGAGGCCCGGTGCCAGCTGGCACCGGGCCTCCCGCCCGTCTGCGACTCGCGCTCGCCGTCATGATGCGCGCCGATCCGCTCGCGAACCGTCGCAGGTCGCGTGCCCCTGCGTCAGCTGCAGGACCAGTCGCGGTCGATCACGGTCGAGCCGAACGGCGTGACGTACTGCGTCATCCTGATGGGTCCACCGAGCAGACGAGCGCCGGAGCAGGCCGCCTGAGCCTGGTCGAGTCGGGCCGCACCGAGCGCGATCCAGCTCGGCAGCGGCCGGAGCGGACTCGATGCCGGGACGGTCCCCATAATCTTGTTGAACTGGTACGAGGTCGAGTAGACCCCGATCTGGGTCACTCCCGCGTCCTGCAGGGCCTTCGTCATGCCCTCGAGCGCCGCACGGTTCTGCCCGGCGTCCGAGGTGACGTACGACAGCCCGGTCTCGACGTCGAGCCACCAGCGGTACTGACCAGGATTGGTGACTCCGCGGGTGTTGGCTGCTTCGTAGGCGCGGGCGTACCCGTACATGTACGAGCACGCTGCCGTCGTCTTCCAGGTCGACTGCGCACCGGACTGCGGTGTGCAGGTGCCGTACGCCGTGGGCACAGCGACTGTCTGGCCGTTCGGCGCGAGGTTCGACGTCGGCCACACCGAGGCTGCCCGTGCCCCGGGGTTCGTGAAGAGCGAGTAGACCTGCGTCGTCGGCTGAGTGGTCCCGCCGGCAGAGGCTGCGGCCCACCCGAGCTGCTGGTGCAAGCAGGGGTTCGTCGTGTTGGCGCGTTCACCGTTCACCCCGACGATCCCGAACGACTGGTCGGTGGGGACGGTCTTGCCGCACTGCGGCCAGGAGATGTCCACGCCGGTCCCCGAACCCGTCGATCCATCGAGGAAGTACCCCACGACGTCGACGTAGACCGTCGCAGTCCCGCCGGACACCTTCGCCTGCACCTGCCCTCCGGCTGCGAGCGGCGCGATCAAGGCGTTCCCGATCGTCTGCCCCTTGGCGTAGACCTGCGTCGGCACGCTCGAGGCCAGCCCCGCACCGACGACGCGGAGTGATCCCCCGGTGCTTCCCTTGCCGACCTTCGCGTTGATGACCGCAGCGGTCGCATTGCGCGGGACACCTGCGGTGCCGGCGACGGTGACCTTCTTCGCGGTGGTCCCGGCAGCGACGGTCGCAGCTCGGACCGGGTGCGCGGGGACGAAGACCGAACCGTTGGCGTTCGGCGCGTAGTACCCGACCACGTCGGCGAGCACCCGTGCGGATCCGGAGGAGACTCGCGCTTGCACGGCGCCGCCGGAGAGCCTGACCGTGGTCGTGTTGGCGACGGTGATGCCCTTCTCGTACATCAACGAGACGACCCCGGCGTTGTTGCCGGACGGGGTGATCCGCAGCCGACCACTCGTTGCGGGGCGGGAGACGTCGGTCTGGAGCACCACTGCGGTGGCGTTCGCCGGGACACCCGCCTTCCCCGCGACCACGACCTTCTTCGCCGCGGTGGACACCGTCCCGTTCAGCACGTTCGTCGGCGGCAGCGGCGTGTACGTGGAACCGGATGTACTCGTGCCGTACCACCCCGCAACGTCGAGCGAAACGGTGGCCTTGCCCGCGGACACCTTCACCTGGGCCTTGCCCGAGGTGAGGCCGACCGTGGTCGTGCCGGAGATCGGCTGCGCCCGACGGAAGTTCTGGATCGCGGGGCTCGCCGTGCTGCCGGCAGGGGCAACACTGACGTACCCGGCGGCGCTCGGCGCGTTCACCGTCGCGGTGAGCACGACAGCCGTGGCCGAAGCGGGGATGCCGTTCCTGCCGCCGAGGGTCACCGTGGTCGCCGTGCTCGTGGCCGTGCCGGACCAGGCCCGCGCAGGTGCGACCGGCGTGAAACGCCCCGTCGTCGGTGCCGCTGCCGATGCCGGTGCGACCGGCCCGACGACGGCGAGCCCGGCCGCGACGGCGAGCACCGTGCCGAACGACGCAATAGCGGTCCTGAAGCGCATGTGTTCCCCCGTTCCCCGCGCCGGTCGGCGCACGGGGAGTCTAGGGCGGTGCGTTGGACAACACACCACCCCTGTCCGTGAACTGTGTCGAACGATCCACCTGACTCGGCCTGTGGAGGACGGTCCCCTCGACACGACCGCCAACGACAGAACGGCCCGGAACCTGTGGGTTCCGGGCCGTTCTCGTGGTTGCTACCTGGTGGAGCTAAGGGGATTCGAACCCCTGACCTTCTCATTGCGAACGAGACGCGCTACCAACTGCGCCATAGCCCCAAGTGCTCGACCACACTAGCACCCTCGTTCGGCCCAGCCGAAATCGCAGGTGGTCCTTCGGGCGTGCCGCGGATCAGACCGCGCGGCGCCGTCGCATGATCGCGTCGAGGTCGGCCTGCTGGTAGGCGTCGTCGTCGAGGACACCCATGCCGGCCCACTTGCTCGGCGGCCCGGCAGGCTCGTCGGCGGGAGCAGGAGCGCCGGGAGCAGGAGCTCCGGGAGCAACACCGGCCGACGCGGCAGGGGCGGCGGGGGCCCGGAGCCCGAGCCGCTCGGCCAGACGCCCCTGGTCGTGCGCGGACAGCGACGCCGCAGCCTCTTCCAGTTCGGGTCGCATCCGCGACACCCGCGCCAGCGACGGGTCGGACTCCCCGGCGCGGATCGCGGCAGCTTCGGCCTCGGCTTCCGCCTTGGCCGCGGCGACGCGCTCCTTCAGGCGGGCAGCGAGTTCCGCCGACGACTCGGGCGAGACGGCCGGAGCAGCCGGCCGCTCCACGTAGAGGGGCTTCGGAACGTGGTTCGGGGTCCAGGAGCGGTCTGCTGCGGGCTCGGCAGGCTGCTCGGTCGACAGGGGCGGCGCCGGGTCCGTCCAGGCGGTGGCCGGCCGGGAGGCGCGGGTCGCGCCCGTCTCGGCGGCCGCGAGACGCTGCTTCCGCGCCGTCGCCACCTGGTGCAGCTGGGCCAGGACCGCTGCGGACCCACCGGCGGCGACGAGTCCGGCGACACCGACGAGCCAGAGCGACGGTGCCGCGACGAAGACCACGAGGGCGATGACGACGCCGAGCGTGCCGAACAGGGTCGCCCCGAGCCGGGAACGGCGCATGCGCATCGCGGTCAGGGCCGGCACGGCGGACGCCCGCTCGAGCACCGGTGCCTGCTCGGCCAGGCGGCGGGTGATCTCACGCTGCCGCGCAGCTTCGTGGGCTCGGACGATGGCGGTGCGCTTGGCCTCTTCGGACCGGGCGACGCGCTGCGCCTGGGCGAGGGACTTCGCGTTCATCTCGACGCGGACCTCGTCCGGCAGCTCGGCGGTCTGCGCGAGGATCCGGAGGGTCTGCTGCAGCCGGATGGCGTTCCGCTCGGTGGCCAGGTACTGGCGGCGGGCGGCCCACGACGGCATCAGGTAGACGAGCCAGAGGACGGCCGCGACGAGCAGGACGATGCCGCCACCCCACGAGCCGATTCCTGCCATGCGAACACGGTAGGGGCGGCGGTTCCCGCGCCGCGTCATTGCCGGACGCGTGTTGCGCGTGTCGGGACGGAATCCGTGGGAGGCGAGCCGCGCCTCCAGGCCCGTCAGACGTGGGACGTCAGATGCGGGGCGTCGTGTCCAGCGGCATCGCCGCCTCGTCGCGTGCGGCGAGCGGCACGGCCCCCACGCCGGGCGGCACCTGCCCCTGGACCCAGCGCTCGAGGACGCCCCCGCGGACCTCTTCGGCCACCAGCGCGAAGCAGAAGTGGTCGCGCCAGTCCCCGTTGATGTGGATGTACCGGCGACGGAGTCCCTCGTACCGGAAACCGAGCTTCTCGACGACGCGCAGGCTCGGGGCGTTCTCCGGCCGGATGCAGATCTCGATCCGGTGCACGCCGAGCGAGCGGAAGCAGTGGTCGACGGCGAGGGCGACGGAGATCGGCGTCACGTTGTGGCCGGCGGCGTCCTCGACGACCCAGTAGCCGATGGAGGCACTCGCGAGCGAGCCGTAGGAGATGCCGGAGACGTTGAGCTGCCCGACGAAGCGTCCGTCGAGCTCCATCGCGAACGGGAGTCCGAGTCCCGCGCGGGCGTTGGCCTGGAGCGCGCGGATGCTGCCCCGGACGTCGGTGGAGACGTGTCCGGAGGGGTTCGTGGCCTCCCAGGTGCGGAGCCACGAACGGTTCGTCGCGAGTGCCGCGTCGAGGTCGCGGGTGTCACGGAGCCGGAGGGGCCGGATGGTGACCCGCCCGTGGGACAGGGTCGGGATCGTCGTCATCGCTGGGTTCCTCCGGGGTCCCGCCCCGGTGCGGGACGGGGTGTCCCGCCCGGGTCCGTGATCACCGGACCCGAGCGGGATGGCCGACTATTCGCCCGCGTTGAACTCCTTCAGCCACGACTTGAGGTCGGGGCCGAGGTCATCGCGGTCCGAGGCGAGCTGCACGATCGCCTTGATGTAGTCGAGTTTGTCACCGGTGTCGTACCGGCGTCCACGGAACACGACGCCGTACACGCCGCCGGTCCACTCTTCCGCGCTCGCCATCTTCATGAGCGCGTCGGTGAGCTGGATCTCGCCGCCCTTGCCCGGCTCCTGCTTCTCGAGGACGTCGAAGACCTCGGGACGGATGACGTAGCGGCCGATGATGGCCAGGTTCGAGGGCGCTTCGCCCTGCGGGGGCTTCTCGACGAGGCCGGTGATCTTCACCACGTCGTCGGTGTCGGTCGGCTCGACCGTGGCGATGCCGTACAGGTGCGTCTGCGACTCGGGGACCTCGAGCAGGGCCACGATCGTGGCGTTCTTCTCGCCCTGGACCTCGATCATGCGCTGGAGCAGCGGGTCACGAGCGTCGATGATGTCGTCACCGAGGAGCACGGCGAACGGCTCGCGGCCGACGTGCATCTTCGCGCGGAGCACCGCGTGGCCGAGGCCGAGCGGGTCACCCTGTCGCACGTAGTGCATGTCGGCGAGGTCCGTCGACTGGTTCACCTTCTGCAGCTTCTCGTGGTCGCCCTTCTTGCGGAGGGTCTCCTCGAGCTCCGACACGTGGTCGAAGTGGTTCTCGAGCGCGTTCTTGTTGCGCCCGGTGATCATCAGCACGTCGGTCAGCCCGGCACCGACAGCCTCTTCCACCACGTACTGGATGGCCGGCTTGTCGACGACGGGGAGCATCTCCTTCGGCATCGCCTTGGTCGCGGGGAGGAAGCGGGTACCCAGCCCTGCGGCCGGGATCACCGCCTTCGAAATCTGGAAGCCCATGGTCAGACCGTATCCGATCCCCCTTTCGAGGGCATGTCGTCGCTCCGGGGGACACGGGAGTGCGCGCGTTCCCGGCGGGAAGCCGCAACGACACCCCTCGGTAGACTCCTCGGCATGATCGCCGATCTCGGGAACGAGAAGCGCGCCCTGCGAGCCGAACTCCGGCAGCGGCGGCGCACCCGGACCACGACCGAACGCGACGCGGACACCGAGACCCTGACCGCGACCCTGCAGCGCTTCGTCGAGGAGCGCCAGGTGACGTCC
>Ga0265797_10007949_pt1 | contig 14313 bp, 14 predicted proteins | sample P2T30metagenome_FD_192433 | JGI IMG/M metagenome (GOLD analysis project Ga0265797, IMG submission 192433) | Plant litter microbial communities from East Loma Ridge, Irvine, California - P2 T30 | ecosystem: Environmental > Terrestrial > Plant litter > Unclassified | place: USA: California... | reverse complement strand
AGCCGGCCGACGCGCAGTCCCGCGTCGAGCTCGACCGCAAGTCCGGTGAGGTCAGCGTCTTCGTGCCGGAGCGCGACGACGAGGGCACCGTCATCGGCGAAGCCGTCGACCAGCCGAGCGACTTCGGTCGCATCGCGGCGTTCGCGGCGAAGCAGGTCATCAACCAGCGCCTGCGTGACATCGGGGACGACAAGATCCTCGGCCAGTTCCGCGGGAAGGAAGGCGACATCGTCGCCGGTGTGGTCCAGCAGGGCCCGAACCCGAAGATGGTGCACGTCGACCTCGGCACCGTCGAGGCGATCCTGCCGCCCGAGGAGCAGGTGCCGGGGGAGTCCTACACGCACGGCTCGCGCATCCGCGTGTACGTGACGAGCGTCGGCCGCGGCCACAAGGGCCCGCAGATCATCGTCTCCCGCACGCACCCGGGTCTGGTGCGCAAGCTGTTCGCTCTCGAGGTCCCCGAGATCGCGTCCGGCGTGGTGGAGATCACCTCGCTCGCCCGCGAGGCCGGTCACCGCACGAAGCTCGCCGTCAAGGCGAACGAGCCCGGCGTGAACGCCAAGGGTGCCTGCATCGGTGAGCTCGGCGCCCGCGTGCGTGCCGTGACGACCGAGCTCGGTGCCGAGAAGATCGACATCGTCGACTGGTCCTCGGACCTGGCGACCTTCGTGGCCAGCGCGCTGTCGCCGGCGAAGGTGACGAGCGCGTTCGTGCTCGACGCCTCGACGAAGGCCGTCCGCGCCCTCGTGCCGGACTACCAGCTGTCGCTCGCGATCGGCAAGGAAGGGCAGAACGCCCGCCTCGCCGCCAAGCTGACCGGTGCGCGCATCGACATCCAGCCGGACTCGATCCTCGACGAGGACTGAGGATCGACATCCAGGCAGGTCGTCGAGGCTCGATCCTCGACGAGGACTGAGACCGGAACTGAGCAGCGGAACCGGCGTTTCGCTCGTGGCGAGGCCCCTCCGGGCGCGCCGGATCGCGGTCGTCGGAGGCAGGGAGTAGAGTGGTCGCCGTCAGAACGTGCATCGGCAGTCGCCGTCGCGCACCCCGATCCTCCCTCCTCCGAGTCGTCGCCCTGGGCGAAGACCTCGTGGTGGCGGATCCGAAGGCAGTCATGCCGGGCCGGGGGGCGTGGCTCACACCGACCGTCGAAGCGTACGAACTGGCCGTCAAGCGCCGGGCTTTCCGCCGGGCGCTGCGGCTGGGACGTGAACCGGACACGTCTGCGGTGCTCGAGTACCTGCGGCGTCTGCCCGAAGTGGAACCCATCCACGAGCGGCAGATCGACGCGGACGAGCGCACGGACACGACAGAACAGGCTGAACGGCTTATGGACAACTGATGAGCGGCTCGAAATGAGACCCATCATCCAGTGAGTCCTGCCCCTTGACGGGGTGGGACCCGTGAAGGAGAACAGTGGCGAAACCACGCGTACACGAGATCGCAAGCGAACTCGGCGTCGACAGCAAGACCGCACTCGAGAAGCTCAAGGAGCTTGGCGAATTCGTCAAGGGACCGAGCTCGAGCGTGGAACCCCCCGTGGCACGGAAGCTCCGTGCTGCCCTGCAGGCCGAGAGCGCAGCAGCGTCCTCGAAGCCCGCCGCAGCCCCCGCCCCCGCGGCGGCATCGGCTGCGCCCAAGCCCGGTGGCCCGAAGCCCGGACCGAAGCGTCCCGCGCCGGCCCCGGAGCCCGAAGCCCCCGTGCAGCAGCCCGAGGAGTCCGACGTGCCCGTCACGCCGGCACCGAAGTCCGTCGCGCAGCGTCAGGCTGAAGCTGAGGCTGCCCGCAAGGCCAAGGAAGCCGAGAAGGCCGCCGAGTCGACGGGTGAGTCGTCGTCGACCGATGACGCCCCCAAGAACGACGCCGTCAAGCCGGGCAGTGCCAAGCCGTCCGCAGCCGGTCCCAAGCCGGGTGGCCCGAAGCCGGGTGCCCGTCCCGGCAACAACCCCTACGCGTCGAACCAGGGCATGGGCTCGCGCCCGCCGCGCCCCGGCAACAACCCCTTCGCGTCGAACCAGGGCATGGGACAGCGTCCCGCCGGTGCTCCCGGTGCCGCTGGTGGGTCGGGCATCCCCCGCCCGCAGCCCCCGCGTCCGGGTGCACCCCGCCCGGGTGCTCCGCGTCCGGGTGGTCCCGGTCAGGCCAACCGTCCCAACGGCTTCGGGCAGCGCCCGGGCCAGGGCGGCGGCGGTCGTGGCGGCCCCGGTGGCGCACGTCCGGGTGCCGGTGGCGCCGGTGGCGGTTTCCCGCGTCCGGCGTTCAGCGGCCCGCGTCCCGCCGGTGGCGGCGGCCGTGGTCGTGGCCCCGGTGGCGGTACCGCAGGTGCGTTCGGTCGCGGTGGCGGCAAGAGCCGTGCCCGCAAGTCGAAGCGGACGAAGCGCGCCGAGTACGAGATGCGGCAGGCGCCGTCGCTCGGCGGCGTGCAGGTCCCTCGTGGCGACGGCAACACGGTCATCCGTCTCCGTCGTGGTGCGAGCATCTCGGACTTCGCGGACAAGATCGACGCGAGCCCCGGAAACCTGGTGACGGTGCTGTTCCACCTCGGTGAGATGGCGACCGCGACCGAGTCCCTGGACGAGGCCACCTTCGAGGTCCTCGGCGAGGAGCTCGGCTACCGCATCCAGGTCGTCTCGCCCGAGGACGAGGACCGCGAGCTCCTCGAGGGCTTCGACATCGACATCGACGCCGAGTACGCCGACGAGGACGACTCCGTCCTGCAGCAGCGTCCCCCGGTCGTCACCGTCATGGGTCACGTCGACCACGGCAAGACCCGCCTGCTCGACGCCATCCGCAACTCCAAGGTGGTCGAGGGCGAAGCCGGCGGCATCACGCAGCACATCGGTGCGTACCAGATCGTCGCGCAGCACGAGGGCATCGACCGTCCGATCACGTTCATCGACACCCCCGGTCACGAGGCCTTCACCGCCATGCGTGCCCGTGGTGCGCAGGTGACGGACATCGCGATCCTGGTGGTCGCGGCGGACGACGGCATCATGCCGCAGACGATCGAGGCCCTGAACCACGCGCAGTCGGCGAACGTGCCGATCGTCGTCGCGGTCAACAAGATCGACAAGGACGGCGCCAACCCGGCGAAGGTCCGCCAGCAGCTCACCGAGTACAACCTGGTGGCCGAGGAGTACGGCGGCGACGTCATGTTCGTCGACGTCTCCGCGCGGCAGAACATCGGCATCCAGGACCTCCTGGACGCCGTGCTGCTCACCGCTGACGCCGGGCTCGACCTGCGTGCGAACCCCGACAAGGACGCCCGCGGTGTCGCGATCGAAGCGCGCCTGGACAAGGGCCGCGGCGCCGTCGCGACCGTGCTCATCCAGTCCGGCACGCTCCACGTCGGTGACGCCATCGTGGCGGGCACGGCCTACGGCCGCGTCCGTGCGATGACCGACGAGGACGGCAACCCGGTCTCGGCCGCCACGCCGAGCCGCCCGGTGCAGGTCCAGGGTCTGTCCTCGGTGCCCCGCGCCGGTGACACCTTCCTGGTCACGGAGGAAGACCGTACGGCCCGTCAGATCGCTGAGAAGCGTGAAGCGGCCGAGCGCAACGCCCAGCTGGCCAAGGCCCGCAAGCGCATCTCGCTCGAGGACTTCACCCGTGCACTCGAAGAGGGCAAGGTCGACTCGCTCAACCTCATCATCAAGGGTGACGTCTCCGGTGCCGTCGAGGCACTCGAGCAGTCGCTCCTCGACATCGAGGTGGACGACAGCGTCCAGCTGCGCATCCTGCACCGCGGTGTGGGTGCGATCACCGAGTCGGACATCGACCTCGCCACGATCGACAACGCCATCGTCATCGGCTTCAACGTCCGTCCGGACGTCAAGGCCCGTGAGCGTGCGGCGCGTGAAGGCATCGACGTCCGGTTCTACTCGGTCATCTACAACGCACTCGAGGACATCGAGCAGTCCCTCAAGGGCATGCTCAAGCCCGAGTACGAAGAGGTGCAGTCCGGTGTCGCCGAGATCCGCGAGGTCTTCCGGTCCTCGAAGTTCGGCAACATCGCGGGTGTCATCGTCCGCTCCGGCACGATCACGCGCAACGCCAAGGCGCGCGTCATCCGTGACGGTGTGGTCCTGGCCGACGGACTGGCGATCGAGTCGCTCCGTCGCTTCAAGGACGACGTCACCGAGGTCCGCACGGACTACGAGGCCGGCATCGGTCTCGGCAAGTTCAACGACATCCAGCCCGGCGACGAGATCGAGACCACCGAGCTCGTCGAGAAGCCGCGCGACTGATCGTGTGACCACCCGAGCCCCGGCCTCCCTCACGGGAGGCCGGGGCTCACCCCGTTCGACCAGGAACCACCAGCGGGACGCTCCGTCCCGCCCCTGCCTCAGGAGGCACCCCATGGCTGACCCGCAGCGCGCACGCAAGATGGCCGACCGCATCAAGGAGGTGGTCGCACGCCGCATCGACAAGGGCCTGCGGGACCCGCGCCTCGGCTTCGTGACGATCACCGACGTCCGGGTGACCGGTGACCTGCAGCACGCCTCGATCTTCTACACGGTGTACGGCACCGACGAGGAGCGCGCCGACTCCGCTGCGGCACTGAAGGCCGCCACCGGGCTGCTCCGCTCCGAGGTCGGCAAGAACATCACCGCACGGCTCACCCCGTCGCTCGAGTTCATCGCCGACGCCCTGCCCGACACCTCCGCGCACCTCGAGGACCTGCTCGTGCAGGCCCAGATGCGCGACGAGCAGGTCCGCGCAGCAGCCGAGGGCGCCGTGTACGCCGGCGATGCCGACCCGTACAAGCACGACGACGAGGACGACGACACCGAGTCCGACGAGGACCCGACGCGCGCCTGAGTCGTCGACGCGGCACGCTCCACGTCGAGACCGACGTCCGCGTCGGGACCGTCGTCGCGCGTCAGGACTGCGGGAGCCGGTAGCCGCTCGCGTCGTCGCCCTCCGCGAGGCCGTCGCGCAGGAGCGACGCGAGCGCCCGGTCCCGCTGGTCGGCGTCCGGCCAGACCATCGCGATCTCGTCCGGCGTGACCGGCACGTCACTCGCGCGGAGTTCGGCCATGACCAGCCCGCGCACCTGGCGGTCGCTCCCGGCGAACGCCGCCTGCCGTGGTGCCCGCGGACCCTCGTGCTCCGGGTAGCCCGCCGCACGCCAGGCGCACCGGTCCGCGATCGGGCAGGCGTCGCACGCGGGGGAGCGGGACACGCACACGAGCGCCCCGAGCTCCATCACCGCCGCGTTGGTCGCGGCAGCGTCGTCGCGGTCGTCCGGCAGCACCGCCGCCATCAGCGGCAGGTCCTTCTTCGCGTTCGCCGGGCCGGGCTGCCCCTCGCCGAGCAGTGCCCGGGCGAGCACCCGCCGGACGTTGACGTCCACGACGGGGTGCCGGTCCCCGTAGGCGAAGACCGCCACGGCCCTGGCGGTGTAGTCGCCGATGCCGGGCAGTGCCAGCAGGGCGTCGACGTCCCGCGGGACCACGTTGTCGTGCTGCTCGGCGATCACCGTCGCCGCCGCGTGCAGCGCGAGTGCGCGCCGCGGGTAGCCGAGCCGGTCCCAGGCACGCACCGCGTCCGCCGGAGGGGAGTCCGCGAGATCGCGAGGCGTCGGCCACCGGGTGAGCCACGCCTCCAGTCGGGGGACCACGCGCGCGACCTGTGTCTGCTGCAGCATGATCTCGCTGACGAGGGTGCCCCACGCCGGGAAACCGGGCCGACGCCATGGCAGGTCGCGCGCCTCGGCGCGGAACCACGCGATCAGCGGGGTCGCGATGTCGGGTCGGGGGGCGTCCTGTGGACGGTCACCGCTGTCCACAACCGGGTGGGAGGCTCCGCTCGCGTTCACCACGACAGCCTACGGTGGGTGCATGGCACGCTGGGCACCCGAAGAGACCGACACGATGGCCGCGATCGCTGCGGAGGTGATCGCACAGGTCGGCACGAACCGCACCGTCGTCGGCATCGACGGCCAGGACGGCACCGACCTCGAGCACGTGGCCGCCGCACTCGTCGCGGGGTTCGAGCAGCACGGCATCTCCGCGATGGCCGCAGCGGCTCCCTCCTCCGACGTCGACGTGCTGCGCAGCGACCTCGTCACGCCGTTCCGCACGACCGGTGCCGGTGACGGCGTCCTCGTCGTGCACGGCCACGGGGTGCTCGGGCATGGTGCTCGCGCACTCTGGCGCTGGTCGATGTGGGTCGAGCAGGAGTCCGGTCGGCTCGAGCGTCGCGCCGACGTGAAGATCGCCGCCTCGGCGGTGCTCGACGTCACCGACCCGGAGCACCCCCGGCGCGAGTGGAACGACGCCTGCTGACGGGCGCTGCTACTCTCCTCGGGTGCTCGAAACCGCTGCAGACGGCATCCTCCTCGTCGACAAGCCACAGGGGATCTCGAGTCACCGTGTGGTGTCCATCGCCCGGCGACGCCTCGACCTGAAGAAGATCGGGCACGCCGGCACGCTCGACCCCATGGCGACGGGGCTGCTGCTGCTCGGCGCCGGCCCGTCGACACGGCTGCTCACGCACCTGGTCGGCCTCGACAAGACCTACACGGCGACGATCCGCCTCGGTGTGTCGACCGACTCCGACGACGCTGACGGCACCCCGACCGCCGCGGCCGGGGTGGCTGACGCGGACGTGTCCGACGCCGCCGTCGAGGCCGCCGTCGCCCTGCAGCGGGGTCCGATCTCGCAGGTGCCGTCCACCGTCAGCGCGATCAAGGTGGACGGTCGTCGTGCCTACGACCTGGCGCGGAAGGGCGAGAGCGTCGAGCTGAAGGCCCGGTCGGTCACCGTCTCCCGCTTCGAGGTCACCGCGCGGGGCGACGACGTCGTCACGTGCCTCGGTGCCGAGACGCACGTCGTGGACCTCGATGTCGTCGTCTCCTGCTCCTCCGGCACGTACGTCCGGGCCCTCGCGCGGGACATCGGCGCGACCCTCGGGACCGGAGCGCACCTCACGGCGCTGCGGCGCACGCTCGTCGGGCCCTTCTCCGTCGAGGACGCCATCGACCTCGAGGACGACGCCGTCGACGTCCGCGCTGCCCTCGCCCGCCCGGCCGCCATCGCCCGCGAGCTCTTCCCGGTCGTCGCCCTCGACGCGATCGCCGCGAAGGACCTCTCCGACGGCAAGCGGGTCGGCGCCGACCACCCCGACACCGACGGCCCCGTCGCCGCGGTGTCCGCCCGGGACGACCGACTGATCGGGCTCGTCTCGGTCCGCCGTGGACTGCTCCGCGTCATCACGAACTTCCCGACCCCGACCGGAGCGAACGCATGATCGAGTGGTTCACGTGGGTGCAGGTCGTGCTCGCCGTGGTCGTGGGGCTGTTCGCCGTCGTGGTCGGCTTCATCGGGTGGAAGCCGAACGACGCCACGGTCGGGTCGCTCGCCCTCGTGGAGCTGCTGCTCGTGGCGCAGCTCGTCGTGGCGCTGGTGGCACCCGCCGTGGGCAACCCGCCGCAGGGGAACGTGCTCGAGTTCTGGGTGTACGCGGTGTCGGTGCTGCTCGTCCCGCCCGCGGCCATCGTCTGGGCGCTCGTCGACCGCACCCGGTGGAGCACCGTCGTCCTCGGTGCCGGTGCCTTCACGGTCGCGGTGATGGTCTACCGGATGTACCAGATCTGGTTCGCGCTGAACTGACGAGCGGTCCGGACGCGCCCCGTGGCCGATGCCGTACTGGGGACGGCCCGCACGTCGGTAGAATCGGTCCAATGGCGACCAAGTCCTCCCTCGCGACCGGTGTCGGGCGCGTCCTCATCGCCGTCTACGGCATCCTCGCCCTCGCCGCGACGGGCCGCAGCGTCGTCCAGATCGCCGAGAAGTTCTCGTTCGCGCCCTTCGCCTACACGCTCAGCGCCATCGCCGCCGTCGTGTACATCGTGGCGATGATCGCGCTGATCGTGCCCGGCCGTGCCTGGTACCGCGTCGCCTGCGTCACCATCGTCTTCGAGATGACCGGCGTGCTGGTCATCGGCACCCTGTCGTTGCTCGACCGCCAGCTGTTCCCCGATGACACCATCTGGTCGTACTACGGCCTCGGCTACGCCTTCGCACCGCTGGTCCTCCCGATCGCGGGACTCTGGTGGCTCCGGAAGCACCACCGCACAGCGGGCGCGGCGGCAGGCCCTGCCGAGCAGCCGGTCGTGGCGGCCGGCGAGTGAACGGGGGAGCGATGCAGTTCTACGAGGACGCCGCAGACGTGCCGCAGGGCTTCGGCCCGAGCGCCGTCACGATCGGCAAGTTCGACGGGGTCCACGTCGGGCACCGTGCAGTGATCGCGCATCTTGAGCGGGCGGCGGCCGAGCACGGGCTGGTGTCGACGGTGGTCACCTTCGACCGGCACCCGCTCAGCGTCATCGACCCCGTCAGTGTGCCGCCGGCGCTGACCAGCATCGCGCAGCGCCGTGAGCTCCTCGAAGCCGTCGGGGTCGACGCCACCCTCCTGCTCCGGTTCGACGACGAGCTGCAGTCCTGGTCGCCGGAGGCCTTCGTGTCGAAGATCCTCGTCGACACCCTGCACGCGAAGCTCCTCTTCGTCGGCAGCGACTTCCGCTTCGGCGCGAAGGGCGCCGGCGACGTCGCCCTGCTCCGGACCCTCGGGGCCGAGCACGGCTTCGCCGTCGAGCTCATCGACGACGTCGACCTGGTGGACGACGTCCGCCCGGACGGTGAACGCCGGGTCTCGTCGACGTGGATCCGGGAGCTCCTCAGCCAGGGGCGGGTCGCCGAGGCCGCACGACTGCTCGGTCGCGACCACGCCGTCCGCAGCACGGTGGTGCGGGGCAACCAACGCGGACGGGCCATGGGCTACCCGACGGCGAACCTCGACCCGGCGTGCGAGGGCTTCGTGCCCGACGACGGTGTCTACGCCGCACGCGTGCTGTACGACGGCACGACCTACCCGGCTGCGGTGTCGGTCGGCAACAACCCGACGTTCGAGGGCGTGCCGGCGAAGCAGATCGAGGCCCATCTGCTCGACGTCGACATCGACCTGTACGACGAGACCATCTCGGTGCTCTTCGTCTCGTTCGTGCGGGGCATGGTGAAGTTCGGCTCGATGGACGACCTCGCCGCCCAGATGCGCCAGGACGACCTCGACATCCGCCTGCTCCTCGGGATGTCCGCGCCCGTCTGAGCCGTGACCGGCTGAGCCACGCTCCCGGAACGACGAGACCCCCACGAGCCGTGCGCTCGTGGGGGTCTCGTGGTGTGTCGGTCGGTGCTCAGCTGCCCAGGGCGTCGAGCCAGATCTTGCGGGCGTCGAGGGCTTCCTGAGCGTCCTTGATCTTGCGGGCGTCCCCGGAGGCCTTCGCCGACTCGAGTTCGCCCTCGAGCTTGCCGATGGCGTCCTCGAGCTGGCTCGCGAGGCCGGTCGTCCGTGCCTTGCGCTCCGGGTTCGACTCACGCCAGTGCGCTTCCTCGAGCCCCTTGACGTGCTCCTCGATCGCGCGGATGCGGTCCTCGACACGGCGGACGTCGGCGCGGGGGACCCGGCCGACCTCGTCCCAGCGGCGCTGGATGTCCGTCAGGGTCTTGCGGGCGGCGACGCGGTCGCGCTGCTGGAGCAGCGGCTCGGCCTCGGTGAGGATGGCGAGCTTGGCCTCGAGGTTGGCCGAGTACTCCTCGTTCTCCGCGCTGCTCTCGGCGTGGCGCTGCTCGAAGAGGACGTCGCCGGCGGCCTTGAAGCGTGCCCAGAGTGCGTCGTCGTGGCGCTTGCCGGCGCGGCCGGCCTGCTTCCAGTCGTCGAGCAGCTGGCGGTACGCCGGGATGGCGTCGGAGCCGCGCGACGCGAGTGCCTCGGCCTGCTGGACGAGCTCCTGCTTGCGGGTGCGGGCGTCGCGGTGCTGGGCGTCGAGTTCCGAGTAGAAGGCGCGGCGGTGCTGGTCGACCGTCGAGCGGGCGGCACGGAAGCGCTTCCACAGCTCGTTGGCCTCGTTCTTCGGGATCCGGGGGCCGTCGTGCTGGTGCTGCTGCCAGCGCGCGAACACGTCGTCGAGCTGCGCGGTGATCTGCTTCCACTGCGCGCGCGCCGGGTCCACCGCCGCGAGCGCCTCGGCTTCCTCGACCAGGCCGGCGCGGAACGCCAGTGCCTCGGCCAGGGCTGCCTGGTTCTGCTCGGCCTGCTCCTTGGTGAGCGAGCCGAGCTGCTCAGCGAGCACGGCGACCCGGTCCTCGAGCGACTTGAGGTCGCCGACGACGCGGGCTTCGGTGACCAGGGCGGTCAGGTGCTCGACGGTGCGTGCGACGTCGTTCGCCGACGCCCCGCGCTGCACGCGCTGCTCGGCGATCTTCACCTGGCCTTCGAGGTCGGCGTACTTCCGCGCGAAGTAGGCGAGTGCTTCCTCGGCGGTCGCGTCGGGGTACTCACCCACGACACGCTCGGTGTCCTGGTACCGGACGTACACGGTGCCGGCCTCGTCGACCCGCCCCCAGGTCGTTGCTTCGTCAGATCCCACAGGTCTCGCCTCGATCGTGGTCGTGCATCACCGACGTCGCCGTCGGCACGGTCAGGAAGCCACCCTATTGCACCGGCGGCCCCCGCGGCCCGCGGATGCGTCGGGCTGTGGACTACCGCTGCTCGGCGATGGTGGCACCGGTGATGGTGGTGGCCACCTCCGGCGTGCCGGTGCCGTCGCTGCCGGCGTCCTCCACGCCCTTCGACGTGATCTCCGCCTCCAGGTCCGACAGGCCACTGGTCACCTTGCCGACGACCGTGTAGCCGCCGGTCGAGCCGTCGAGCGTCGTGTCGCCGTAGACGATGAAGAACTGCGTGGACTGCGAGTACGTGGAGGCGCTCCGCGCGATCGCGATGGTGCCCTTCTCGTACCGGTCGTCCTTCGGCGTGTTCTCGATCGGTCCGTACTGGAAGCCGGCGTCACCGGTGCCGTCACCGTTCGCCGAGCCGCACTGCAGGAAGCGGAAGTCGGCGCTGGCGGCGAGCCGGTGGCACGTGGTGCCCTCGTAGAACTGCTTGCGGATCAGGTCGATCTCGACGCTCGCGGCCTGGGGCGCTCGCCTGCCGTCGAGTTCGATGCCCAGCCGGACGTCCTTGTTCAGGGTCAGCGAACCGGTCCAGGTGCGGCCCTTCGCGATCGACCTGCTCGGGACGTCGCCGGTGTTCGCCGCGGTGGCACTCGCCGACGGCGTCGGGGTGGCGGTCGCGCTGGCGGACGCCGACGGGGTCGGGTCCTGGCTGGCGTGTGACCCCGCGTACAGGAGCTGCGAACCGGTGGCGAGGGCGGCGACCGCCACCAGGGCCACGACCCCGACGACGTCGTCCCGGCGCCGACGACGTCGCTGTCGGTCGTGCAGGCCCTGCCGTGCTTCGTAGAGTCGGAGCCGCTCGCGTGCCTCGCGGGTCTCGCGCGCCTGGTTCTTCGGTGCCACGGTGCTGGTCTGCCCTCTCGTCGCAGTGTGCGACGAGCGTATCGGACCGGCCCCGGTGGGATCCGGTGTCGGCGGACGCGCCTACGATTGCGGCATGGCATCGGATCGCTCGGGCATGAACGCGCCCACGACCGGGGGCCGCGTCGGGCTCGCGCAGGGGTCCGTCCCGCTCGCGGTCCGGATGCGTCCCACCAGCCTGCAGGAGGTCGCCGGGCAGCAGCACCTGCTCGGACGGGGCTCACCACTCGTGCAGCTCGCCACCGGCACGCGGGACAACCCCGGCGGCGTCTCCGTCATCCTCTGGGGCCCACCCGGCACCGGCAAGACCACCCTCGCGCAGGCCATCGCCCGGCAGTCGGGACGGGAGTTCGTCGAGCTGTCCGCCGTCACCGCCGGCGTCAAGGACGTGCGAGAGGTCATGGAGAAGGCCCTCACGCACCGTGACCTCTACGGGTCCACGACCGTGCTGTTCCTCGACGAGATCCACCGCTTCAGCAAGGCGCAGCAGGACGCCCTGCTGCCCGGCGTCGAGAACGGCTGGGTGATCCTCATCGCCGCGACGACCGAGAACCCCTCGTTCTCGGTGATCTCCCCGCTGTTGTCCCGGTCCCTGCTGCTCACGCTCAAGCCGCTGACCGACGCCGACCTCGGCATGCTCGTCGACCGCGCGGTCGAGGACGCCCGCGGGCTCGGCGGCGGGGTGGTCCTCGGGGACGAAGCCCGCGCGGCGATCGTCCGGCTGGCGTCCGGTGACGCCCGGCGTGCACTCACGGCGCTCGAAGCAGCGGCCGCGTCCGCCACCGCGGCGCAGGAGGACGACGACGACACCGTCCCCGTGGTGGACGCCGACACCGTCGCAGCCGCGGTGGACCGGGCACTGCTCCGCTACGACCGGCAGGGCGACGAGCACTACGACGTCATCAGCGCCTTCATCAAGTCGGTCAGGGGGAGCGACGTCGACGCCGCGCTGCACTACCTGGCGCGCATGATCGAGGCCGGCGAGGACTCGCGCTTCATCGCCCGCCGCATCATCATCTCCGCGGCCGAGGACATCGGGATGGCCGACCCGCAGGCGCTCCCCATCGCCGTCGCCGCCGCGCAGGCCGTCCAGCTGATCGGCATGCCCGAGGGCCGCATCCCCCTCGCCGAGGCCGTCGTGTACCTGGCCACTGCCCCGAAGTCGAACGCGGCCTACAACGGTGTCAACGCCGCGATGGCGGACGTCAAGGCGGGTCGGATGGGCGTGGTGCCGAACCACCTGCGGGACGCCCACTACGCCGGGGCGAAGCGCCTCGGGCACGGCAAGGGGTACGTGTACTCACACGACGCCGAGCACGGGGTCGCCGAGCAGCAGTACCTGCCCGACGCGCTCGAGGGCACCGAGTACTACACCCCGACCACGAACGGCTACGAGCGAGAGGTCGGTCCGCGTCTCGACCGCCTCCGGAAGATCACCCGCGGCGAGTGAGCGCGGCGCTTCTGCGCCCGCTCGAACCCTGCTATCGTTGGCGGGCCTACGTCCTGGTCCCCACGTGCGGCTGCGTCGGGGACAGAGTGCTGCAGATGCAGCACGGGGGCAGAGGTTCGGACTGTAGCCGTCCGATCCCACAGGCTCATCCCTCTGGATCCCTTCACGGGGTCGTCGACACGTGCGCGTGCCGAGACCCGTGTTCAGTTCAGTTCAGTACAGAGAAAAGGACCCTGTGTCTACCAAGTCACGCACCCGCAGCAAGACCCGCCTGTCGCGCGCGCTCGGCATCCCGCTGACGCCGAAGGCGGCCCGTTACCTCGAGAAGCGCCCCTACGGGCCCGGTGAGCACGGCCGTACGCGCCGTCGTGCGGACAGCGACTACGCCGTCCGCCTCCGTGAGAAGCAGCGTCTGCGCGCCCAGTACGGCATCCGCGAGAAGCAGCTCCGCATCGTCTTCGAAGAGGCCCGCAAGACCACCGGCCTGACCGGTGAGAACCTCGTCGAGCTGCTCGAGACCCGCCTCGACGCCCTGATCGTGCGTGCCGGCTTCGCCCGCACCACGTCGCAGGCCCGTCAGCTGATCGTGCACCGTCACATCCTCGTCGACGGCAAGCTCGTCGACCGCCCCTCCTTCCGCGTCAAGGAGGGCCAGCTGATGCACGTCAAGCCGCGCTCCGAGTCGCTCGAGCCCTTCCAGGTCGCCGCTGCCGGTGGCCACCTGGAAGTCCTCCCGAAGGTCCCGAGCTACCTCGAGGTCGAGATCGACAAGCTCCAGGCCCGCCTCGTGCGTCGCCCGAAGCGTGCCGAGGTCCCCGTGACCTGTGAAGTCCAGCTCGTCGTCGAGTACTACGCAGCTCGCTGATCCACAGCACCACACCGTCAACGGCGGGTCGTCCACAGCGGACGGCCCGCCGTTCGGCGTTCCCGGGGCGGCGACTAAGCTGGTCTGACGCGCGCCACGGCGCCAGCGAGAGGGAGCCACCGTGAAGCAGTTGTTCTTCGTCGTCATCGGCGTGCTCATCGGGTTCGTCGTCGCCAACCGCGTCGGAGTGACCTCCGGCGGTGCCCGGTCCGGCGGTGGCACGTTCCTCGCGCAGGTCGATGCCCGCACGAAGGCCTTCACGGGTGCCGTCGTCGACGGCTACCGCTCGCGCGAAGCCGAGCTCCGCACCGACGACTGACACGCCCCCAGCGCCGTCACCCCCAGCGCCGTCACCTCCAACGGCCCCCGCCTCGTCCCACGTCATCAGGAAGCACCATGCAGACCGCAGAGATCCGCCGCCGTTGGCTCCAGTACTTCGGTGACCGCGGCCACACCGTCGTCCCGTCCGCCTCGCTCGTCTCGGACGATCCCTCGCTGCTCTTCACGGTCGCCGGCATGGTCCCGTTCATCCCGTACCTGACCGGGCTCGTCCCGTCGCCGTACCCCCGCGCCACGAGCGTCCAGAAGTGCATCCGTACCAACGACATCGAAG
>Ga0265797_10007948_pt1 | contig 14314 bp, 17 predicted proteins | sample P2T30metagenome_FD_192433 | JGI IMG/M metagenome (GOLD analysis project Ga0265797, IMG submission 192433) | Plant litter microbial communities from East Loma Ridge, Irvine, California - P2 T30 | ecosystem: Environmental > Terrestrial > Plant litter > Unclassified | place: USA: California... | reverse complement strand
GTTTCAATGACCGGAAGAATATCCTGAGCGGGCATGTCGGCGAGTGTGAGGTTGTGCTTCGGCGAGAAAGTGATCACGTAGCACTTTCCTTCTGTGGACTCTGCCTTGAGCAGTCGCGCGGACAATGCTGCGATAGGGTCAGTCTTCGCTTTCGACCGTGTGGGTATCTGCTTCGATCCAACTCACATCCTTCCTCTTTAGGCGGCTCATAGTGTGCCTGCTGCTCCTTCACAGCCGAGTAATCGTTGACGAAGACGAATGTTCTGTCGTACTTGGGATTTGAGTCGCCTTGGGCGCGCTTGTTGCCGGGACAGAGGTAACACTACTACGCTTGTCAGTGGATTTGTCCGTCCAGCCCTAAATCATTCTCCGCGTAGACGCACCGATTCGTCGTAGTCGGGCAATTCGCTCTTAACCGCCGACTCCTGCGCACCCTGCCATGGCCTCTTGGTGCGGTGCGGGCTGACGAGCACCCAGCTGCTGCGGAGAGGGTTGAAGCGGCGGTGCGAGATGTCGTCGAGGATTGCGTCAGGCATGTCGGCCTGCAGGTCGGTGTTGGTGTTGCTGTTTGTGGGGGCTTCGGCTCGGGCCTGCTTCGAGGACACAAGTGAGCCGGGCAGATCTGGAGAGTTGGGGTGGAGGATATGCATACTGTGAAGACGACAAGGTGCAGGTAAGGCAGGGACTGAGTAGGAGGAGTGGGTCACCCGAGTGGTCAGCGGGATAGATTGACAGAGAGATAGTCGGAGCGAGAGAGGAGGGCGATTTCAAGCCCGGCGGAGGAGGGCAGGAGGATAGATATATGTAACAATCGCTGTCGCGCCGCGGCGGGGTGGTTTGAGCAAGAAGACTAGGATCGTATGAAAGAAGATAGCACGGTAGACAGCAGCAGGCCTAGTTAGCGGCGGTGGGAAAGTCAGTAGTGGGTGGTTTGGCGCTTTCACGGCGCGATGTCTTCAGATCAAAGCAGCCATCGGGCTATGTGGATGCGCCGGGCCCGTCGAATGCGCACGCTGCCTCTGGTGCACGCAGTGGTGGCCTTGCGACCCGCCGGGATGTGGGCACAGAGGAGGCAGAACGTCAGTCAACAGACCTCGAGCTCCTTCTTCTCCCTCCACCAACCCGATGCCACGCGACAGATACCACCGAGAACTGCGGGGGAGCTGTTCTTCACGTGACTAGCGGCATTCCACTGGCGGTAATCATGGCCTGGTACGGCGGCACTAGGAGGCCAATTTCGGGCCAGATGCCCTTGATCAGCCTCGGCGGACAAATATGCACGCGGACACTGGGCCTGGAGAAAAGTGTGGAGAGCGACGGGTTAAAGGGTCATATTTGCGGAGTTGGATGTAACCTGGCAGGTGATTGATCTTCTCGCTGGTTGAGTAGTAGTACTAATGTAAGGTAGCTATATTCCCTTGCTCACACTTGCAGAGATCTTCATAAAAACAAGCATATATCAAGCTAATCGTGCGTTCACCCTACGCTACTGTCTGAGAGATAGAGATTGCAGAGATGGCCAACGACACCCTTTACCCGACATATCCAACACCATCCTGCGTACAACCCTTCAGCAACAAGCACGCATTCTGCTCCTGGCCCTCACGATAGTAGTTGCCACCAACAGGCCCAATGAGCTCGGCTTCCTTGACATACGCAGCGAGGTCAAACTTCGCCCTCACACCAGGAAGGTAGTTCAGACTCGGTGGCGGAACGTAGTTCGGCGGCTGGCGGTAAATGAGGAACGTATACCTGTGCGGGCTGACAGACAGCGGAGTCGGGAACATGTACATGGCGACTTGCTTGCGCTGCTGGGTGGTGATGCATTTGGGCTGAACATCAGAGACGATCCAATGCAGGAAGTCTGCTAGGATGGGAGCCGCTGGGCCTGGAGCGTCGGGGTCGACCATGATGAGGGTGTATTTGGTGGTTGCTGGGTTGAAGCCCTTTTCGCTGGTGATGGAGAAGGTGGGTTCTGGTACCGTTTCTGCGATCTTCATCAGCATTGTTCGGGCATCTATCTGGTTTAAGACGACTACTGACCAAGAGTGTTGAACGTGTTGCCGAAGTTGACGGCTTTGCTTTTATATGCAACGCTCAGCTCAAGCGTCGGATTGAATTGTGGGATCACATCCGGGACGATCTTGGCCGCCGTGAAGGCTGCCTTTGCTTGGGCAAGAGCGTTTGCGTTAGCATTGGCACAGGTCTGTCTCGCCTCGAGAGTGGCGGCTGGTATGGCGGCTGCAGAAGCCGAAGCCAGTAAAGTGAAGAGTGACAAGAGCTGCATGATTATGGATGGACAAGCTGAATTACTGCAAGTCAGGCCGAGGTGCTTTCGTGCCGAAGGGATGCAGGTTGCGACACGTCGCACTCCTCAGTTCTTATACCCAGAGCAGAGCAAGAAACGCACTGTGGGAACCATGATGGCCACATGTAGGACCGAAAACAGCCCTCGACCAGCTAAACCCGGGCGCTCGACCGATGAGATGTGCTGAAGCTCTACTAGAGAGCTCGCAGTGTCCCAGAACAGCTTCGCGATGATGATCAGCACTGTCTTGGAAATATCATTGGTAGGCTCAACGAGACGTATTCTCAGAAGATCCCATAGATTGAATGATAAGGTGCGGCTTAGAGGCTGGGCGCTGCGGCATGCAATGCTAAAGATCCTCGAGAGCGTACTCGGCCGTCTTGGCCAGCGACATCAGCGTGAGACTTGTGCTCTACACTGGTTTGATCGACAGTATTGGAGTGCCAAGATCGCTCGACGGACGCCATTGACGCTGGTTTCGTGCAGTAATGAAGTTAGGAGCTCCACATCACTTTCGTAACGCGTAGCCTTCAATCGCGTGTGAGTGCAGTGCCGGAAGAGCGACTACATGTAGGGCAATGAGCTGCCATCCTCTGAGAGACCAAGCCGTGTCGTCTCACTCAGTGGACCAGATCGCAATGTTTCAAAGAAATGATGTTCAGACAAACAGATCCGAGGAGGCGGATGCCGAATCCTGCCTGGGAACAAGCACTTCATGCAAGCCACCTGACGATGTGATGGCTCCACTTCGCAGATCTCTCCAGACATTCGATGATTTGTCAGAAGGCAAAGCTGTAGTAGTACAGCATGGGCTTGCACTGTATGTCGCTGGATGTGGAAGCTTTTCAAGTGACAAACCGATAGACTGGAAGAGGTACTTATACTTGGCCGTGCTGGCGGGTCTTGACATGAAGTTATTGCCAGCTGCCAACTTGAATTTTTCCCAGAGCCTCAACGTGAAGAAGTATCGGCGTGATGTCCGACATGGTCACCTGACCTGGTTTTCATACCGTGGTCATCGGACAAATGTTGACCCTGAGCCAGTTGTCGTGAAAGTCAAAGGTAGAAGAAAACATGTATGTGAAATGACTGCACTGTGGGAGAATGTGCTCGTGTTATTAGAGAACGAAAGCCCACATGCAAGGTGAAACACAAGGAAACTGGCTTGAAATAGGGTTAGTTTAGGGTTGTTTCGGCTTGAGCCGACAACGCGTCCTCCACTGGGAAGCTGCGACTACAGGCAGCTAAGTTAACAGCTAGCTCATAAACATCGCAACTGTATTAAGCAGAACAACACGAACACTTCTTTGCGCAAAGTACCGGACACCACACCAATTGAAACCCACACAAAACACATCACATCATGGCCGCAATGATGCCTTCAGGAGGTGGAGGGAACTCACGATCCGCGAATCCCTACGAGCACTACGACAACCCCAGCATAGAAGGCGACGACTTGATTGATCCCGATGATGGTGAGTAGTCGCATGCGGTACCTTTTCAATAAATAGAGTATGCAATCGCTGACCTCAATCCCCAGCAACCCTCGACGACCTCGACGACCCCATCAACACCTCGACCTCCGACCGCGCCCCCCTAACAGGCAACATCTCCTCCCAACAGGCCAACTCCAACTCCCGCACCGCCCACAACGCCCAAGGCTACCTCAACTCCGCCATCCCGGGCGAAGACCGCCGCGCGCCCGTCAGCACGCTCGACGAGACCGTCTGGGAAACTCTCCGCCGCGATCTGCTGGCTGTCTGGGAGAAGATGCGCCAGGTGCTCTGGCCGAAGTACTTGCTAGGCGGCATGTTGAACCAGGGCGGCGGCATGGGTGGCGCGGAGAGAGGTGAAGGGGATAGTTTGGCAGGAGGTGTGCCTACTATGGGACAGCTGCGCGGGATTGTAGGAAGGTGGCCGGATGCCGACGCTGTTTTGCAGGGCGGGATGAGCGAGGGGTTGAGGGATTGGGATCTTTGGTATGTGCTGGACTTGATCCTGCTGGTGGAGGTGTTGAGGGGAATACTGCTAACGGATTTTAAAAGGGGACCGCTGCTTTTCTGTCTGCTCTTGTCTTTCTTCCTCTCGATCAATGCTCGCGACGACCAGCGCTCGGTCGTCTTCAGCGGCGTCTTCGCCATGATCTGGATCGCCGAAGCCGTCGTGACCTTCCAAATCAAGCTCCTCGGAGGCAACATGTACGCGGAATCACCACTAAAAATTCTGCTGCCTGCAGAACTGACATTCTCATCACAGTTCCTTCTTCCAGTCCGTCTGCATCATCGGCTACACGCTCTTCCCGCTTGTCATCGCCGCCCTGCTGAGCGCCCTGCGCGTCCCCGTGATCGTGCGGATACCCGTCTACAGCGTGCTGGGTCTGTGGTCACTGGCGGCAGGCGTCAGCATCTTGGGTGGTAGCGGCGTGGTGAAGAACAGGGTTTCGCTGGCCGTGTACCCGCTCTTCGTCTTCTACATTGGCCTGGACTGCCTTTGCTTTATCTCTTAGTGTGACCCTTTCTAGAAAGATTTCCCGGCACTGTACTATAGACCACCAAGTTTGCGACAGGACTTGCATGTATTACTGCCAATGCTACTACTGCTACTGCTAGCTTACAACATTCAATCCATCTGATCACCCGCCGTGCGTCAGAACACTCCGCTGCAGCTTCCTCACATCGCTCGCCAGTCCATCCACATCCAGATGCCTCATCTGCTCTCCCACAGTCTGCGTCCTGCCCTCAAGAACGTCTAATTCCCTCTGCACATCCTCATCGACCAACCTGCGTTCGCCGTACTGCGAGTGAGCGAACACAGCACTCAGCAGATCCCTGGCATCCACATCCGCCCTATTCAAGCTCTCACCCAACAACTTCGTGAGACTCTCATCCGTGTTCGCCGCGAACGCAGTAAGCTTATCGTGGCGCTCGAGCTTGACATTATGCAAATTCTGCGACAACTTCGCCACATCAGCAGTATCTGGCTGGCGAATATCCAGTTGCCGCAACAGCTGCACCGACGCATCCGGCGCCTCAGGCAGATTAGCCTGCACCAAGCGCAGCGGTTTCAACCCCCTCTGCGCCTGCCCAACCTTCGACGTCGAACTCTGCGGCTGAGCATCCTGCGCTTTCGCCGACGGGACGGCGAGAGTCTTATCCAGAGTCTGCGAGACAGCGGCCAGAGCTGCGCGGTGAGCCTGCAAGTGCTGGAAGTGCTCGTTGAGGCTTTCGAGGCGCGCGGCGAGGTACTGCAGCGTGGTGCCTAGGTATTCTGACCAGCGGGCGGCTTCGCCGTGGCTCTCTGTGCGAGCGCTGCCGAGGCGTTTGGTGATTGGGGCGCGATAGTAGTTTTCTGCGACGAGTGTAAGGAGGCCGTCGATTTCGCTGCTGAGTTCGGCGAGTTCGGCGCGGACGGCTTGGTGGTCTTGGTCGTTATTAGTTGGAGAGGGGTGGCCGTTTTGGGTGGCGCTGGGGAGGTTGCGTTTGTAGGTGGTGTCGATTTGGGTGCGAATTGCTTTTGCTTCGAGGATGGTGAAGGCTGAGCAGAGGCGATCGAGTTGGTCTAGGCCGTGGCTGTCGTTGTCGTTTCCTTGGAGTTTGGGCACGATTTTCTGTAGGCCGTCTAGCAGTCGGTCGTCCTTTTCGAACAGACGCTCTACTTTGGAAGGTAAGCTGGTCGAAGCATTTTCGGCTTGAGCCATTGACGAGCGAAGACGTTCGTGCAAAGCACTCGATATCTGGCCGATCTCGAGATCGAGCTGTGCTTTGTCTCGAGCAAGCTTATGCTGTGGTTTGAGAGAGTCGAATTTCGCGACACGGTCATCGCTGGTCTTGTTCCGCGCTTTGAAGTCCAGCAATGCGCGCTTCTGCGCTTCCATGATCTGGCATTGCGCATCTATCGCTGCGGTGCTCGACTCAAGCGAGCTGATGGCATGCTCGAATTCTTCGTCCGAGAGAGGTCGTCCGGATGCTGCGCTGTTGATTTGAGGGGTGAATTCGCCGAAGCGGTCTTGAAATGCGAATTCCTCCTTGGTGAGAAGGGTGGCAGGGTTCAGGTAGGTTCTAACCCATTCTTCCGATTCGGCTTTTTTGGCTGGCTCAAATGCCCAGGCGACGTCTTCTTTGCCCAGTCCGGTGTCGCGCTCGTCCAGGACTCTCAGGAGGTGGAAGAGTTCTTTGGACGCCATTGTGACAAGTGTGGTTAGAGATATTGCTCAGCGGCCAAGGTGAAGCATTGGTGGCCTATCTCCCGTTCTCGATGCATAGACAGCGTTTGTTTACTTTCGCATATCCCCAGTGTTGGTGAAGTCAAGGCCATACAAGGATAGTTCCGCAGTGGAGCAAATGCTCGAGGCAAGCGCTTCCACTCCAATGGCGCAACTTCGGCGGCGGCAGTGCTTGCCGATCTCAGCACATGGCAGTTCATCCTGTTCCTCTTCCTGCACACGCCAATCCGCCGCTGACTTCACCAAGACCGATGACAATTTGGAAAATGCTATGAAACTGCATGCGAGAGTATGCAATAGCGTTGACCGGGAATATGCGCCCGGTCTCGATTGCCCTTCCCCTCTACTGGTGCGGGGCTGGCCCGGTGTCAACGGTACCACTTTTTGAGGCGTCGATGATGTAGCTCTATATCAACAACAGCTCGCAGCCAACTTTCTGTGTAGACAAGTACATCGATCCCTCTAGCCATTGTAACTGTTCTGTATATTCTCACGAATAATCAAGATGTCTTCCATACAAGGTATCGACGACATGAACAAGCTGGAGCACAAAACCCTCACCACGAAGCCCTACGATCTGACATACAGCTACTATCTTTCGCCTGACTTCAACAGCAAGCTCGATCCGTCTGTTCCTACACTAGTTTTCACTCATGGCTTCCCGGACGACGCGTACATGTGGGCTGGAGCAGTACCCCATCTCTTGAAACTGCCATATCCGTTCGTGCTGGTCGACATCCTGGGCCTGGGAGACTCTTCGAAACCGACCGAAGCTAAGAAATATAATTACAAACAGCAGGCGGACTCCATTGCCCAGATCCTAGACCACGAGAAAGTGCCGAATAACGTGATTCCCATCGGCCACGACTGGGGCTCAGGTAAGCCTGTCGCCACCAGCACACCCGTCAAAATATGCGTTTAACAATCCCATCCAGCAACCGCCCAACGCGTCTACCTCTACCACCGCACCCGCTGCATCGGCCTCTCCCTCATCTCCCTCGCCTACCAAATCCCCAGCCCAGACCCCTTCGACCTCGACGCCGCAAACAAATCCACAGCCAAAATCTTCGGCTACCCGCAATGGGAATACTGGAACTTCTTCTGCGCCCCGGACGCGCCTAAGCTCATGAACAATGATCTCGAGCGCATGTGGGAAGTCAACAATGGGAACTACCCTTCCCCGAAACCCGAAGAAAACGGCCGCGACATCTGGATGCGCGAGATGTTCTGCACGCCCGGCGCGATGCGGGAGTACGTCGCGCGGGAAGGGAAATGGAAGAACGCGAGCGTCGAATTAAAACCCTACGCCAAGAATCCAGAACTCAAGAAACGTTTCATCGACCGCATGAGCAAAGGCGGTTTCGACGGGCCAGTGCAGTACTACCACTCTCTCGCGAACAACACTATGATCGAGGATGAGAGGGCGCTGTGTAAAGCGGAGGATAAATCTGACAGGAAGATCACAGTGCCGGTGCTGTATATTGGGCAGACGGGCGATTGGGTGTGTCGCACGGATCAGATGGGTCCTGCGAAGGAGCAGGGGCTAGTGGAGGATTTGGAGGAGAAGGTTGTGGATGCGGGGCATTGGGTGTTGTATGAGAAGCCGGATGAGATTGCGGGTTTGATTGGGGATTGGTTGGGGAGGAAGTTCCCTGTGAAGAAGTAGGTAGCGATGAGGATAGGGTGATGTAGCCGTACAGAGAAGTGTCGTGGCTGAGTTAACATATGATATCGGCGGAAGAAACAAGTTGCTCGGTATTGAGAAGATTTCTGTGGAAAACTTTGTAAGGGATGAAAAATTCTTGTTTCGTGTTCATTACAGATACTAATATATATTCGTGCCAGCCGTGCCAAATCCAACTCTTTCACTCACCTTTTACCTCTTCCAGCAGCTCCGCTGGGTATTCTCCAATATAACTATGCCGTGGTATCTCCAAAAACTAATCAATGCAAATGCTTTCATGCCGTCTTTTTCCCAACTCCAAATGCAAGCCCAACCCAAAAACGCTTTTCCAAGACACAACAGAACAACAAGGTGAGACCCTAAGCGCTCCATCTCTTACTCAGCGACCACCCCTCGCCACTGAAGAATCTGCTCGGACGAGGCAGGTACTCCGTGCGAGCGTAGGCAAACTTGCTCCACGACCCCTTCGCTGCCGTGGCAGGAGTAATCGGCGCGGCAGTCTGTTCTGGCGCATTTCGGCGATCGAGACTCGCGCTTGCGGAGGCAGTGGAGGCTGCGGTTCCTGTTGCGGCAAGAGGATCGGTGCTGTTTGAAGCGGGGACGAGCTGGATGATTGTGCCGTTCTTGTTGTCGTAGGTTATGGCGAACATGGTGCCGTTGTTGGCGATGCCGTTGGCGACCGGAACAGAAGAGCCGGTTGAGAGGGGTGTTGTGGAAGAGGAGGTTGCGTTGTTGAGAGGCCTGCCTGATGCTGCTGGGAGGGTGGAGTTGCCGGTTGGGTTGGGCTTGACGGTGACTGTGACTAAGGTGGTGTTTGAGAAGTGGACGGTTGAGGTCGAGTGGGCGGCGGCTGCGCTGAAGGTTGCGTTGTTGTTGGGAGCTGCTGTGATGGAAGCTGTGCTCAGCGGTGCTCCAGTGGCTTGGGCAACACCAGCGGCAGTGGTGCTGTTCGAGAAGAGCGCGACTGTTGCCCGAGCCTGAGATGAACTGGAAGAGTAGTCATCGTCGTCATCAACGACGAGCGTCATGTTGCTGCCCAATGCGACTTCTGTCGCGGAAGCTTTGCTCTGGGCCACACTCGAAGGCTTGGCCAGGTACATCTGGATGAGCATAGATGTTGAAGCGATGGCTGCTGGGCGAGTGCTGTTTCCCGATGAAGAGGCAGGAGTAGCTGTCGCGTTGGCAGCAGATAGCCCTGTGACGATGGCGGCAGTACCAGTAGCAGCAACACCCCCGACGAGGCCATTGGCAGTGCTGTTGGCGTATGGTGCTTTTGCCGAAGAGGTAATCGCAGTCAAATTGGAACCTCCGGTGGTCAAGTTGGAAGTTGAGTTTGAAAGTCCAGTTGCAAAGATCGAAGAGGATGAAGTCATCGCATTGGCCACGCTAGTTGTCACGTTTGTTGCGGTGGCGTTGTTGAACCATGTGAAGGGTGGTTGCGATGAAGGTGTGCTGTATGTTGTTGAGGGCGTGCTGTATGTCGAGCTCTGTGCTGATGTTGTGAACGGCTCCGCAGTAGTGCTAGGAGGGTATGCTGTGTTGCCTTCGACGCTGGTAGGCATCGGTAGAGTCGTTATGCTCGTCAAGTATGACTTCTTCGTCGCAGACGTGTTCGGTAGCGATGTGATTTGTGATGTGGTTGTTTCTTGTCTGGGTAGAACAGCTGCGTTGATAGAAACGGCCGCAAGGGCGATCGAGTTGATGTGTGAGAACTTCATCTTTGGCAGTATTGTGATGTGCGTATGAGATGTGAGCTTGAGAGTGGATAAGCGATGGTAGAGGAAGATAACTTGGTCTTGTACATATTGACTTCTCTTGTGGCGAAGGCTGAGGAATGAAACTGTGAGGGCTGGTATGGGTTTTCTTGTAGATGGGAAGATGGGGAAGCAGAAAAGCAGAGACAGGTGGCTAGGGATGGAAAAGACACAATACCACTTCCTTCGATGTTTCAGTGAAAACATATTGGGGGCACTCAGCTCGTTCTCGTGCTGCCGTGGCCGCGGTCATATCGACAACGCCATCGGCAAGACCACATCCCATCACGGCTCGCGGCCCTTCAGCGAAAGTACAGTATTAGCTGTAGGATGTGTATTCGGTCGATACCTTGTCAGCTTGAAATGTCTCAGATGCCGGAGGTTGGTGCCACAGCTGTAGCAACGGCCATGTGGTGTCTCAGAAATTCAGCCCTCTCTTGGTCCGTGCCACTTCGGACTTGTCTGGAGTCGGTGGCAAGAGAGTGTTTCAAGAACTACAAGCAATATTGCCAATTCCTGGTAAGAGGCTGATGTGTCAAGATTATGGTATGAAGGATAGGCTGGAGATGGAGCCAAGCATGTCGATCACCTGTCACGCGGTGGCCGCCTCGAGTCTAGATCTTTCTAGGCTTGTGCTTTGGCACAACGTGCTTGCCTTAGGGGATACCTCTAGCATTACAGTCGATATCATCGCCCGAAGACACGTACTGCTGACTACAGAGCGTCAGTGGCTTTGTCTTAGTGAGTTCGACAACTTGAAGAAGCTGAGCTATCAACGTGTCAGCCTCAGACAAAACAGCTCGTATGCCTGCGTCTCCGCCTTCTCACCTTGTGTGAGCAGCAGCAAAGTCTGGCTGCCTTCAATCTATGGTTTGCCGACAGTGCTATGTTCATTAACAAGGAGGATTCATCTTTGTGGCCTACCTCCATGCTAATCACTCAGGATTTCTTCCAAGCCATACAATCGACAGAGATGGGAACCAGTTTGTATCCTCCGGTCGGAAAGAACGAGCCTTTGCAAAGTCAAGAGCAAATATCTCTCACTCTCAACCAAGTGAGGCTAAATCAGACAATCTCGCAATGCTCTAATTTGCCACTTCCGACCAACGAAGCGCAGGACAATCAATTTGCGAATGGTCGGAGCCGGGCTAGCATCGCGACTGCCGCTTCACTGGACGTTCACTTCATCATTGCTAGTGGGCTACTCAAAAGCTTGGCCTGCGCTAGTTGGTCGCCTTTGATATGGCAACACAGCTAAACAGCACCACCCCACCACTGTCGCGTCTCTACGCGCAATGCAACGCTGACATGCACGCTGCGCTTCCGATCCCCCGATACTCTCTCGTTCTCGACACATCAACATCTCAGCCTCGTCCTCTGTCCGACGCACCGAACTCTACTGTCCATTGACTCGAGACACGACTCCATGCTCTCGCTGGCGTCGCTGCCACCCGCGTCGCGATGGAAGACTACCATCGTGATCATGCTGCTTGGCGATGCCTGGGCGTCTACTGATACCATTGAATGGTGCCGCCCACAATCCCGGTCACCGCATGACTGGACTTGTCTAGATACTGATAGCGTCCTCCCCACTTGCTGTCCTCCGGGTTCGGTGTGCTTGGCTAGTACTGGTATCTGCGAACCAACCCCATCAGTCAGCAGCGATCCGCCTGAGTCGACATCAAATGACTGGTACGCGCCTTGCTTTTACCCAAATGGCGACATTGAACCAAAAGACATGCCCTGTTCGAGTCAAGGAGGCGCTTGCTGTCCCGGGAGATGGGAATGCTTATCGAATGGACTCTGCTATAATGATCATATATATGAGCGCCACACATGCACCGACCAGGCTTGGGGACCTTCATGCCCACAGGTCTGCGAAATACAACATGGTGAGCACGCCTTTCTGCTGTAACACTCGATTCGTGCTAACAAACAAAAGGCAGCAGTGCGAATGCATCCGAGGCCGTTGTGATGTGCAGCACCAACGACACTCATGTCTCGGGCTGCTGCACTGGCAACATGGGGGAATCCGACATTTGTTGCGACAACGCATACGCATCGTCCTTTGCATTGGCCTCCGGAGTAGTCGTTACATCCTTGGGAGACACACCCTCGGCATGGGAAAGCTTTTTGAGAAGCTCCGCAAAGACTACGTCCGCCCCAACAAGCAGTGGTAAATTACTGTTCAACTTACAACTCCTATGCTTCGACCAGTGCATAGGGTGCGACCATCTTGCTCATTACCAATTTGATCAAACGCTGACACCGGACTTCTATAGAAGCTACTTCAACTTTCACAACCATCACTTCAAACTCAGACGGCGTCATCTCGACCGTCGTGAGCACAGCTTTCATCACAGCTACACATACCTCGTCGTCTAGCTCTTCCATCGACTCCTCAGCTGCGCCAGCATCAGTCGAGACTGCAACCATCGAATCCACCGAGACTCGGCCCATGCCTACCATCCTCGGCACAGCAATCGGCATCCCGCTGGGTTTGGTTGCGCTCATAGCTATGTTCATCATCCTGCGCCGACACCGTAACCACACCACACCCGGTGGACGAACATCCGAGGTGTACTTTCCACCAGATCCCATCTACGACACCGCGACCAAAGTTCTGCCGAGAGTAGAGCTGGACGCTCAGTCTCAAGCAACATACGAACTGGACGGCCAAGTGGCTTCCAGTGAGCTTGAAAGCTCTGCACGAGCAGTCGCGAACTCGAAAGACCCTTCGAAAGCGGTATATGAGCTCGACGCCACTCCCTGCGCCTCGCCAGAGGCCAGCAACCGCGTTTCAGCCTTGACGACAGCATATGAGTCTCGTTTCTCCGCTGTCTCTTCCCTCGAGGCGTCTCCACAGCACTATTCGGGAGCAGCAGGAGCGGCATCAAGACTGCAGGTCGTGAGCCAGCAGCATTACGGTGCAGCACAGAGTCAGTTCCTCATTCCTGAAGACATGCATCGCCTTGACAGACCTTCATCGGGAACCTTGCCTGCAGTCCAAGCAGCGGAGAGCGAGCTTCCGTCGACGCCGAGGCATGTCGCCAGTAGAAAGCAGAACAAGGTCAGTGAGCAAGCAGGCGAAGGCGGAGAAACTCACGATGTGTACGAAAGTAAACATGTGGTGCCTGGAGAAGCTACCGAATTCGCGACGCCGAATGAGAGGCAGCCTGTTGAGCGGCTAGATCAAGAGCCTGAGAGGTGATAATGTGCGGTGTGATCTGCATGTATGCGACAAGCCGCTCATTACCCTCCACGCCACTTCGGTCGCATGCTGTTGATCTGGGACAGAATCTTGCCTCTGCAAGATCCTTGACTAAGGGATCACTGCCATTGTCCTCGGCATCAAGCTTTAGCTCAGAGACAGCGTGATGGGTCACTCTCAAAATTGTGGAGAACTCATTGCTGTAAGAAGCGTTGTTGGAAATCATGGTATACAATCCAACAGCAACAGCGATCGTTGACGAAGCCAAAGCAATGCCGTATGCCAACCAGAGCTTGTAGGAGTTGTACACGTACACGTTGTGATACGCTTCGTAGTAGATTTTGGTCGACGGAGCATTTGGCGAACCTGGATCATGTCTGCGCGATTGATTAGAAAGGCCGATTACCAGATACAGAATTAATCTTACCGAAACTGAGGTGTGCTTAGCAAGCTGATAGTCATATTCTGGAACATCTGCTCAATGCCTTGGACGAGCGACTGAGATGTGCCCAGCTCGCTTGGGTCTATCAATCCAGAAATGTCAGGCCGCCCGTAGTCGTTCAGAGCGATTTGCATGAAAGGTTTATGGCTCCCATCGTTGACTTGGAACCCATAGTCGGACATGAACTTCAACTCGGTGGTGTCGATGAGAGAGGTCCTAGTAACGAAGCTGTTGACATCATGTTTAGCTTGGTAGATACCGACTGTACCGCCGATGACTCCAAGTAAAGAGTCCAACATTGCCAGATACGACAGTCGCCGTATTGGTGTGAGATCAAACTCACACTTGACCTCCGCATTGTCAATCGCCATGTGGGCACAGTCGGTTCCGCCAGGGCCGTATAGCCCTTTGAGGGCTAAGACAGCTTCTTCGTCTGTCTGACCGACCTCAGCGGTGACTCGCTGCTCGCCATTTATGTAGCTGAGATCAACGTTGTAAGTGACGTTGTATAGCGTGCATTGTAGCATTGTGGAGTTGACAGCCAGATCCAATAGTGGTTTTTCCTCGTCTTTGCCTAGAGCGTCGTTTTGTTTGTAGGTACAAGCGAGTGGCTCGATCAGAGCGCCACTTTCGCCAGAAGACATCGCCAACATGCGCGGTAATACCGCTACACGAAACGCTGAAGCAGCTGGA
>Ga0265797_10007947_pt1 | contig 14314 bp, 13 predicted proteins | sample P2T30metagenome_FD_192433 | JGI IMG/M metagenome (GOLD analysis project Ga0265797, IMG submission 192433) | Plant litter microbial communities from East Loma Ridge, Irvine, California - P2 T30 | ecosystem: Environmental > Terrestrial > Plant litter > Unclassified | place: USA: California... | reverse complement strand
TCTTTGGTCGCATCGGACCGTGTAACAGACTCGTGTACTTGTTTGAGCTTGTCCAAGTTTGGGGTGTGCAATGAAGCGTAGGCTGAAGGTTTGGCAAGGTCGGAGAAGAGAGAGTTGATGACGTCGTCCAATGCAGTAACCGACAGTGAGAGCTTCTTATTTTCCAAGGCGTGCTGGATCTTTTCAAGCTTTTCCCGGTCCAGGCGAATCTTGCTATTATGAAGGCGACGGCTGACATTGTTCCGGTTTATCCGGTGGAGGTCTTTCCGCGGCATCTTGGAGGCTTTCTTCCTCGCGTCTGACAGATCTACCATCTTCGAGAAGCTCCTGTAGAACTGCTTACAATCGGAGAGAGACAATGTCTGGGGTTTCTTCTTGCCAAAACACCAGACTAGCATCCCATGAAGAGATCCTACGATCCATGTGATGTCGATCGAGAGATCTGATGAGCGCTCCTTGCCGGAGTGGTGAGAAGGAAAGCAAAGGGAGTAGAGGTAGGTGAGTAGTGGGGCGAGTAAGGCGCAAAGTGCGTTCATTCGCCTGAAATATGGTTTATGGAGTCAGTGTACATCCTACACATGGTTCACACTTGGGTATTACTCACAGAAGGGCAATGATGTCTTCAGAGGGATGCTTTTGCAGCTTCAACTCGAAGATATTGATGTGGAGGACATGGCGAAACAACACGTCAGAGACATGGTGGGCGACAGGAAGATAGGACAGTACAATGAGGAGAAGAGCGTAGACCAGGAACATGGAATACATGATGGCGGTGGGGTGCGCGAAGCGCAAACAAAGTGACTGAGTGTATCAGGAGTAATCAGGGGAAGAGTGAAGTAGTAGGAGTTCAAGATATGAGGAAGAAATGGGTGTGTCGGGGGTAGTGTTGAGGGAAGCAGGGTCGCTGAATCGCGACACCAAATTTGCCATCGCGGAACAAAGTATCGGCTGTGCGAAATAAGCGAGGCGGTGTTGCGTCATTGAATCAGGTGAGCTCGAGATCAGATGGTCGGAAAGTGAAAGTGAAAGTGAAAGTGAAAGAGCGCGCAGTTCGCGTTCGATCGGTGGCCCGCGCGGATCAGGCAAGAGCGAGTGGTGGTGACCGGACATAGTTGTAGACAGGGTGCTGAGTCTACTCCGCTGTATTTAACAAGACAGGACAGGCTTTCTTATGAGAAGTAGCCTGTAGAAGTAATGCCTGAATGCGGAATTGATGTTGAAAGAGAGAGACACTACCTAGGTAGAGATTGAGGAAGACCGGACAGAGAACTTCACAGTATACCAACGCGAACATGCACATGTCATAGTAAACGCTCTTTTTTACGCGTAAGATATCACATATTCTCGCCTTAGCTGTGCAGATTCGTCACAAAGTATCTTTCCATCGTTTGTTATGTATCCCAATGGAGAGTCATATGCCCATAAGGGTCACGCAAACTACAGAACTGCGAACGACGAGTAGATAGCATGTTTAAGCGTTTGCTGAGGTGAGCACAAGTACGATATGGAACTGATGAATGGTGTAGATATGCAACGTAAAATAGCTCTTGGTTCACTATAAAAAGGCCAAGTTTCTCCAAGAACTCGACCGAGAAGATGAATAAGTCTATCAAGGATTCGCTAATGCTAAACATGCGTCGACTGCAAGACCGACCCTAGACAAGCATTAGTATTTGTCAACATGCATGGAATGAATCGTAAAAGAACTTACCGGCCCTCTTTCTGCCGCACGACATCGTCGATGACATCCCGGTCCAGCTGGGGAAACATGCCTGTCAGCGTCTCGACTACGACTTTGTGTTCCTGCCGTTGAATCCGCCTCGCTTCCTCTGCTTCAGCTGAAGCCTGTCGCGCTGCGGCGTCTTCAGCCGTCAACCTCTGCCTTTGCCGGTCTTCGTCATGCGACGGGCGTTGCTTCTCGCTCATGTTGCCGGGAAACTCTGTTGACGCACGTGGCGGTAATTGTGGTTTCTGGGCCGCTGCAGGTCCAGACGGATGGTTTGTATCGTTGTCGGAGAAAATACGACCAATGGTGCTGAGCGGCCGTTGTATTGTTCGCAGTAGGCCTGCAACAGCTGCGTTCTCTTCCTCTGGCTGCTCCGCTTCGGACTTGCGATCCTTCAGACTTGTTGACCGTCTCGGTCCTGCGGTCTCTGCCTCCATGGAGTTTCTTTGTGTAAGCTCTGGTCGCAGTGGTGTCGTCTTTTCCGCTATATGATGATAATGGGGTGATGGCATACGCTTGTGGCCAGGCGCAGTAGGGTGCAATAATGCGGATGAAGATGACGATTCGGCCTCTTCAGCGGCGTGGCGCTCGGCAATGGCGGAGACGGCTGCTTCGACATTCTTCTCAAAGTCCTCGTCGGTCACTGTCAATGACGTCTTATCGAGACCCTCGATGAACTGGATGGCGCCCATCAGCGATGATATGTAGTAGCCAGCTTCGCCACCAAGCTTGTCCTGATTCCGGAACCGCAAAATGTATTGTACATTGGAGACGAGATGATCGGGGTTCGCTTGTAGTACTGTGTAAATGAGCAGTGGTACGAAAGCATCGGCTGATTGATCAGAGTTTGACGTCCGCAGAAAACCAAAGATGACCTTGCAGCAGTTCAAGATGCAGATAATCTTGTCCCTAGGCGCCCGATAGCTTTTGATCTTCAATAGCTCCTGCTGAGCGAGATGCAAAAACTTGCGGCCCTTGTCGCCTACCGGTTTGATATCCAGATGCTCTTCGCTGACCCATTTGTATATGCGCACCTTCTGCGCTAAGACCTCATCCCGCTCTACATCCTCCTGATGCTGGCCCCTACGGCCTGGTCCAGGCGGCTCCTGTCTCCGTCGACCCTTGCGTGGTGATGCTGGCTCTGGAGGCGGAATCGCAGGAGAAAATGTTTGTGTGTATAACCGGTTCATGACTAGTTTCTCCATGCCTTCTCTCGCGTTGTCAAACTCGGCATCTGAAACGGTCCGCCAAACTTCACACTGTGCCATCTTCTTGCTGATGAATTCGAGGAAGTCACCGATGATCTTGACTTGCTCGTGTACCATCCATTGCTTCTTTCCAAACTCGAGCAGGAAAGAGCGCAGGAATTTGGCGACGGGGTCTGCTGTGCGATGGCGTAGTTGTTCGAGGAAGCGGTGGAAGTCGAAGGGTAGGTCTGGTTCGGGCTCGGGTGCTGGCTGCGCTGGCTTGTACTTCGAGGCATGTGCACTGGGCGATGACGGTTCGGCGAAAGACGTGCCAGTGCCTACGCGATGTAGGGAGGATGTGCGAGGAGGTGGTGATTGGAGCGGGGCGGTCGAGGCTGAATCGTCAGCCGGAATGGGCAAGGGCTTGTCAAGCGGCACGAGACTTGATCGTCGCGGGGGGTACGGCGTCGACGGCGACTCCAACATGGGGTTCGCGATTTCCAATCTGGGCGACATGATCTCATTCTCGCCAGGCCCACCATCCCCTTGGAACTGATCCATGATGCTCTGTATCTCCTCCTGCGAGTTGTCTACCGCGTCGCTTGTGCCGTCATGGTTCGTCCCATAGTCGTCGGCTGCAGCATCTTCCGAGTTTCTCCCACTCGATCGTTCCTGCGACATTGGGGATGTGGTTCGGCTGGGTACGTTGCTGGTTGTGAGGTATTTGTCGTCTTTGGGCGGTGGAGGTGGAGGCGACGGCGATTGTATGGGCGCTTTCCCTGCTGATTTCTCGCTGAGCTCCGGCGGTGGTGTTGATGCTCGGTCCAGCGTCGTGTTCTCTGTCTTGGTGGTGAGCTCGTCTATCGGCGCGGTAGATGCTGGCTGCGCAGATTCTGTGTCCTTCTCTTGGGGTTCTTCGAGCCCTGTTGGGGCAGCATTCGTCTCCTCTGATGTTTCAGGTGCCTTCTCTACCCCATCTGTTGGCCCTTCCTTGCCAGCATGCCCCTCGTCTTGGGCCTCGACATGGCTAGGCTGCCCCGCGTCCGTCGCCGTGTTCGCGTCATCCGTCAGTGCTTTAGATTCTGTAGGCTGCCCTACGGAAGGCGCGCTCTGGTTGCTCGTGGCTACATCGTGCTGGTCGTCCAGCTTGTCTAGCTCCCTTTCGGCGTGGCTGTCGTGGGCTGCATCGGGTTGCGGAGTTGCGTTCGGGGGAGACATAGACCGAGTGCGACAGGGGATTATGGATGGGTTGTGGGTGGTTGATCAAGCGTCCATGGGTCTGGAACAGAGCTCACAACAGCTCTCGCAGGGGGAATATAAGTCAAGTGCCTTGGTGATTGACGTCTGCTGCGCCTGCGTGTGTGAATCGTCCGCATGGTCTCCCGGCATCTAGAAGCCGAGTCTCCGAGCCACCGCCGCTAGCGCGTCAAGCAACTGCAGCCGTGCCACTGCCAACATCAGACCTGCGTCGCCATTTCATCAGCCCAGCCATGTGCGGCATCTTCTTCTCGCTCAGTCGGACTGAACACGTGATACCTGACGCCAACACCCAGCGACTGCTCCGGAATAGAGGGCCAGACAGCACAGGGCAGCACCAGACCATCATCGAATCCAGCGCTAAGGACGTCTCAACGCGTCTCCACGCGACTTTCCTGTCCACGGTTCTTGCTCTACGCGGCAACGACATCGTTGAGCAGCCACTTAGAGATGATACGACGGGCTCTATCCTCTGCTGGAACGGCGAGGCATGGAGCATTGCCGGACAGGCAATTGATGGCAATGACTCTAAGCTAGTCTTTACCAGACTTCTGGACGCATGTACTGGAACGCGCGAGGCGTCTATGCGACACGTCATCGAGCTGCTGTCAGTCGTGCGAGGCCCATATGCTCTCGTCTTTTACGATGCATCGCACAAACGCATCTACTACGGACGCGACTGCCTAGGAAGGCGATCGCTGCTCCAAAAGTCTACTTCTGATGGAACTCTTGTACTCTCTAGCGTGTGCGATAACGCCTCTGGTGAGTCTTGGGCCGAGGTGGAAGCCGATGGTATCCATGTTGTAGACGTAGAGCTGGCAGACCCAACGTCAAACTCTTTTCCGGTAACGAAAGTTCCGCATCGCCGCTCAGATCAAGAAGAGGGCTCTGACTTGTCTTTCGTAGGTAAGTCATCTAGCACACGACTTCTGCTAACAGATTCAGACTCTACCGTTCCCAGCCATGAACCAGACTATCGACAGCAACTCTGCTTCACAGGGTTTTGGGGCAGTAGAACAGCTAAGGGCGTCCTTGGAAAGATCACTCCAACTGCGCACTCAACACATACGTGAGGCAGTGGCTGGGGAATCGAACCTTGGGGTTTCGGGGGAAACAGGCGTAGCCGTCCTTTTCTCTGGTGGCCTCGACTGCACAATCCTCGCGCGCATGTGTCACGACCTCCTACCACTAAGCGAACCTGTCGACCTACTCAATGTCGCGTTTGAGAATCCTCGAATTCACTCCAACCTCGAGCCAGACGCCAGTCCCTACGAGCTCTGTCCCGACCGCGTCACTGGACGATCATCTCTTGCAGAGCTGGTAGAGATCTGTCCTGGACGTGAGTGGCGTTTCGTCGAGGTCAACGTACCCTACACCGAGACACAGGCTCATCGCGGCACCGTCATGGCATTGATGCATCCCCACAACACAGAAATGGACCTTTCCATATCATGCGCACTTTACTTCGCTTCCCGCGGAGTCGGCTTGTCGCACGTTGTGGGCAACGCCAAAGCTGAGCCCTACTCCACTACCGCGCACGTGCTTCTTTCCGGACTCGGTGCTGATGAGCTCTTCGGTGGGTACCAACGACACGCTACAGCCTTTGCTCGGCGCGGATACCCTGGCCTAATCGAAGAGCTTGAACTCGACTTCAGTCGTCTGGGAAAGAGAAACCTGGGTCGTGATGATCGCGTGATCAGCAACAGCAGTAGAGAAGTCCGATTTCCTTTCCTGGACGAAGACTTCATAGCATTAACCCTCCGCCTTCCGGTGACATCCAAATGCGATTTCGGCCTGGAGCAAAACACCGATAGCGAAGACCCTGCACGGCTGCTCGAGCCCGGGAAGCGGGCACTTCGCTTGTTGGCATGGCACTTGGGCATGAAAAGAGTGGCTGCAGAGAAGAAGCGGGCGATACAATTTGGCGCTCGCACTGCCAAAATGGAGACGGGCAAGACAAAAGGCACCCATGTTCTAAGTCAATAAAGGTCAGTCATACTTACGTTCTCGTTTTCTCTTTCGCAATGATTACAAACCGAGCAAGCGATTGAGGCACCAATGCTTTTCCTCGGGGCTTTCCTATCTAGCAATAGATAGGACATCCTCTACGCATTTGGTGTCATTGATTCGATATTAAAAAAGGCAAGTCTGAGCCTATTGATGTCTTTACGAAGTTTCACGTGCTTCACTTTGTTTGTACTGACTTGATGGACAGTACCTACGCCATCCAGTTTGGCCGCATTCGAATTCACCCTTGGCCCTACATCTACATGATCCGTGGCCCAGTTAATCCTACATACAGCGAGAGTAAAAAAGAAAGATAGCGTTCACTTGCCGCCACTCCTCTCGCTTGAAATCCCCAGCCGACGGCCCAGACACTTCAATGATAGTTATTAAATGTGCCTCGATCCGAGGCAAGAGTGTCGACAGATTCTGCTATGATGTAATATCGGCTGGAATGACTAGAAACCCCTCCTTTCAGATCAGAAGCCGGAAGAGTCGTGGTATAGCTGGTCGTGCTGCGGTGTTGTCTTGACCGCCCCCGCCAGGATTTCCAGCGTTGTGACCCCCGTGACCGTGACCATTACTACCGTGGCCTGCAGCATCCAGGTCTTCCTCATCGGGTAAACCAATGTGGCTATCCATTCCAGTTGTCGTATGTGGCGGCATAATAGTGGGAACCGTGATCAGCGGTTCGCCCACAGTCGCCGCAGTGGTACCCATCGACACTAATCTCAAAGCGGAGGTTGCGATTACTGACGAAAGTAAGAACACAATGAGGCAAAACACACTAGATGGTCCCATTCCAGCGGAGCCGTTCTTGATCCGAGTGTTCCTGAAGCCTGTCCCATCCACGTCGTGAGGCCAAGGAAAAGGACCATATGGCACGTTCGCTGTTGCTCTCGGTAAACCTGGCGGCCAGCACCATGGTCCGGAACTGTGAGGCACAGATGCGATCATACATATGGTGTTGGAAGGGCAACAGTACTCTTGACAGCACACGTCGCCTGCGTTACATGAACCAGACGTACCATCCTCCCGGAAGCAGCACTTTGATGGTTTATGTTGACAGCCGTTACCACAAGATTCCAAGGGCTCACAGGATGAACGCTTGTTCAGGGATGAGGTCAAATGGCCCATGTCCGGGTTTTCTGCTCCCCGTGGTATTGGTAGCGATTGGAGGCGCGTCGCGGGAAAGGCCTGTTCGGAACTACCGGCCACAAACTGGGCCAAGAACATTAGAGCATGGAAGATTCCGGAAGCTTTGATCCTCACGCTACCGCTCTTTTGCGTACTCGGAACGGGAATAATTGGTGGAATAAAGGCGTGGCCCTCGATCTCCTCAATGCCTTTGTCATGCTTTTGCCAGCACATCGGACCGTTGAAACCATTGGCACAAACCGCGCCTTCATCGCAGCACATGTTCCCACAACAGTCCTGGTTTGCAGAGCAAAGCCCATGAGTGCCGCCTGGTGCAGCGCAGCACTTGGAGGTGGATGCGTCGAAACACACGCCATCACAAGCTGATGTTCCACCAGGACAGCATCCTGCCGCCATCATGCCGTTGTGTAGCTGGACCTCAACACAGTTTTGGGTGATTTTCCAAATGCCCCTCTTGCCGCAGCATTGCTCTGTACTCGGCTCGTAGCAACCGACGCTACCGCATAGGGAATGGAGAGGTGGGCACTGGGATGTAGTGGAGAGATGTGCAGACGAGATTGCTGCAAGGGCCCAGCTTGAATAAGCGGGGCCTTCAGTAGGATGGCCTTGTTTCGCCATGACGATTCGTGAGCTGGTGGATGGAGGGACATGGGGATGTGCCTGGGAGTGCAGCCGCGTCGGTGTTGGCTTGGGAGACCCAGTGAGTATTTTGGTAGTATCTCCTAGAGAAGCGCAAAATGCGATAGACAGAAGCAAAATGCTTGTATAGAACAACATGTCGATTTGGAAATATCAGTGATACTGTAAGCAATAAGCATAGAACAAGCGTTGATCGTGGTAAGAGGACGAGGGGATGTTGTATTGCGTCCGTCCATGTCGATGCCACCAGGTCAACTTCATAATTTGACATTGAATGCATGGCTCTTCAATGATATTGAAGACAACCCTCCTAAAGTGGAAACGCATCATGGTATGCAAACAGCACCTGCCAGCGGTCTTCACATGCCAAAAACTCGACTAACGAAGATCAGTGGCGAATCACGTTCTTTGGAAGATTCCAGCCACAATTGCACCGCCACAATGACGCAACACCAGTCATTTGTATAGCAGTATATAGCCCCTCACGCGTCCCTCCAATCCTCCTCATCTTCCACACCCAATCCCGAGCAACACTTCCATCTCGAACCGAATAATCAAACCTTACACCCTACAAATATCACAAAACCCAACCACCAAGATGCCCGTCCCAATGCCATCCGCGACCTCGCAGTCCACCTCAGCGACCCAATCTTCAGCTGCTGCGCAGGCTCAGAACGACATACAGAACGCCGCTACACGCGCTCTAGCGAACGCGAACAACGGCGAGAAGACTGAGCAAGAGAAGGAGGCTGAGAAGCGGTACGAGGAGGCCATGGAGGAGGAGTACGCTAAGAGGGAGGGTGGAGCTTAGGCTACGACCCGTGGACATATTGGTTATAAGAGGAGGGAAGAAGATATCACAGGCTGAAAACGATACTCAAACATAACAAATGGCACACCCACATAATGAACAAGACATCACCAAGCTCAATTCAATTTTCATTTCATTCCATCCCATCCCATCCCCATCATCAATTCCCCTTCAGCGCCTTCATAACAACCTCCCTCGGCCTCCCCGCCATCGGAATTTCCAACGCCAACTCATGCCCCCTCTCCGTCATCTTCCCCCACGTCTTCTGCAATATCTTAATAATCTTCTCCTCGTCATGTTCCTTCTCAAACGCCTCGAACTGGTCGTCCAGGAAAACAAGACACGCCACATCCTCCAACACCATCGTCTCCTCATTCACCTTGAGGTCTTCCTTACGGATCAAACTACCTACTGTCGACGCGTCTTCAGCGGTGTATCCAGCATCGAGGCAGATTTGCTCGACGAGCTCGGCTTGCCGCTTTTTGAGGAAGGTGCGCCAGGCGTGGTAGCCCGGGCGCGTCATGGGGTAGCTGGCGCGAGGCACTTCCCAGCGCCGGAAGTGTTGGGCGCGGATGGCGAGGCGGAGGGGCTCGGAGGCTGAGGGGGCGCGTTTATCGAGGTAGGAAGTGCATTTCTGTGCGTAGTGCAGTTCGTAGGGGAGAGAGGTGTTGTTGATGGTTACTTTATTTGGGTCCTCCGCGTGGGCTGCGTCGATGGCTGTTAGGGCGCGTTCGAGGGGGGTGGACATTGTAGTGGTGATGGTTCAAGGAGGTTTTGGGAATCGGAAATTTGTTAAGCTGTGTTGCGATGCGTGCGCGAGGGTGAGGTAAGGCATTTCGTCGGGTGTCAGATTGGTTGATGGGCGCTGCTCAGAGATAGCGGCGGATGCCCCGCGTCAAGTGGGGGTCGACCCTGCTTGCCCTGGCGATCCTCCCAGCGAGAACGCGTGCGCGTGGCGCGTCGTGTTCACCTATTTGTCTAGATAGCTTCTTCATACACCTCTGCATCATCGCCCGATTATGCGAGAATACTGCATGCTCATCGCGTCCTTCTCGCCCTGGTTCTCAGCATGCATGAGCAGATGCGGTGGCCTTGATTAATTGGATGGCAGCGACGCTCCTGCTCCGTCCCTTCTAACCTCGAAACTCAAGCCGCTCACCTTGTTTTTCAGCCTCTTTAAAAGGAGTTCATCAGTGAGCCGAACCCCAATGTCGCCACTACATACTTCCGAGTTATCAACCAGATTTATTACTCCCGTTGCTCGTATGTTGTACTGCACCTCGCTCCCATTACGTTCTCTCTACCATGGACCCGGACTCGACCTTTCTGGATCAACATGATCATCCCGAGCCAGATGTGAATCAGGACACAACTTATTCTCAATTTCTCGAAGAGCAAGATGCTCTGGATGCAATGTTATGGGAGGGGTTACCCATCCCTTTTATTCAATCATGCGCGGACTCTCAGGACATGACTGGACTCGGGGTGGATCCAAACATCGACTTGACATGTACTTGTCACCTTGAGTCCCTCTACTGCTTGCAACACGGCGTGTACCGCCATACATCAACAGATATCCAGCCGCCACCATCGCTATCCAACCTGGAGCAGACGGCAATTCCTTTCTATGACGTCCCTAGACCTTCGCAACACGTTCCGCAACCTGTTGAATTTACCGACCGAGACCTCATGAGACTGTCTTCATCTCACAATCAATGTGAGATTGATCATCCAAGGCTCATATCGCCTAAGAACGATCGAGTCGGTTCAGCATCTGCCTACAGAGGTCCTCCCATCTCATCCAAGGCGTTAGGGAAACAATCGTTACATCGGTCAAAGATATGCTCGGATGACAAGCGAATTCTGAGGGCACAGTTCTCGATCAACCCTTACCCTGGCAAGGACGAAGTAGACAAGCTGCACAGACGCACAGGCTTGGCTGTAAAATGTATCAGAACGTGGTTCAGTAATAGCAGATACCGGACAGCCTATAATAGTACGTTCGACATACGCTTTTGGCCCCTTAAGGTTCTTTTTACATTTACGATTGATTCGACCGTGACAGCTAATCTGTTCTTACTAGGCCCCCGAGTTGCCCAATCACCGCAAGAAACGCAAGAGCGCCAATTGTCGGAGACACCATCGCAAGTATCCACGTCTGTCTCAGCCGAAGGACTAAAGGAGTTGGGTCGAATCTCGCCTGCTCATAGCACCAGTTCTCTCGAGCGCTACCTCGCAACCCCTCTTACAGAAGAGGCCATCCCTTCGATTGCTGTACAGTCGCTGTCAGAGACTTACTCTAAAGCTTTAGGGTCAGGGGCCAGAGAAGAGTTGGGAACAAAATTCGATCATGTGTTGAAAGAGCTGGAACAAACACAGTCAGAACTCGGAGCTCAGGTCTTTCGGACTATGCGGCGGCCACGGAATCGAACAGCTGGTAGTGTAGCCGGCTCAAGTAGCTCACTCCATTCCGGCAGTAGTGTGGGAAGCTGGACCAGTCAAAATTCCGTCAGATCTAGAGATTCACGCCGAGGGCGAAAACGCTGGGTGCGTGCTGCAAACCAATCTGCCGATCCCTGCTCCGTCTTCCCCGAAACCTACGAGGCTGCAACTATTAAACGTCCAAAGGGCATATGGTATTGCACTTCACCGGATTGCGATAAGTCATTCCAGTACCGTTGCGAATGGGACCGTCATGAAGCAGCCGTGCATCACTGGCCATACCGTTGGATGTGCGGCGCGGGCACAGACCCTCGCACAGTCCACAAGAATGGCACATCGTGCATCTTCTTCCGGCAAGACCAGTTCTTAGCTCACGTGAAGCGCGCACATCCGGAGGCATGGATCACCAAAGGGCAGGCTCTGGAGCTTAGGGAGAACAATCCGGACTTCAATCCAGCTTCTTTAAAGTGTGGATTTTGCCATCGAGTCTCGGGCAGTTGGGAGGAAAGGCAAGACCATGTTGGTACGCATATGCAAAAAGGGTCGCCCAAGTCTTCTTGGCTGTGCTGGGAAGACCTGGTGTGGCCCTGAGCTAATGGAGAAAGTCTAGGCGATTGGATTGCTCGCCCTCGAGAAGCCATATCTTCTTACATTCTTGGTCCGATTGGTCTATGTAACCGCTTTGTACCGTAGTTCATATATTTGCTTGGGCATTTGAAATAGAAAGGTGCTTGACATGTACCAAAGATGGAAATTGGACGAATACTGCTGGACAGAATATAAATTGCAACGATATTTCTATCAACCCCAATTCCCTTGCGACGGATCCTGCGTCCATGAATTGCTATGCTGCTGCTGTAAAGACGGTACTTGAAAGTAGCTATTTGGATCTTGTTGTTGTTGTTGCTGCTGCTGCTGATCCTGTTGCGCCCATCCATTACTATCCTGCCCCGATATCGACGATGCACCAGGGCTATGACCCTGTCCCTGATGTGGCGCCGGTAGGCCCGGACCATACACCATCGCTCTTCTCTTTTGACCACCGGATGGTTGTGGCAACTCAGGCACTGGCTGAGGTGATGGGGTAGCCCACGTTTGCTGACCTGGGCTCGCATCGAAGGTCATACCGTGAGGTTGCGGGCTATGCCCAGAACCGTCGTACGACGTGCCGGTGTAAGACATTGAGCTAGCGAAAGGACTTGATTGCGGAAAGAGACTAGGCGGCGTTGTTGGGCCGCCAGGATACATCAAATTCGGCGCTTGTGGCGACACGGACGGCATCGGTAACCATTGCGGCGGATAATCAACGGGCGGCGGGAGTTGCTGTACTGGGGGTGAGGTGTGTGGTGACGTCTGCTGGCGTTGGTAGAGCTGTGCGGAGAGAGCGGCTGACTCTCGTTGGAAGCGATCGCGCCAGTGAGTGAAGCCGAATCTCAACCCGAACTTAGAAAGTACTGATGTGTAGTCGTGGATAGCGTTTATGGCGCGAGTCGTAGGATCCAACGGCGAATTCTGCCCCTCTGGAAGCAGTGGCGAAGGGAACGGTGGTGCACTGATCTGCGCGGGTGGTGCTAGCGGATCTTCCGATTCCGTTTGAGGGGCCAGTGGTGTCGGTGGTACTGGCGGTCTTGGGTCAAGAATCATATCCATGTTGCGCGACAGAACATCGACAAACTGTCGACCTGTCATATACGCACGCATGGCGTCGTAGAAGGTGACCGGAGGTTTGACTGTGTGAGACGGCTTATCCAATACGGCCAAGAGGTTTGTAGCATACGCGATGCAATGTTCAAAGATCAGCCGTTGCGCATACTCGTGGATGTGGGGTATCCGCGGGCTTGGTGAGAGAATGTAAACGTAGCTGTAAAGAAGTTCGAGCTCGAAGAAGGACTTTACGGCGGGCAAAGTGCTCTGCGGCATATCCTGGAACCACTCTGACATCCTGTTATATTGCTTCCAGATGTATTGGTAGGGTTCTTGCCAAGGCTCGCGACCAGATTGAAAGAGATCCATGTACCACTCGGATTGTATCTCTCGTATCCTAAAAAGATCAACCGCGGTGTCGAAAGACTGTTGGAAGACCTGAGATGTAGGCGAGGCAAACTTTGGTGATACTGAGGCGTTATAAAATGGAAAGCCGACGTGTGCAGCCTCGTCTGAGAATGAAAAGGCGCGAGTCTGGACGAGCGAAGTTGATCTACCATACGGTTAGCAAGGAAGAGGGGAATATGGGATACGACCTTACCTGTCCAGAGAGTATACGCACCAGTACACTCTTCTTCTTATCTCGAGCTTCGCTCTTGACATTGCAACATTCTTAGAAGGATCTTGATGAATACCAAGATCGACCATGGCTCTGGAAGCTGCACCCACGAGTGTCCAGCTATCGAAGTGATGCGGGTCCATAGTAGCATAGATGGTCCAGAGTATCAAAGCTTGAATGCTAGAGACGTAGCCTGGATGTAACACGTCTTCAGCGTTTTCTAGCGCAGCGTTCATGTGTCCGACGGCATCAGAGTAGTGGGTGTCACCTCTCGATTCGGACTGGGAGAGACATGCGATGGCCAAAACCATGCGCACGCTCCACCGATCCCAAGGTTTTGCATTGTCGCCTTGCTGGTAGACGGCATCCACGGAGGAGTAGAGGGTAGCCTCCTCGAAGACTGGCCAAAGAGTGAAGATGTTGTTCAAGTAGTGCTGAATCAGTGGCGTTGCTGCGTACTTTGGAGGTAGTGCTTTGATCAAGTCTGCGGGCAGTGGCTCCTTTGCGCTCGCTGATCGGATCAAGCGAGCATAAGACATCTCTGTTGTGAAGCCATAGAAGTCTCTCGCAGTAGCATTCACAGCACTTGGTGGGTTAGCGCAGCACATTAAGGTGGACATGGCGCACTCACAGAAGACCGAAGTCTGACACCAGGTCATCAATCTCCGATGCTTCCTTCCGTCGTGCAGCTCTTTTGCTGATGGGTCTAGTTGCTTTTACGGTGTCCACAGACGCTCTACGCGGGGTCGAGTTTTCAGACATGTCTAGCATCAGCACGCCCGAAGACTTTCGCCTCGCCCGTGCTTCCTGGATCTTCTTCTCGAGCT
>Ga0265797_10007946_pt1 | contig 14315 bp, 8 predicted proteins | sample P2T30metagenome_FD_192433 | JGI IMG/M metagenome (GOLD analysis project Ga0265797, IMG submission 192433) | Plant litter microbial communities from East Loma Ridge, Irvine, California - P2 T30 | ecosystem: Environmental > Terrestrial > Plant litter > Unclassified | place: USA: California... | reverse complement strand
CGAGCCGAGATGCTGTTGCTCGAGAACGAGCGTCACGACTCTGATGAGGAGGATGGTGACGACAAGCAGGTCGCCCGCTCCGGTCGTGACCGCAAGGGCAGAGCACTTGTCTCGAGAGGCAAGCTTGGCATGGTCGGTGTCAGCGACGAGAAGAAGAAGGAAATCGCCGCGGTCGAGAAGAGACAGCTCAAGCGCATCCAGAGGCAGCAGGCCCAGGTCCAATGGAGCAAGGACAAGAAAGGCAACAGCCAGAAGCACTTCCGCGACCCACTTCTGCAGTAGTGCAGTGGTTGGTGCCGGAATGCGTTTTCTTCCTGTCTTTTGCTCAAGCATTGGTGTGGTGTTTATGCTGCATTGACTGGCGTTGCTTGAAGAATTGTGATAGCCGCCAGGTGGATTGGGCGGCAAGGTGGTTATGATAGATAGATCATGAGCTATTTCACGAATGACTTCTCTTTGCGACATTCCTTCACATGCATTCACGCCGTGCAGCCTGACGCTTGAGCATGAGTATTTGTCTCCGGGCCGGCGCCCCGTGGAGAGCATCAGTTTCTTTGTCTTCATGCCTAATGACACTAGCCCAATGTCTCTCGCTAATCGCCATGGCCGACTCTCGGGCCATAGCCGATGGCACCAGTCATGTAGCCGTAGAGATAGCTGTATACCAACTCACCGCGTGGGGGTCGAACACGTAGTAGATTCACTGCAAGTCTGCAATCGCAGCAACATGTAAGTGACAGCACTCATATGACAGCTATGACAGCCTGGCTGTCGCAGTGCAATCGGCGATTGCTGCTATACAGTCATACTGCCAGAAGCAATCTTCCACCTATAGAGGAACATCTTATCACCACTGGCATGCGCACACGTGAGCCTGCAGGAACACCGCAGGTCACATGCATCGTCTTGCGCATTGCGTCAACCCTATCAAACATTGCCCATGACTTCATGCTTGGGCCGCTGCGCCTGTGATTTCACCGCTCCAGTCTACCAGAGCAGCAAGCACTGTCTATAAGGTATCTATAGAACTCGGTACAGCTTTGACCTCCTCGCTTGTACTACCACACAGTTCTAGTTGCACGCAAAATCCAAGGCTGGTTCGCAATACGTTTGCATTACCTCCTACCGCTCTCTCGCTCGCTGTCCCACTTTAGGCTTTCTGCAGGTGTCGCGCGGCTGGCGCGGTCCGGCCAGCGGTGTGGCTAACTTAGCTAGAGTCACTTCTACCTAACCTAAGGCAGCCTCTGAGAGTCAGGCTTCTGATTACCTCCTTCTGCCCTGCCAACGGAACCCTTTCACCGCAACCAATTGTTTAATCGCACCCGCTGCTCCCCGAACTTCGCCCCGGTGCCTTTACAAGCTTCTCGCAACACTTGCGACCTCACATATTCCCTCACACAACCGAAATAGCAAGCAAACAAAATATCATCATGGAGCTCACCGAAATCGAACGCCAGCGCCGCGCGCTCGAGGAAAACGTGCAGAAACTCCGCCAAAGCTTAAAACACTGGCAAACCTGGGAGGCCGAATACGAGGGCCTCAAAGAAGAACTCATCGCCACTGGACCCGAGGAACTGACCGCCGAAGCCGTCTCTGAGATCTGCAAAACCTACGGCGGCGCTCTCGTCACCGAAAAGGAAATCTTGGAACTTGCTGGACAGCAGGCAGCCGACTCGAGTTCGCCACCGCGTCGCCGCGGACAGATTCTCGGCCAAATCTCGCGCCGGCAGGAGTATGTGCAGCGCAACATCGACACGATTTCGAAGCAGTTTTTTGTCGCGGAGGGGAAGTTGGAGGAGTTTGCTTTTGCTTCTGTGACGGCTTCGGGCGTTTATGGAGATGGGATTGGTGAGGATGATGATGAGGGTGGATTGCCTTTGAGTGAGATTCACGAGGAGCTGGACGACGACGATAATTTCGTCAGAGGCGAAGTGAGGCGTCCTGAGGAGGCTACGGGCAAGGTGCTCGAGAGGCTGAGGATGGCTGGTCTGAGCGAGAAGGATCTGGGAGCTGCTGGTGCGAAGACTGACAGCGTCGAAACTGCTGCGCCGACTTCGCCTCAGCGTTCTTCTGCCATCAAATTGCCACTTGCGAATGCTGCATCTGCTTCCAAGGATGCTCCTGCGATCGACTCTGGAAGTCCCGAGCGACCTGCAATTCGCAAGAAGTCCGTCTCTTTCTCTGCAGACACCAAAGAAGGAGAGGAAATGTCACGCTCAAATTCTGAGGAGCGCAAAAAGTCTGTGTCGTTTGCAGACAAGGTCGCCATTGCTCGTGCGGCACCTCCACCAGACACCAGATCTGTCTCTTTCTCACAAGATGTGGAAGAAATCCCTGCGCCTACTGCTGCCAGCGAGTTGCCTCAAGACCCAACGACACAGCAGATACCTATCAACACCGACCCCGACAGTCAGAGTCACTTGCGTGGCTACTTCAAGCCTGGAGACAAGGTTTTCGAAGTGAACGAGGAGACCGAGACCACCCAACCGCACATCGTCATGCCTGAGGGCGAATCCGAAGAAGATGCTGCTATGCGCCGTGAGATGCTTAACTACCACCTCAACGAAGTCAACAATGTGGTGGCGACTATGCAACTTGACGATCCTGACGACGACGATGACGAGCACGATGACAGCCACTCCGAGTACACAACATCAGAATACCAAGACGAGGATACACCATACACGAGTGGCCTCTCCGACTCCGATGCCGAAGACGAAGACGAATTTGGGCGTTCAAAACGTCCTGCCGTCACAGATGCCTACCGCGATGAGATGGAGGCCCTGAAGGCGTGCCTTATCGGCAATTTGGGCAAGATTGCTCTTCCGGACGAAGTAGAGGCAGACGACGCGGACGCCGAGATCGATCCCGCCGACGCCCGTCGTCTGGTGATCAGGGAGAAGCGCAGCTCCATCATAAGCAACAGCTCCGACGGTGAGAAGAAACCCTCCGCTGCAGGCAAGAAGCGTGTCTCTTTCGCCGAAGCCCTCGACGTGGCCAAGCCTAGCTCTCCTCCCCACAAGGCCAACAAGCATGTTGAGGGTGAGAGCGTACCTCCTATCGTCGGAGGTGTCGCCGAACGAACCACGGCGGTCTCTCACTCTCTACCCACCGCCACCTCTCCAGCAAGTTTCTCCCGCTTCAAGCAAGCTCGCGCGAAGGCAGCGCCAGCCGACGAAGAGGAAGACACTCAGTCCGGTGTTCCCACAGGACCTCCAGGCATCCCCATGGCCGACACGCTCCTCGAGCGTACTCCCGCAACAGTCAAAGCGCCCGACGCAGACGGCTACGACCCGCTTCTAGCGCGCAGAGAGCTGGCATCGGAGTACTACCGCCGACGCAACGACATGGTCCGCGAGCAAGGCGGCTTCAAGATTCAGAAGGACGAAGACGATGACATGGGCGACTTGATGGAGGAGCGCGACGACGGGCAGGTGAAGAAGGTTAGTCGCTTCAAGGCGGCTCGCTTGGGTAGATAGAGAGGACGGATCATGAGGCATTGTCAGGAGTTAGTGGTTCTGGGAAGCATGGAAATTGGCCGCGCGCCTGAGATGCATGCATGGTAGACTAGCACTGGCAGATATGACACGCGAATATGATTCACGAGAACCCAAATCCATTTCCAAGAGAGCATGGTATGACTCAACCAGCCGAGTCCTCTTCTCGATGATCCGCGCCACGATCTTTCTTTCGCTCACGCTGCTCCTCGGTTTTCACCCTTCTCGCCAAAAGCGCACGACATTCATCAAGACTTTCCGAACACATTCGAGTGCATTCGTGGTCAGTGCCGAGCATTCGGGCATACCCATCAAGAGCTTTTGTGTAAAACGAAACGCCTTCATCGTAACGTTGCAAATGTCGCAAGGCGCACCCCATCGACGCCAGGCACTCTAGATGGGCGACGTGATATGGGATTGCTATGGCATCGCAGGCCGGCCTCAATATCGAAACCGCTTCTTCAAATTCTTGTTGGGCCAGTTTCACTTCTCCAAGGTCCAGCAGAGGAATCTGCAATCGGAGGTCAGCAAGGCCATGAACGAGCATGTCTTCGCATGCCTGTCGGGCCACGACCTCTGCCTCTGCAAATTTTTTCTGACTGCGCAACGCTCGACCAAGACATCGCGTGAAAGACACACGCCTTCGGTCTGTCAAAGCCTCGTCGCCGTGTAGAATGTTTTTGAAAATTGCCTCCGCCTCACTGTTCCGTCGTTGCTTCATTAGGACACTGGCTAAATTCGATTGAACATTTACTTCCGGCGACAGTTCTCCCTCATCACGGAGATTCAGGATATCTCGAAACATCTGCTCCGCCTCTTTCAGCTTTCTATGATGACGGGCAAGGATCATGGCTAACATGTACTGACATGACACCTTGGTCTGGTGACCTTTAATAGACAGAGGCTCCTTGAGGTCATCAAGAACGTAGCGCAGCAGTTCCTCTGCGGCATCGTATTTGTATTGATGTTGTAGAATCAGTGAAAGCGCCAGCGAACTTTGGGCATAAGCCATTGGGTCTATAGAATGCCGTCTTTCGTGATATTCGTGCGCGAATGATTGCAATTCGTAGGCACTATCGCTTCGCCCAGTGGAGCGCAGATTGTCAGCGAGGGACACCGCAGAGGCTACAAACGGTTCGACCGCCTGTCCGTCGCCGTGACACAACGCTCTCACGCTGGTGAAACATGTCGTGATGTGCGAGACTAGACGCCCGCTCATTGCTGGAATCTTCTCAGTGACTGGGAACAGATGCTTCAGATAACGCCATGCAGCTAGACAGAACGTGGCTTGTTCGGTAGTTTCCAGTCTCCCGATACTCCATGCATGCACAAGCTTGTGCATTGAGAACGCCTTGGTCTGATTGTTCCATTGTAGGAAAGAATACAGCTCCAAGGTTTCGAAGCTGTTGTCAATAGTTTCCTGGAATGGCATTGCCGATGCTTGGATACAGATAACCGACGCCAGGATGTCCGAAGCCGTCCCGTAGTCCGGACCGAATAGTTCTGGGAATATGTCGCTTGAGCTCAAGAATGCTATCAATGTCAACAGATTGCAAGCTTCGGGACACCGACTGGAGACCGATGCATATGTTGTTTCCCAAGTAGTAAGTACACTCTCGCCGTACTGATCGACGTGCTTCTTGGGCTTGCGAGCCAGTAACGTCTTCTTTCGCTCGGAGTACTCGACGAGATAGTTGGCCGGATGATCTTTCAGACGGCGTGTGCTGGCTACATATGCAGCCGCAAGGCTGACTGCGAGAGCGAAGTGACCAAGCTCCGCGGTGACCGCATCGATCTCCCTTTTGATTTCGGAGTCTGGATTTTGTAGGCTCATGCGACGTATGAATATGTCTCTAGCCTCGTCAGGCGTGAGCTCTGCTACTTGTACGGCCTCCAACTCCGTCATATCTTTGGCAGACTGAACTCTTGTGGTGATCACCACATCTACGGACGCTGCGTCCACGATGTAACTCTGCAATTCGACGTAGTCATCAGAGCCCGCATCTTCTATGCTGTCCGCGCTGTCCAGGACGAAAAGATGCTTCCCTGGTTTGCGCTGACACCATTGTCTTATCTCAGAAACGCACGTTTTAACGTCAACGTCGCCTAAACTTGGGTGAAGCAGGAGATTGTGGATTCGCTTGTAGTCAGCCTCCAGCCGGTCCTTCGAGCTGGCATCGATCCAAAACACCGCTGCGTAGTCGTCTTCGAAGACTTCGATGTAGTTGAGCATCAGCTGCGACTTGCCGGCTCCTCCGAGACCGCATATTACAAGGATCTTGCATGAATAGCCACGCTCTTCCAAGGTCTCATGTAGCCTCTCTTTGACCTGTGCGTGAAGTGCTGGCCTTGGTGCGTAGCTTGCGACTTTTCGAAGTGCGGTACTGCTGTAATGGCCTGTGAACTCTGGCTGTTCGGTACCGTGGACACCTGGAAATCTATGTCAGACGATTGCATTTCAGTCTGCTCACGACCACCCGCATACCGATCTTGTAGTGGTTATCGCCCAGGTGTAGCCTTGAGCTACCTTGTCCGATTACATTGGTGAAGGTGTGGCCCGCGTGAACCGGAAACGCAGGTGGTACGGCGTCCATGTCTTCTCAGGACTGGATGGGCAATATGTCGTAGTATCGAGCGACAAGCATCACGATACAATCCAAATTGCGCACCAAGTTTGCGACGAGGCTGCATCAAGAGATACGAGTGAGCACCGCCGGCAAGCCTGTGCAGCTGATACACCTCATGGCGTGTGGCTTGCATGTCTTCATGCATGCGAGTCACATCCGCACCGAGCAACTGCTTCAGGGTTGAATCGTAGCAGCTACCAAGTTGTATCGCTGCGCCTCTCTACTGTAAAGTATGTGGTCAATTTAAGGTCAGACATCTCAATGCTCTTTATGAAGCGTCCGCAGGATACAATCTTCGTACTTGCCCCAAACAACGCAATCCCAACCCCGCCCGATCTTGCCCTACATCGCAACGCACGCGAGGACACTTCGAATCCGGTCTTCGTCCTGATCTCTACTTTTATACAGATGAAATTTCTCAATGGCAAACTTCTAGGCGCTGATGATGACTTAGCTGAGGACTCTATGGAAAGAGAAGTCGGCGGCGATGTCCGATCTAACGAAGTCCGCAGCGACACCACGTCACCACATCTCTACAGCTTGTGCGGCGTGTCGAAGAAGCAAAATCAAGGTACGAACCATGAGGTCTCACTCATACACTTCAGATGTTCTAATCTTATCGCGAAGTAGTGTGATGGAAAACAACCAACATGCGGTCAATGTGCTGCCAAGAAGCGTAAATGCGTGTTCAACAATAGCGTCGACAAGAGGAAGTATGGCATGACGAATAGTTCCACACGTATTATGGCGTGGATGTGCTGATACCGCGATTCAGAATTTCTCTGCGGAAGAGTGTGCAAGCGTTTACATGCCGCGTGAAGCAGCTCGAGCAGTTCATTATCTCTCAAGGTCTTCAAGTACCGGAACCTGATCCACAACACGCTTCGACAATCAATTCTCTCACCACGGCTTACCCGTCAGAACCATCCGATGACCTGTCATGGTCTGCTCCAAATTACATCCCATCGGTGTTGGAGTCTGTTCCCACTGCTCATCGAGAACAAACCCGACCGCGGGTTGACGAGGCTATAGTCGCTCAACAGTGCCAGACGCACGTGTCGGATCACCCTAGCTTCCTCGGAGATCAAGAAGATAGCCACATCTTTGGCCATATGCTCAATAATGAGCAGATCAATCTGCCTACCGACTTCGATCTCGACTGGATGTCGGGTCTGACCAACTCAAACAATCCATATGGCCCTTTTGACATGGACATGTCAGGTTCCACATCCTTTGCGGGACTACCGAGTGATCCTACAGGAATACAATCTCTCTTCAGTGATTCTATTCTCGGAGAAAGTGGCCACCACGATATGCCGATTGCACAAGACGACATCTCGTCTGATGAGGAAGACCACAAGGAAGTAACAGGCCAGATCTCCGATCGTATCGGTACTCTTCTGGGTACGGCCAAGGGGAACTGGAGGTTCTATGGAGCGACCTCAAATCTTCATCTGTCGAAAGATAAACAAGCGCTGCAACTCGAGCCTAAGAGCATCTCGCAGCAGCAGGCACGCATCTCCGCCAAATTGGAGTTCCTACAACTAGATCAGAAGTTCGATGCTCATCTCATCCAACATTTGATCAGGCTTTACTTCACATGGCAGAACCCGAGCTTACATATTGTGGATCAAGATCCTTTTGAGCGAGCGCAGAACCTGCGTATGAACAAAGGAGAGAAGTCCACTTTTTACACGGAGTTCCTGGTCAACGCGATGTTAGTAATTTCAAGCCTCCTTATTCACAAAAGTGCTAAGATTTTCTAGATGCGCGGTCGGTGCGACTTTCAAAAGCCACACGAATCCAGATCTTCCCAAGCCGTTGTCGGAGTACTTCGCCAGTAGAGCAAAAGCCATCTTGGAAATCGAATTAGACGAACCTCAAGTTGCAACTGTACAGGGCCTAGCTGTACTGAGTAGCTATGAAGCTGCCTCGACTCGCGACACTCGGGCTTGGGTCTTCAGTGGTATGGTAACATTTGACAAGCCCGTGGCTGCCGTCTTGTATGCTGATATGATGCTTCTTCTCCTCAGGAATGGCTATCCGGTTAGCGCTGACGCTTGGACTGCACGTAAGCACTCGCAAATATGTGGAGGAAGGCAAGATGACGGCTGCCGAAGCCAATGCTCGTAATGTCACCATGTGGGGCACCTTCTTGAACGACTGGTACGTCTTATGTCAAGTCTTCAACTCATCGAGGTAATGGCTAATATCACCAACAGTGGCTGTGGTTTATATTTAGGTCGACCATCTTACACAAACGTCCAAGACATCTCCAGTGACAAGCCCTATCTCGACAACCATCCCTTGTTCTGGACGGAGTATTTATCATCAGACCAGCAAGCTACGGGTCTTGCGTCTTTTCGTGAACCACAAGCCGCGCTTATGGATAGATGGATTAAGTTGTACGATATCATGTCCAAGCTCGGCTACAGCATGTAAGTGAGCATTGCGCAGATGAACCTAGGAATTGCCGGCTGACATGTATAGGTACGTCTCTGCAGACGCATCCAATGTCGAGCTTCAAGCTTTGGGCCAACGGACGCTCGATCGCTTGTTCGAGTGGCATGCTACTTTACCTGAGGAGCTCGCATTAAACACGGCTACTTTAGAAACGGTTAGAGTCCTGCCGCACGTCTTGGTCTTACAGTAAGTGGTTGCATCTCACCTCTTGGTTACTTGAACAAGGCTGACTAGTGACAGCATGTACTTCTCTCTACTTATCATCATCCTCCACCGCCCGTTCTGTTCGAAAAGCTACGTCCAACCAAAGCCACTAGTCGGCCCAGGAGCTCAGCACGCGCGAGAGATGTGCGTCTCGCACGCTGTGAACATCTCCAAACTCCTTGCTTGCTACAAGCGATTGTACACGTTGCGCCGAGCCAGCAACCAAGTGGTACACACAGCTTTCACTGCAGCATTGATCCTGGTTTACGCCATCGTTTCGCGAATTGAAGTGGAAGGTTACGACGATCTGCACACACCCTTGGACATCTGTTGCGGAGCGTTGGCCGATCTGGGACAGGCTTTCAACAATGCCAGCAGAGCTCTCGAGGTCTTGCTTGCGGTCAAAAGGTCTTGGCAGGCAAGGATGGTGGCGAAGATCTAACACGTGGATCCGGCTACGATCATGGAGAGCTGAGCATCAGGATCGGTGTCCCCGCGACATGGTTAGTAGCTTGTTCCGATCTCGTCGTGCAGATCGATTGCGAGCAGGGCAACTACTGCCTCGGGTATACGTATGTCAACCACTACGGTACTAACACCAATGCCTGGGCATTTCTACATTATCTTCAGGTTTAGGGCACGGCGGTGTCTCAAATTAGCTGTTGGCAGAGCGCTGTGGGCTATCTCATACTACGGTGCCATGGACGGTGAAGCAACGAAGATATTAGGCGCGTGGAGAGTGGCTGGACGTTGTCCAGTTTCTCTATAGCTCTTCGATAGCGCATCCATTGACTTTCAGGCAACCTGCTACAATTCTTGAGCTTCTACCCTGCACGACTTTTGCCTGCATGGTACGGTGGCAGGTGAGGAGGGATTGGATATAGTGTACTGCAATAAATATGCTACCCAGTTGTGTTCGGGGGAGACAATCGACTCTTTGAAGTTTACGGCTGCGCTCAGTAGACTGTAGATTCTCATTCATTCGTAGTGCGTGTCGAGTGATTGGAGCACCAAAAGTTGATCTTCTTTCATCAGACCACAGTCATCGACCACCGGTTCGTCCGCCTCGCTTGTTCGGCATCGCTGTAGTTGCATTGTTGCAATTGCTGCCACTATGCCTCAAGCTACACGAACTCGAACCCACCCCCCTTAAGCACATATTCGCCGTTTTGGCGTACCCAGCGAGTCGGATCATCCTCTGAGCTTAGCTCGCCTGCTCTCTCTGCAACGTTAAGCGTTGCAATGTCTGTGACAATTTTGAACACGTCGCCGAAAGTCACGCCTGCCGTGTTGTTGACCGGGTTACAGCTTCGTCTACGGCGACAGGGAAGCACTAAATCAACTGACGTGACGGGTGGTTGGGTAATCAACATGTTTTCGAGACCAGAGGGTTTGGATCCGTTTTCTGTCAATGACCGTACAGAGTCGCGCACGATCATGCTATCGGTAGTGTACATGCTCGAGGGAGCGAAACGATGCGCTGCGTAATCGACCAATCCTCTGTATTTCTCAAAGCATACCACGACTCTGTGGGAATCGGGATCGAGCTGAAGGGCTGGATGGGGAGTGCAACATGTGAATTCGCCGGTTTCGCGCTCTCCGGCGGCTTCAGCGGCAGCAATGTGCTGCTCTGCCCTGATGCCGGAAAGTAGAGTGCCACTCGAAGATATCGCGAGCTTAGGACGCGGCAGATCAGGAGTGAGGTACAGGTTTTTCTGCAGCTGATGAGAACTCTCGATGTTTGTCTTGAAGGTCCGACAGACCTGCATGGCGTGAAGCAGGTCGTACGTCGGGAGATGGCTGAGAACTTGCTCGCAGAGTTCGACGACATTGAGGATCTTGTCGATCGGAGCAGACTTGCGGGCACGTATGTTGGCGACGGCGAGCTCTGAGCTGCTCAGAGAGCCGGTGGATGAGTCGTCGTCGTCGTCGGCTGACTCCTCGGTTTCCGACCTCGAACGCTTGCGAGTCGCCATTGTGGCTTGTTTTGGTTTGTGGCAAGCCGCGATGTTGGGTGGTGGTTGTGGTTTCTGTGTTTGGGAGGTTGGGAGGCGACCTTGGTGGTTCGTGGGTTTGGAGTGGACGGCGTGGGCGCTCGAAGGTTCAAACAATTGTCCACAGGTGCCTGCAAGGTGGATTTCTTGGCTGCGTCATCTAGGCGCTAACGCACGTGAGCGAGCGATGAAAGTGAGGAAAGAGCGAGCGAGAAGCACAGAGTTTAGCTTCAATCACTGCCCTTTCCCTACTTCTCGCAGCTCACTCCTTTTCGATGGCTCCTCTTCCAATCAATCCTCTTTTGATCACTCCTCTTTTAGGCACTCCTCGCTCCTGATTCCTAAATCTTCATTTTCAACAATTGTCCTCACTTCTAATCCAAATCCTACTTTCCAACTTCTCGGTGCTCACTCTTCACCCGGCAGCAGCATCTCATCAATGTGAAAATGCATGAAAGTGATTTCCTTGAACGGACAGTTGAGGGTTTCATGGCAGTCAGTCTTTAGCTGATACAACAAACATACCTAAGGCCAAAATACCTACACAAAAGTATGGCACCATTGTCAGCGTCTCAGTGGCAAGCATAATCCATTTCAAACTCATACCTGATGACGACCGCATGTTGCGCTCAAGAAGCACCCTCATGAATGCACTTCGTGTTCCCCTAGATTACACACATAGTATACACTAATTTATACATCCTCCATCACCCAAATATAAAAGTACACCTCTTTACAACGGCTTCACACCCTTATGAATCGCCGCAATGCCAAAGCTCAAATCCTCCCACCCCTCCTTACCAACACCCTCACTCGCAGCACCCTCGCGCCCTTGTCCAGGAACCACAAAGCCCGCCTCGCGAATCATCTGCGCGAAATCTTCCTGCTTCGGGAACCGCTCAATGCTCTCCACCAGGTACTGGTAGCTATCCCTATCCGACGCAACAACCTGCCCAATCAGCGGGATCGCGCTGAAAGACCACCTCTTATACACCGCGTTAAACAGCGGGTTGTTCAAGTTCGGCGCGAATTCCAAGCACGCGAACACGCCTCCGGGCTTGAGCACGCGGTAGGCTTCGCGCAGCGCTTTGTCCTTGTGCGTGAAGTTCCTGATGCCGAACGCCACGGTGTAGAGATCGATGCTGGCGTCCGGGATGGAGGGTAGGCTCTCTGCGTTCGCTTCGAGGAAGTCTACGCGGCCGGCGGCGGCGTAGGGCGTTTGCGCCAGGCGCTTGCGGCCCTCGGCGAGCATCTCCGGGTTGATGTCGGAGACGGTGACGTGGGCGGTGGTGTCGCGGTTGAGGGTGGTGGCGTGGTCGAGCATGCGCATGGCGATGTCGCCGGTGCCGCCGGCGATGTCGAGGATGCGCTGTTGCTCGCGGGGTTGCTTGGGGTCGCGGGTGTTGGGGTGGATGCCTGGGTTGAGGCCGCGAACGAAGTGGTCTTTCCAGAGGCGGTGGATGCCCAGGGACATGAGGTCGTTCATGGTGTCGTAGCTGCTGGCGACGGAGGAGAAGACGGAGGCGACTGAGGGTGAGGGTGTTAGGGATTGTTCTGTGATCTTATGGTATGGTATACATTGCGGCCTCACCTTTCGACGCCTTCAGGCTCTCTGCAACAGTCTCATAGCCAAAGTGAGTCGTCTTCTCGGCCTCTTTCCTCTGTTGCTCGGGCGTCTGCATCGACCTGGCCGTGGAAGCGAAGGATCTCCTGCAGCTGTTGCACATCCATGCTGCAGTCGGGTGCTGGGCGACTCGTAGGCGCTTTGAAGCGCGGGAGATGTGTGAGGACATGGTTGTGTCGTGTATAAGAGCGCAATGGATTGTTTCGCTCACGCCTTCGGGAAGTTCACATGAAGCCAGATCTGGATGGAGGGTTCACTCAACTTCTTAGCGTCACGCTAGGCAAGATTGGCTCGGGATTTGGAGATACTTCGATTGCATGGGATATTTATAAGAAAAATAGCATGGTCATCGTTGGCGAGGAAGCGACTAAATGTATGGCATGCAGTAAATAGTTCTCCCATGACAAGACACATGAGCATCAACGATTGCATCTCGTTCCAAATAATACGTAGCCCTCTAACCCGGGCCCAGATACATGCATGATCTACTTGCTCTCCTCCTCCCATCCACACATCCACAAATGCAACATCATCACCACAGATCACCCTCCTTGTCATCATCCCACAGTTCTTGCTGATAATCCTTGGCCGGCCGCTGTCCATTCGCCGAGCCATGACCCAGATAGTCGTTCGTGCTCGCCACGCTATATCCCTTCCCTCCATTCCCGTTTGACTTACCACTATGCTGAGATTGTTGGTTGTATGAGGAGCCCGAGGAGCGGTAGTCGGGCCATTCGTTGGCGGCTGCTGAGTCATCTTCGGGAGATGATGAGCGTCGATCGGAGCGATCGTGATCTTGCGATGGCCTGGATGCGCCGGCACTCGCGTGGTTGGGATTAGGCGAGTGCGGTTGTTGCTTTTGAGCGCCTTCTTCCTGGCGTTTGGCGTCGGCTTCTTTCGATCCTACCTGGAGCAGCTGGTGATTGTTAGATGTGAGGTCGTAAATTCAGAGGTTTCTGGTGTGCTCACCTCTTGCCACTTCTGGTATTCGCTGTACTCCGATGGCTGCGCCGCCTTCTCACGCGCTCTCTGCTCCTCCTGCTCCTTCTTCCTCTGTTGCGCAGCCTTCTGCTGGGGACTTGCGGGTATTTGCATCTGCGGGTGCATCATTTGCACCTTGGCCAGGTAAGAGTACATGAAGTTGCTCAGCAACACTTGCGAGTACAAAGCCCTCTTCGGATTTGCCAGCTTGATATGGGCCATTCGGTAGATTGCGCGCTCCTCCAGTATGCTGAAGCGAGTCCAGTTGTAATCGATATCCGGCTTGAGGATACGAGCTGGAGGCTCTGGTGTCGGACTGCGTTCGGACTTCCGCTTCTTCGCTTTCAAGTCGGTGTCTGATGTCTTCTTCTTGCCACCGCCGAAGATGGCTGACAGCAGACCAGGTTCTTTGCCTTCTTTCTCTTCTTTGCCACCCTTGTGTTTGGAAGAAGCTTTCTTGCTCTCCTTCTTGCGTTCATCCTCGAGCTTGATGTCGTCGCGGCTGAGCACAATACTCTCGCGTCCTCTCACTGGAGTCGTACCGTCAATCGAGTTTTGCAACAGGTCCAGACGAGTCTTGTCTTGAGGCTTCGTGAGCTTCGCGCTCTGGTCTTGAGACACTTTCCTGTCTTCTTTGCTGTGCTTCTTCTCTTTGTCGTCATCATGGTCGCCACCAAGCATCCACTTCCAGCTGCTCTTCCTTCCACCTTCTTTCTTCTCGGTTTTCTTTTCCTCGAAAGTGGGTACCATGGTGAGTGCATCGGTCCGTGTGGCGCCACTGCCGGGAAGAGGTGAGGGGTGTGAGCTAATATCATCCAGCGTCGATGAGGTTGTGCCCTTTTGTTGCGGCCCAGGCGCCGGACGCATGTGTGCACCTCCACGTTGTTGACGTGCCCCATCGTGTGATGATTTCCGCTCAGGGAAT
>Ga0265797_10007945_pt1 | contig 14315 bp, 9 predicted proteins | sample P2T30metagenome_FD_192433 | JGI IMG/M metagenome (GOLD analysis project Ga0265797, IMG submission 192433) | Plant litter microbial communities from East Loma Ridge, Irvine, California - P2 T30 | ecosystem: Environmental > Terrestrial > Plant litter > Unclassified | place: USA: California... | reverse complement strand
CTTGATTTGGTGGCGTTGCAGTTAGCCGGGAAGTTTCAAGGCAAATGGCCATGCCTCGACCTGCACATGGTCTTGGGATCCGGGCGAACTGGTTCTGTCGATATGCCGTGTAACATTGACCCCTGGCTAGGCTGTGAACAGCACATTCCACGAGGCTCTAACGTTGCACAGTGAAGAACACTGGGCGCAGACCTGGGCGGCTGTGAGGTTGCGGTTTGTATGGCCAAGTCTCTGTCTGGCCTGTTCAATCCGTGACAGGTTGTCGTAAAACTACAAGATATCGATATTAATTGCAAATAGCCGTTAACTTTCTGGTTCGGAGCAAGGGTTATACCTACAAGCTTGTACTCGATACAAGCCTGGTGTTGGGTATGACGGACATTGGCACCTACTCCTGATTCGGGAACAACCACGACCGTGATAGTTGGAGTAGAATGCGAAAGTAACGCGACGAGTTCCTATGGGTATCAGCATTGATGGCGGAACGACCGAGAAAGCGACGTCACCATGTCACGGTGATGAGATGCGTGGGTTCCTGCGCTAGTCATTGGAACCCCACATGTTCGCCCTAAAATCCAGGCATGATGGCTAGTTTGCATCAAGGGTGCCACGGCATGTGCAGCTCAAATTGACAGACTCGTGCAAAGGTCTCGCTGACGCCCAGTTGTGTCTTAGGCAAGGATGTGCAGTTCAACTATTTACAAAGCCTAAGTAAGACAAACGACGAACGTGTCTATCCGGTTGCCTCCCCAAAATACCCTAGGCGGCCGAAAGCTAGTCAATCAGAATAGACTCATCGCGTGCATACGCTGACTAGACAAGTAGCCTATACCTGCTGGACGTAGTTGGCTGGGACACTGCGGACAACACCATCTTTTTCTACGTCTGCCCAACCGTCTCCAGCTTCCATGTTGATGAGCACGAAACGATCGCCCTCCGACATGGAATGTTCCACGTCACTTTGTGCGGTATAGTCGTATAGTGCCTCGACGTACTTGAGCTTCTTGGCCCCACGCTTGGGTGCTACCGCCGGTCCCTTCTTTTTACCGGGAGCAGCAGCAGCCGCAAAGTTCGTCGTCGACGCCGAAGAGGCAGAGTATGTCGAATCTGGGCGATTCGATGAAAAAGTAGAGGCCGTTGTTGGTGGTGTCGCAGCTGTGACCTCCACATAAGCCGCGGGGACAAGTCCCTCTTTGTGACCAACGCGAACTTTTGTCCAACCGGAACCATCTGTGGAGCCATGTGAGTAATTCGCAGAAGGTACCAAAATAGGAAAGCCAGACCTACCATCGGGTTCTACTATGATAACATCCACACCATCAGTCACTGTTATCTCGCCTTCACCATTCTCCTGGTAAGCGTACAGCATCCTGCCCTTGACTTCGTTGGATTTGGGCGCAGGCGGCGGTACATCGTCGTCAGGCTTGGTGTATTTTGCAGGCGGTGGTGCAACTATCCGGTTTTTCCTAGGACCCGGCGCTGGCGCTGGCGCCTTCTTTTCTACTGGCACCGGCGTTTCTTCAACAGTTGGCGACATACCTCCAGCCACCGAGCGCTGCGCAGTCGCCGAGTATCCGGAGCTCAGGGTATTCATCGAATTTACTGTGTCACTTCGTCCTAACCTCGGCAATTCTGCAGTAGATGATGTGCTGGTGCCGTTTGTCGCTGTTGTCGCTGTCACCGTGTGTGCTGCTTTTTGTCTCTCTTCCTTCAGCTTCTTCTTCTCGACTTTAGATTGTTCGCCCGGACAGTCTGCAGGAACTTTCATCTCACATTTGCTGTGGCAAGTATAACCACAGTCCTGGCAGTCGAAACCTTTTGCAGACAATCCCCATATTCTATCTCCGCACAAATCACAATTCGTGGGTATCTTGAACGTCTGCGACTTGAAGTTGTGATTTCTTGCGCCAATGCTGAGGTCACCTACGACAGCAGTGATCGTAGAGACTTCGACTTCGGCGCTCACTTTTTGGCGTTCGACTTCGTGCATCGCTTCTTGGATGGCAAAGGTAGAGCGAACAATGTCTACTTCGTCTCTTTTGTCTTTTCCTTCTCTGATCTTCTGCCGCACGGTTTTTGCAACTTCCACCTCTTTGCGCTTCTTTTCAAGCTCACGCCGATGCTCTGCCAATGCAGCCTTCGATTTGGTGAGTACGTTGCGCAGGAACACTGTCGCCGAATCATCGACGGCAATAGTATTATCGTCCAACCAGACCGGGCTGGGCTCAAATTGGAAGTCGCCCGGTTCTTGCCACGAACCGGCGTTGTGCCGCACGAACATCATGGAATCGAGGAGGGGATTGTTACGCGGTATCTCGCCACTGAGGTGTTTCAAATAGTCGGTACTTCGCACGAGAGTTTGCGTCTCGATCTCTGCGGCAAGTAACCATATCGAATTCAGCTTGTTGACTCGTGTTTCTGAAAGGTCTTGTAGGCTCTGTGACGGTCAATAGTGTACTACGGGTTTGGTGGAAAGACTTACGTCTAACAGCTCCGGAACGTATTCGTGATAGTACATCTCTTTTTGCTTGTTGGTTACATTAATACTAATCAGATATGTGTTCTAGCACTGTTAGCCTGGAAACGTGTGCGTCGGCATATAACGGACCTTGACATTCCTCATCTCAACCTGCTGTTGCTCAAAGGCATTCCGCGCCTTGCCTTTGCCGTGGTCAAATGCGCCATCGACCTTCTTGCGTCGACTCTCTACCTCTTGGCAAACGCTGTCGTATTTGCCCTTTTGTTTGCGCAGCTCGCTATACTGATGGTCGCGCTCCTTCTCTAGCTTTGCAGCATAATCACCGTGCAGTTTGCGCAACTCTTCAGTGCGCGTGCCGAGGACTTTTAGGGGGTCTGCGAGTTGTGTGATGAGAGCGCCAGCAAATTGGTCGTGTTCTGCGGCGCGCGATTCTAGCGTGTTTAATTGGACTCCCCACGTGGTCAAAGAAGCACTACAGCAAGATCAGCTATGTCGCCTGCAGAGTTGCAGCTACCATACCACTCGAGGGAGCCTGGGGTGACAGTGGGGGTGTCGCCGACACTCAGACTCGTCTGTTTCTTCGCCTTCTTCTCATAGTACTTCTTGGCTAGAGCGCTGAGCTTTGCCGCGTACTCTTTCTCTATAGCGCTTCGTTCTCGGTAGAACTGTTGGATGTCGTCGAGCCAGGAGATGCCACCGGAGACCTACGATGGCAGATGTTAGTAGCTAGAAGCGCAAGTCCACAGATAGCGCCGCATATGTAGGAACATATTGCGACTGTAGGAAGGTATAGGTGACGTACCCAGGCGTTGACCGTCTTGAAGCCATCCTGTGATTGTCAGCTATCAAACCATACTCGGCAGTGCCGTCTGAAGTCCGCATACCTTCAGCTCAGCGCCGAACTGGGGCGCAATGTCGACCTCCATGATTCCAGGGATATGTATGGATCGAGCACTAGGACAGCGGGGACCGGTACCCCAGACATAGAGGGTGAAGGACTTCTGGGGCGAGGACGGGAAGGGTTACGCGGACTACACCAGGTGTCTTCGTTACCCGGTGCCCAACGAGTGGGGCGGGAGGGATGGCAGAGGCGTGCCGAGTAGGGAAACCCGGGAACTGTTCCGCAATGACGTTATGAAATGCTATTATTCGTTCCAGTGCCCTTATATTGTCTGTCGCAGTGAACAACGGTCCTTAGCAACGACAACAATACGCATGAAAAAGCATAGAGCTGGCTTCATTTGTCGGTCGCAACTGCACATGTGCTCAGGGCCCTGTTCATGCGGCTTGTGCGCTAAAGCTGGCTAGCGCTGCAGCCCCGCCAACTAAGCTCGACATCTTGAGCTCACACAATTTCCAACGCGTTCTTTGTGTCGACAACCACCCCACGCTGCTGCTACTATCCAGACTGGATACACACACAAACACATTTTGTGCAGCTTATAAGCCCAAATCCTCAAGCTGCTTGGTCACTTCTATTGTTTCAGTACATCACGACAACATCCACGAGCGCCCCACCAACTCTTTCGACACCACACCAGGTCGCCGCTTCCTAACTACACCGCCCGTCGCTTCCTCAAATCGACTGCACGCGCCTTATTGACTTCGTCTAAAGCGCAAACACCAACAATCCCGCACCATGGCGTCCACCGAGGAAACACCCGTGAAGCAAGAGACCGAGGCCCAGGTGGAGGTACCTGTAGAGGAGACGCCTGCGCAAGAGCCGCAAAGCTCGCTCGAGGCTGCCCAAGTCGATGGCGCTGGCGCACCGGCAAAGGGCGCTGATTTGGTCGACACCGCATACAAGGTCGAGGTCAAGCTTGCCGACCTACAAGCAGACCCCAACAACCCTCTGTTTTCTGCAACGTCATTCGAAGAACTCCAACTGTAAGCATCTCCGCAACGTGACTAGGGTGTGCTAACAGCGACAGCTCCGAAGCGTTGCTGAAAGGCGTTCGCAACATGAACTTCCGCAAGCCTTCCAAAGTCCAGGAAAAGGCCCTGCCGCTGCTTCTGATGGACCCGCCCCAGAATATGATCGCGCAGTCCCAGTCAGGAACTGGCAAGACCGCTGCCTTTTCGCTGAACATCCTCTCCCGCATCGATCTGACAAACCCCAATCCGCAAGCATTGGCGCTCGCGCCTAGCCGAGAGCTCGCCCGCCAAATTCTAGGCGTTATCACACACATGGGCCAGTTCATGGACGGTCTTACAACTATGGCAGCAGTTCCCGACCCGTCAAGGAAGGGACAAGCGTACAACGCCCAGGTCCTTGTTGGCACACCAGGAACGGTCCAGGATATGCTGAGGCGACGTCTGATCAACAACAAGAATATCAAGATCCTCGTTCTCGATGAGGCCGATAACATGTTGGATCAGCAGGGCATGGGCGAGCAGTGCACTCGTGTCAAGGCCCTCCTTAATAAGGATATCCAGACCGTCCTCTTCTCCGCTACTTTCCCACCCAACGTCATCGCATACGCTAAGCGCTTCGCACCAAACGCCAACTTGATTACTCTGGCGCACGACGAGCTGACTATTGAGGGCATTAAGCAACTATACATTGATATTGACAAGGACAACGACAAATACTCGACACTACTCAAGTTCTATGGTCTCATGACACAAGCCTCTTCAATTATCTTTGTCCGGACCCGAAGGACAGCCGAAGAGCTCGAGAAGCGCATGGTTGCTGAGGGTCACAAGGTTGCACAACTAAGCGGTGCTCTCGAAGGTCCTGAGCGTGACCGCATTATCGACCAGTTCCGCTCCGGAGAGGCCAAGGTACTCATCACCACCAATGTGCTCGCTCGTGGTATCGACGTCCAGTCTGTCACCATGGTCATCAACTATGTAAGTCCCTGTCTGATCATGAATGCACTTGACTTGATGGTCGTGCTTACAATTCCAGGACGTCCCGACTATGGCAAACGGAATTGACGCAGACCCCGAAACATACCTCCACCGCATTGGTCGTACTGGTCGTTTCGGACGTGTCGGTGTCGCCCTCACCTTCATCCACGATAAAAACAGCTGGCAGCAATTACACAATATCGCCTCATACTACAAGACTGAATTGTATCCAATTGATACTTCAGATTGGGATGCTGTTGAGGATATGATTCAGACGATTATCAAGTCGTCACGGGCCGGCAAGACTACGGAAGAGATGACGGAAATGATTACAAAAGGACAGTAAATCGCTTTAACCGTGTCGAAGACGGTTCGACAGAGAGGAAATCTATTAAGAGACTAAGGTGCCACTTAAGTGCGATGCGATGACGGAGCATTCACGAATCATGATGGGGAAAACGTATGGAAGTAGAGGCCAGAAACGCAACCGTTTGGCTCTTCTACAACGAAGAAAGATGGAAGATTATGCATATGGAAACGAACAAGATACCCAACAAATTCCAGCCCAAGCAAAACCAAAAATAAAAACTCCCTGTTTTCTCACGTTTCAAATGCTCCTGGCGCCGTGACCAGGATCACTACAAGACTACTTCCTATCAACGCCCCCGCTATAGCACTAACCAGTATTATGCTGCCCCTCGACGCCGGGAACTTGCCCCGTATCACGTAATGCTGTGCCTCAAAGTACCGGTGAAAGCCTATCAACAGCATGAGTATACTTATCCCGATAAAGGTTGCACCAAGCGGTTTTCCCAGTTGTCGCAACTTTGCCTGCGCAGACGCAGTTGAAGATGAATGGTCAGACGGCGCGGTTGATAGCGATGTATTAAGCCGGAAGAGCTGGGTTATTGCTATCCCGATGGAGGCAAAAGAGAGAGAAGTACGGAGCCAAGCTAAGAATGTGCGCTCTGTGGGTGGAGGGGGAGGTTTGAGTTAGTGGTTTGGGAAACTTGGGAGAGGGAGGGGTGATGATAGAGGGGATAAGTAGTGAAGGAAGACTCATACCCAACGCCAAATGATCCCTAGCAACACTGCCCTTGTTATCTAATTCCACACTCCCGTACTTTTCCCAGAACCCAGTCCAGATACTTTTTTCTCCGCGCTCCACGGCCGCGGCTACACGCTGTGCGCTGGCTGTGCGGTCGAGTGGTATGCAGGTTTCCTCTTCTGGTGGTGGTGGTGGTGCTGCCGTCGTTGGTTCGCAGGTCGTCGCGGTTACATTGTTTTCTTGTACCTGATCACTGACTCGTACGTCCGGTGATAGCGTATTGTAGTCTTTTGGTGGTATGCCGGGTTCCGGGACGTAGATGGGTGATGTTTCGTTTGGCGTCGTTGCGTTGTATGGCGAGGTACGTTTTCGGGCGTTGGACCCGTTGGCCGAGGGCGACGAGTGTGTCGTGGGCATGGTCTGCGATGAGGAGGTTGCGGTTGTGGTTGTGGTCGTGATGTACAATTGTCGTGGTGCGGTGTAAGTCGCAGGACAACGGGTATTCTAATCAATTATACCCTTTCCCGTACACGCCTCTTTTTATTGTGAACGAGGAATAACCCAGTTCGTCAGACTTCGGTTATACGACTTGTGCTGCAAGCTTATCTTTTTTTTTGCTCACGTTCCGCGGTGCGTTGCGAGAGCGGTGGTACCGTAGCGGAACGTCATTGCGGACCGAGGTGGGAGAGGTCGGGAATCTTTGTACCGGGGGTCTCCATGGGGCTGGAGAGGGCACGCGACGATGCTGGCCTTCCTTTCCCCGCAGGAGGTATACCTCCTGACCTGACCGCTTGTTTGGCAAACTTTCGTTATCAACGACTTCCGGCGCTTTGGTCGGGGGCATGTTCGGTGTTGAGAAAGCGGCTGCAAGTGCGTGATTGCGTATAGGATTGACGCAAGAGGGTGGACACGCACGAATTGGCCTATGGGAGGTGTGCGTGTTCCGCGCGGCCGTGGTAATCGGGACTGGTGTGTTCTGGGGTAAAGGCGAGCCGCAGGGGTAAGGAGGATGTAATATGTGACTTGAGTATGCGATTGCAAAGGCTATCAGGTAACATTGTGGGACGTTTTATATTTCAGCTCATACACGTCGCTGGTATTCTCCTTGCCAGCAAGCTGTCGATACCTATAAACTATGCTATATCCTACATGCAGAGCGCTGACCCAACGCTCATGATAGCAACAATGCGGCAGTGTACCATCCTTCCAAACGCCGCCCAACGACCGCCAAAATGAGGCAGTGTGCAAGTAAACCGCAATCCTTTCCCCTGAAAATCCTTACTCATTGTAGTGATACACCTGTTTGCATGAGTAAATTGAGCTGAGGCGGGGATCATAGCCGACTTACGAGATAGTTTGGCAGTCCGAAACTTTCCCAGTTTAAGCGGTTCGCCATCTTGGCGAACCCTTCCGTCTCAATGAGGTGGTAAAAGGCAAAAGGTGGGAACATGGCTCCGTCCCGGTGGACTTCAGCTTTGACAAGCAATGTTGCACCTCCTACGCCGTCAAGCTTGATCTTGGCACGGGGATCCGCTGAGCTGTCGTACATCTTGGCCATCAGGCTACGGTAGGTAGGCATCTCAGCATAGCCCTCCAGCAAGATGTCATCCTTGCCCATTTTAGCGCCCAAGGCTTGCGCTGTAGGACTATCAATCCAGTTGTTGAAGTCGTATTCTCGAATGTCCATAGCCTTTTTTTCCTCGTTGTAGAACTTCTGGAAGCAGTTGGGTACGATAATGGGCACGTCGTAGTCGGCCAGGTCCTGGATCAGAGTGGGTGGGGTCTCCACGATATCTCCGTCCATCCACAGGACCCAGGAGGTGGTGGGGCCTAGGGTGGTGAACAAAAGCGAGTTGCGCGCCTTGGCCATGGCTGCCCTCCGCACCTTCTGGTTTTCCATCTTGTGACGCTCGGCCTCGTTCTGCGACTGGAGCGGGGACTCGGTATCCTGTCGAAGGATGGTAATGGCAGCGAAGCGCTTGTTCTTTGGCCCTGTTTGGGTCTTGGTAACCTGTGCCTGCAGTGCGGCATATGCAGCATTGCCTTCCTTCGTCTTTGGTATTATGAAGCCGAGCGAGATGAGGTGGTGTGGGTAGGTGAGCTTCAGGATGTTGTCCCAGTACTCTTGGTAGAATCTTGCCAGGGGGGTGAGAATGAGTACAGTCTCCTCGTTTTCGACAGGTGTGCGCGTGTTGGTCACATTGTTCATGTAGTAGTGCACGACGGGCGGGGCAACGCGCGGAGCATTTGCTTTTGACTTGCGGAACGGTAGCGATGGCGGAGACAGCGGGTTAGATGCGACTTCTCCACCGCCCTTCCTTGTAATGGATGGGACATCGGTGCCGGAAAAGAAGAAAACGAAGAAGCCTATGCAGAGGATGCCGGCTAGGATTATGGTGATGGGATTCGAGCGCCGAAATGAGCGTGACATGATGGCGGGGGAGAAGGGCAAACAAGGCGAACCGCAGCTGCCAGAATGAAAGGGTTGTCCTATCGACGGCGCATCAGAAGTGAAGAGGGCCGGTGGTGGTGATGTCGCGAGCGAGGTGCGGCGCAAGGAGGTGTGCGAGACGTGGCCTGGCCGACGCACCGAAACGGCTCGGGGACAGACTTTGTTGCGGAGACGGGTCGAAGACGCCCTTCTGGCTGCTCAGAGAAGGCGAGGACACGACAAGCTGATTGACAGGTGTAATGCGCAGGCTGGCAAGTGACGGGAGTGGCCCACGTATTCTCGTAAGCCATGGTCGCAATTGTTGCGGCTCTGCTTACGTACGCGTCCATCCCAGCCATAGGTAGTGCAGGGTCCGTCAGACGGTACGTCGTCGCTTTCAACTACGCCTTCGCACCCCGCCATGGTCAATTGAGCCTCGACAAATGCCTCTATTGTTGGTGCGACAATGGCAAGGCTTGGGGCGCGCTCCTGTTGCCATCAAATCACCATGTCGCTCGATCACCTTTTGTGCGCGCCGGGCAATTCCCAGTGGCGATCACGAATTGAGACCTAAGCCGCTGTTTGGCGGTATAATTATACCTGCTTCTCTTGAAACACCTGTAAAATTTGCCTTGATCGCTGAGTTATAGCTTGCTGACCTTGTCAATAGCTGCCTTCCCTCGTCGGTTACATAAATCCCATCAAAAGGCGGGACACTTTTGCACACACCTTCTGCGTCTTCTTCGTAACGCCGGCCTACGCATCGCAACTGCTCAGTGAAAACGATTTCCTCGGCCTCGCCATCCGTCGTGCATACAGTGCCGTCCTCTCTAAACCAGGCCTAGTCATAGATGCCCTCTGTGCCGTCGTGGACAAACTGCCCGTCAGCAGGACGTTGGGAAACGATGGCGTTCTACTCAGACATGTGGCAGAGCAGCGCAGTATTGAGCCACCTGCTGCAGGCACGGGGTTTGAAGGAATGGCGTATGCTATCCTCACACCTGATCAGTCTTTGCCATCCGAACACCTTCCCTCGTCAGACAATGGTGCCATCGATTTCATCACAGCCCAGCACTTCAGCACACACAGCGTCTACCGCGACACGTTGCGGCTGCCCCTCGCCAATACCATCTTTCAAACAGGCACACCCACTACCATGTTCCGCTCCAAATGGGAGACCGTAGCTCGAGGTCGCCAGCACCATGTCCAGCTAATTTCCAAGACCAACGTTTCCCACCACGGTCTTCGTTTATCTTCACGGGTATCCTGTTCCGAACTTGTTACCGCCTTCAGCATACCTTTGGTTCCCCTGACGATGCCTCGTGTCGTCGAAGGATGTATGGGCAACATTATCCGTCGTGTTGTCGACTCTGAAGGCCAAAGTGTCCAGGCATCCTCCGAGCTTGAGGGTGCTGTACCTAGGTTTTTTAGATCCAGAGGACAGCCAGCGCAAGCAACGGTCGCTTGGGCACTAGTGATACCTGGCCTCCTCAGGGACACTATTGCTTCAAGAACAGACCATCTTCTCGCGGCTCTGCCGACCGAAGACGATTCTGACAATATGAGACAAGAGGACATGTGGGAGCGTCTATGGCGTAGAGATCCTCCCATGTGGAACAACCTTGTGCCAGAAGCACTTGCCAAGGGCGCCCGTCTCCATCGTGTCTTGAGCGGAGGAGGAGGCTGGGGCAAGAAAGCAGGTCTGCTATCCTTGGATCCTGTACCCGCCAACCAAGCTACTGGGTCATCCGGCGATGCTCTACTAGAGATGGTTAATGATCCTAAAGATTTTGAATCGACCCTTACCGCAGTCGTGCGAGCTGGAGATTCCATACAATTTTTCGTCTCACCAAAGTCAGATCTAGTTCAGGGAGCCAGCCAGTTGGACAGTATCAAGAAGCTCCGGTCTATCCCGAAGGATAAGGCTGACCGACCTTGGGGCTGGGAGATAGGCACAGTTCCGAGCACAATGGACTCGATACCTGGAGATTCATGGCAACATCGTCCACTCCAGGAAGACGCCTACCCTACCGTGTTCAGAGGTAGCTTCGGTGCCTTGACCGAGGGGGCTTTGACACTCACCCAGCACGACACGGCATGCGACCAGAACGAGTCTCGAATGGTCAACACCACTATGGTCGATGTCCCCTTTTCACGCTTTTGGGCTGTCGGCCAGCCAAAATCCAGTGACGACTCCAAGATTAAGATTAAGAAAGGACCTAAGACGTTAGTCAAGAAGATGAAGGTGGGACGCACATAAAATAGATTGTATCCTTGCGTAATCTAATTGCGCAAGTAGTCAATTCATAAGCCAAGTAGACCAAACTCTTTCACCCATGGTAGTCCCAGCAGGACAAGTTGCTTCGTGCATAACCAGCCCTCACCTCGACAGAGGATGCCTCTTACATCTCCGACGAATATTTCCTTCGGATTGTCCCGTCAGTTCTCGATTACAGCGCTACAACAGGCCTCAACTCTTGTAAACAGGAAGCTCGACAACTGGATATCACAGTTGCCTCGACCCTTGACGGTAAAACAATTAGGCCTAGCACTTCAGTTGAAGGGTAACCAAATCAGTACGCGGCTTGGCCTCCGGGCAGCGAAGGCTATAGCTCGTGAGCTAGAGAGAAGGTCTCTAGAGTTAAAAAAACAGTACGAAGCGATTATGCCGGCAATTGAGGCACGACTGGATCTCAAGAGAAAGATAGAAGAACGCAAGATTCAAGGACACAAAATCCGTATAGAAATAGAACTTAGAAGAAAGATGGAGGAGCAGGCAAAGAGAAAACCTGGCAAGTCCGGGATATACCTTCAACCGAGGGTCAAAAGACTGGTGAGCAACTACGTTAACATCAAGTTCCAATTGAGCCTTCTTTCTAAGGATTTTGACACAATCATCACTGCCTCGCGCAGAGCTAAACGGAGGATTCGCAAGTACCCAGTAGGGCCTCAATCAAGCGCGGAGAAGCGTTCTGCCAGTACCAAATACAAGAGCCAACTGGTTGTCCGCAAGACGACTCCCGATCACGTACCGGTCAGCATTGGCATGGAGACATATTACCGATATCATACCGCCCAGATTACCAACCTTACAGTGAGCACCATGAACATCACAAACGCCATACGGAATCGCGTGCCCAATTCTAGCTTCCGACGCGTAGCACTATCCGGACCAGGTCCATCCCCCCTCCAGAACTGGCGTGATGGCTACCACGAGTTGACACGCAGACAACTCAGACGCTGGTCCGCCGAGCACATACGCTTCTCAAACGACATCATCTTTATTAAATACCTGGTTCGACGACGCAAACAAGTACTCCTCGGCGACGGTGCTGTCCCAGTCAATCGATACTACGCCAAGCCCGAGACAGCAAGGAAACCTAGAGTTAGGAATAACACAGTTGGCATACGGAGACTTCGCGGCAGAGTACGCGTCAGGAGATATACGGCAGAAGGATCTAGAACCCGTTTTGCGACCCGTTTTGTTAAGCAACAAGCTCCTCCTATTCTGCGCATAAGAAGGTATCGCTGTAACCCACTGAGGGATAGCCCGCTGCGTAAGTCCATTGTGGGTAAACAGTGGTACTCTAGGAGCAGGGAAGACGACAGGGCAACGCAGAGCGCAGAGAGACGGAGGAAGAAGCGGGAGTTTACGTCTACAGTAGGGGCATGGCTTGGTGGGCAGTCTGGTGGTGGGAAGGGCTTGTTGACTGCGACTATGGATAAGTCAAAGAGGGTTTTTGGTGCGGGAATGCGGGTCGAAGGGGAAGCCGCTAACACGGTAGGGGGCGCGCAAAGCGCCACATCTGGGGAAGAGAAGATCCCCATGGGTGGCCCTGCTTTGTTGATACAGGCTGGGGAGAGGATGGAAGAGAAGTCATTAAAGGAGGGGGGCGGTAGGCGGAGAAGAAGACCCTGAAGGGATGTGTGATGGAAGAAGATGTACGAATATTTTTTTAGCAGATTTCTGTATATACAAATACTTTTCCATATCCTCCTACTCTAGGCGTTCTATAGATATATTGCTTGCCGCTAGGCTTTCATGTGGAATACTTGAGGCGGTCGTCTCGTCTCTTGCTGCTACATCCTGTTGACATTGGAAAACGCATAAATACCTGCCTTTCCCCTACGCTGATCTTGCTTCCTACAACCCAAAAGCTAAACTCGTTTCCGCTAAAACCGAAAGCTTCGATAAACATATGGATAATTAAAAAAACTACACAGAGCTATGTCATGAGCGCGGTCTGGAGCCTCCTACAATCTAAATACCAGATTATTTCTTCTACAAGAAAAATCAAGGTCGGGATGTGGATGTGCTTCATTGGAAAAAAGATACAAATTTGTTTTTCATGAGCGTTGGTTGGAGAAAAACTACAAGCATAAAAACGCTCGTATCATGTCTGTTGCGGAATGTGCCTTTATTTGTATAGTTTTAATTGTGTGTCCTTCTACGCAGCATTTACTGAAAGAGAGGCTGAGATTTAGCCATTGAAAACATCTCGAAGATTTGTAGGAAAAATAAATATATTGTTTTCGTCATTCAACAAAAAGGTATCTCTAGTAATGGATAAAACTGGATTTTTGGCCTCTTCTGCTCTTTTTGATTATCGCGCATGAATTAGAAACCTGAGATTTTACATTGCGTGGTTGAAGCAAAAAAAACAATAGATACGCATGATATGATTGTCCAGAGACCAAAACTCAACAATGGGACATACTCAACCGGTATAGGGAACGACTGACTTTCAAAGGTCAAGAAAGCCGCTGTTGTTAGTGGAAATGGTGATTTCTAGAACGTTTTCGCGATTTTTCTATTGCTACTTTTAGCGCAGGGAGAATTGTGGAGAATTGCGCAGAATCACGATGTCCAGGTTCTCTTGCATTCGTCACGATCGCCGGATGCTATTTGATTGCTTGCCCGCAGATGATCCGACCTCGGCACATCGGTCTTATTGATACTAATCCTAGCGCCACAAGTCTACATGTGCGCGGAAAGCTCAGGAAGATGATACACTGCGGGCGCGTCGGACGAAGACAGCATTAGATGGTTGGAAGTCACAGATATTGGCAACTGGGCATTGAAGTACTATCTAGTCGGCAAGGGACTGATTGTTACTCCTTATCTGGCCCATCTTAAGATATTCGCCATGCAAAGCCCCTATGGTTGGCACAAATATGGTAGCACAGGTGCCGAAATTCTGCAATGGCGATGTAGATTGCAGCAGTTGTGTGTTGCGATCTGCCTTGTAATTATCTCAGAGGATATCTCGGACACAAACGCATTGACTCGCAATCTAGGAAATCTTTTTGGGCTCGTGTGGTGGAAAGCTATGACTGTTTCTCGTTCCTTAGCTCTTTCCTGGCTGCGTCATGGCCCCACAACTCGGGGCTACATAGGGTTACGTATAATGCCTTCGGCGTACGTAAGAAATCAGACGATACAGAAATAGTACTATAGGAGCTGGGACATGCGGAAGCGTCGGAAGCGAAGCCCTTTTTGCAGC